>Ga0172373_10006781_pt1 | contig 15110 bp, 23 predicted proteins | sample Lak10m_2_FD_114546 | JGI IMG/M metagenome (GOLD analysis project Ga0172373, IMG submission 114546) | Freshwater microbial communities from Kabuno Bay, South-Kivu, Congo - kab_092012_10m | ecosystem: Environmental > Aquatic > Freshwater > Lake | place: Democratic Republic of the Congo...
CATTCCATTCGCTAAGGTATGTGGTTCTCTCACATTATCTTTATTAGCTGTTGTTCTTTTTTTAAGATACGCTTGGTAAGCATCACCATCCCAAATATGACAATCATTATCAACTAGGTATTTGATGTTTGTATCACCACGTAAGAACCATAACAACTCTGTTACGATGCCTTTGAAATACATTTTCTTTGTAGTGATAAGTGGGAACCCTTCTGACATTTTGTGTCGGATTTGTCTTCCGAATACTGATAGTGTTCCTGTACCGGTTCTGTCTTCCTTACGAACACCATTATCAAGTATGTCTTGTAGGAGCGATGTATATTGTTTGTCTAGATTATTCATATAACATTTATTTTATAGATCCCACTTTATGTCTCTATCAACCACATCGGTTGAATCTGTACCTGCAATGATTGCTTTTAATCGTTTAATCTCTACAATCACATCATCACCTAGTTCAATCTTAGACATTAGGGATAAGTCTACTACTTGTGTGTAAAGTAGTTCTATTAGTTGATCTTTAGCGGTTTCTGTTGTCATCTTTATACTTGTTACGTAAATACTCAGCCCAAGTAGCTTGTTGTCTGCCATTCACAAAGAACCAACCTAAGTTTAGTTCAAACCATTTAATTATTTGCTTCATGATGTATAGTATGTTCAATTTCTACTCGCACACAACTTTGTGGCTGTCCTTCATTTTTATAAAAATTATTGATGTATCCCATCATGTTTGCCGATCCAATTGGGTTTGCAGAGTGAACTACCACCTTAGGAAATAGGATTTCGGTTCGTTTCCGCTCTGTATACGGCATTTCTAATCTTTCAGGATACATATTATAGAAATGTCCAATCAGCCATTTAACACAATCATAACCGGTTTTTTCGTCTATGTTGTCATAATCTAATTTATAATGCTTAGACACATTGTTTCGGTACTCATACATTGCAGTATCACCTAAATCATGATCCAATGAAATGATATGAATTTTATCCAATCCGATCTCTGTTACCGCATCTACGAAATCATCCCATGTTCGAACCACGATCCAACCTGGTTCGGTTGGTGTTCTCATATCATCTAAATAAATTCTTTTCATACTAATACGATTCCGTTTGCTATTTGATATGCTGATAAGTCAGCAGGACTCATAGTAGTATTAGATACTTCTTCATGTTTACCATAGTACCATTCTGTATTGAAGTTTTTACAAACGGTTACTGATTCAAATGCAACTACATCATCATATCCATCTTCATATCCGCGGATATATACTTCTAATGTTGGATCGAGTGTCGATAACTTTTCTATTAATTGTTCAACGGTCATGTGTTGTTATATATATTTTCTATATTATAAAGAATTATTCTTCATTTTCCAAAACAGCATCTGCAATTGTTTCACAGAATAAAAAATGTGTTTGTGTGCGTAATACATGATCTGCTCCACACCATTTCATAAACAGTTGTACATGTTCTATGTCCGGTTCTGCATCAAATGTTTTAGAGAATGCGTATATTGGTCTTTGCCTCAACACAATATACGCACTTTCATTATGAATGTATACTTGACTGCCTTTCATAACTATGAAATATACATCGTTACATCATCATTCCTGGATCGCCTGGCATATCATCTTTGCTAGGTTCGTCCACAATTACACATTCAGTCATTAAAATCATAGAAGCAATAGATGCTGCGTTCTCAATTGCTGTACGAGTAACTTTAGTTGGATCGATAATACCCATTTCAATCATATCACCATACTCATTGGTACGAGCGTTATAACCATATGAATCAGTACCGTCTGCAACAAAGTGCACTACTACATTGCCATTGCCACCAGCATTGCTGATAATTTGATACAATGGAGCCGACAATGAATCTCTAACGATATCAACACCAAACTTTTCGTCAGCATTAACCGTTTTTACTTGGTCTAATGCTTTACTACAACGAATCAAAGCAACTCCCCCACCAGGTACGATACCTTCTTCTACCGCTGCTCTAGTTGCCGCTAACGCATCATCAACACGGTCTTTCTTTTCTTTCATTTCCGTTTCAGTCGGGGCACCAATATATAACACTGCAACACCACCAGCTAATTTTGCTAAACGCTCTTGAAGTTTCTCTTTGTCATAATCTGATTTAGTGTTCTCGATCTCGGTACGGATAGAATCAATACGTTGCTGTACTTTTTCAGACTCACCGAATCCATTAATGATAGTAGTTTTATCTTTTGAGATGTCCACCTTTTCACATGTACCTAATACCTCAGTATCAATTTCAGCTAATTTATATCCAGCTTCTTCTGATACTACAGTTGCACCTAACAATACTGCTAAGTCTTCTAGCATTGCTTTGCGTTTATCTCCGAATCCAGGAGCCTTCACTGCAGCAATTTTCAATGCACCTCTGATGCGGTTAACAACCAATGTACCTAATGCATCTCCGTCTACATCCTCAGCAATAATAAGTAGTCCTCGACCCGACTGAACTACTGGTTCCAACACGGGAAGAAGTTCTTTCATAGAAGATACTTTGCCATCTACTAACAACACATATGGATTATCCATTTCAACTGTTAGCTTTTCTTGATTGGTGATGAAATATGGAGATAGATATCCACGATCGAACTGCATACCTTCTACCGTACGTACTTCTGTTTCGGTACCTTTGGCTTCTTCTACTGTAATAACACCATCGCGTCCTACTACTTTGATTGCCTCAGCAATTAATGAACCAATAGTATCATCGTTATTTGCTGATACTGTTGCTACTTGGTTTACTTTGTCAGTGTCAATACCTACTTCTTGAGACAAGTCTTTCAATTCCGATACCACAGCATCTACTGCTTTATCCATTCCTCGCTTTAGGTCAATAGGGTTAGCTCCAGCTGCAACATGTTTTAAACCTGCAGTAACCAATGCCTGTGCTAGCACTGTTGCTGTAGTAGTTCCATCTCCGGCAATGTCTGCTGTTTTAGATGCAACTTCTTTCACCATTTGAGCGCCCATGTTCTCAATAGGATCTTTAAGCTCTACTTCCTTTGCTACCGACACACCATCTTTGGTTACGTGCGGAGCTCCAAACTTTTTACCGATTACTACGTTTCGTCCTTTTGGACCTAATGTTGTTTTAACTGCATTTGCTAATGCATCTACACCTGCTTTGAGTTTGACTCTAGCGTCTGAATTGAATTCGATTTGTTTTGCCATAAACCTTTCCTTTTAAAATATAACTTTATTATAACTATGCACTTAGCAGATTTTTTGTTAATCTGCTAACTCCATAAACTTTGCATTCATTGTTTTTGCTACCTGCAATATACTTAGCGTATCGATAAATTGTGAATCCGGGCCATACATTTTACGGAATGCTTTTCGGTCACTATCATGATAATATCCGCCAACTTCAATAAAATAACTAATTACATTAATACCATTAGATTTCATCGTGTTAACTACTCGCTGAGTAAAATCAACTCCATTATAATAGTGATGCGATCCTTGCACTGTTGTCGGACATCCATCTGAGTAATTAATAAAAATTAATTCATCTCCTTTAGCATCTGCCTTAAGATCTTTCTCAATACTTTTAAATGCAACTCCTTCCGGTGTACATCCAAATGTATCAATAAATTTAAACAATTTGCGAATCTTACTCATCTTATCATGTGCCGAATCATATGCATACAGAGTAACACATTTTTCTTGTTGACCTGATACATTATCAGTACCTCTAAATGATATCTGCACACGGATACCAGTTGTCATTGAAGCAGCTTGTGCGATTGCTACCGCAGATGTTACTGCATTATACAATTTATCACCTTGCATAGATCCAGATGCATCAACTGAAATATGTATAAAATAATTCTTATACTTATCAGTGATTATGCGATGAAACACATTCACATTCTGATATCCCAATTGGTTAACTAATCTGCGATCAATTTTACCTGACTGCAATCTGCTTGTCTTAAGACTACGATCCGAATTACGAAGTTGCAATTTGTTACCTAACTGCTTACCCATAATGATACCGCGCGTAACTGCTTCATCCATTCGTTTAATACTGCGAATATAATATGAATCTGTATCTAACTTTTTGATACCTGATATTACATCTGCAGAATAATTTTGGAACAATGATGGCATTGAACAAATAACAGCTGGAGTTAATTTTTTAATAACAACGGTTGTTAGTGCTCCGGTGGATCCGCCATTTGGATCAGTGTTAACTATTCTAGATTCTGTACCAGATTCGCGAAGAGCATTTACTAAAGCAGATTGTGATTTTGATAAACGACCTTGCTTTTTCTGAGTACCTTTAAGAAAATCTTTTTGTGACTCAATAGCCTTTTGCAATTTATCTAATTCCTTAAGGGTTAGCTGTGAGCTATTTGCATTATCATCATCTTCAGATGCATCATCATCGCTATCCAATGTTACTGATTGTGACTCAGCATCATCACCAGATTCGCCATCAGATGCATTACCATTTGCATTAGCCTGGCCAGAACCCATACCTGCTTGTTTGTATACCAATTCAACTTCTTCTTGACTAGGTGTCTTGCTGACAGCATCTTTAATTAAACGATAAACATCTATTGCAACAAGCAATGCATCGTTAGTATCTTTAAGTCGGCTGATATTTTTCAAATCAATTACATTCCAAATTTCACGCAATGATTTCAATGCATTCAGGTTACGATTAGTGTTCGTGAAATTGATAATATGAAACAAATAATCATCCCAGGTCTCTTGTGTCTTCTCATTATACTTAAGAGCTTTGTCAATGATCTTGTCATTAAAGTATTTATCATACATTGCTTCATAATACATACGATATCCTGGAGCAATCGTGTATATTGTATAGTCAATGCGACGATCCTCTACCCAATTAAGCAAATCTTTAATAATAGCAAAGTCAGTCTCTGTCATATTCATATCCGGATCTACGCCTTGCATTCTGACAACCTGTGCCATTCTTGTATTACTTAAATTAGATCCTTTAAGCAAACCAAAATCAGTGTATGCAATATGAGATCCTTCATGCAATGCTAATCCTACCGCAGGATCAAAGTTTGCATCTTCTAATTTAGTACCGATAACAACACGTTCACCATCAGTATAACTAGAATCGTTGCTTTGAAATACAACAGGGATCTGTTTGCCGGTAACAATATTAACAAAGTTTGAGATAGCTCGTTGAGTTGCTGCTAACTTGGTAAAATCTAATTTAGATCCTACTTTGAATGTAGTATCAAAATCATCATTAGACCAAAAGCTAGATGCATAAGTGCCATACTTAATTAATGTGGATGTCTTTTTCATATCTTCTATTTTATATATTAAATATAATAAATTATTTTGTATTATCCAACCGAATAATAAGAAAAAAGAGGGCAACCGCATAGTGATCACCCCCTTCTTTGAGCTATGAAAAAAGGTCTTTAAAATGGAATGTTGCTGCTAACATCATCATCAGCGCCAACATTGAATATGTCTTTTTCGGCAGTTGCCATATGTTTTTGAATAATTTGCTTCACAAAGGTTCTTTCAGAATCCGAACCTCCTGATGCATCAAAGAAAGGAAGGATTGCTACTTCGGATGCTTCAAGCAAAGTGAATCCATCTGCTAACAATTCACATACACGAACTGTCATACGAGTGGATACCATAGTGCTTAGTTTGCCTTCTTCAGATCTCCATTCTTTTCTGGTAGTGTCTGCAATATCCGCTACCGCATGAATTAAATCTGCTGTTACTACCGTTCCATAACGATTAGTTAGCAATGCTTTTTCTCGTTCTAGGTTAAGGATATCAACCTCAATGATTTCGAAACGATCCATTAAGGCACGGTCTAATACACGTGTCGATGTATACTCTGTACCGATATTTGCCGTAGCAATAAATGATACACCGGATGCTACACGAATAGTTGGAGCATTGATATCTTCATCTAATCTTAAATATCTTTGGCCTTCATCCAACACAGTCATTAAGATGTTCCATGCTTCTGGATGCGCACGGGATAACTCATCCATCAATATCACAGCATTCTCAGTTTGAATAGCTTTTACGAAAGCCGATTCATCAAAGGTAGTCTGGCCATCTTTAAAGTGAGTGTTACCAATTAAGGTAGCACGTGGATCCTGAGTTGCTCCTAAGTTAAAATAAAAGAATGGTCGGTTAGTTGCTTCTGGCAATGCCTTTGCTGCCTGTGTCTTACCACAACCTGCAGGACCTACCATCATGATGTTTTTACCACGAACTGCGGATCTAACTAAGTATTTCCATTTGATATCAGACATTTCCAAGGCCTTAGGTTTAATGTCTGGTGCATTTTTTATAAGTGCTAATACTGGATCGGTATTAATTGTTTCTGGTGTGATAGTATTAATAACTTCGGTACCATGATCGGGCAATTCATCTGCCGATACTCGTTTAGCTCTGCCAGTTACGGGATCATACTTAAGTGAATCACCAGATGCAACGGCAGCTGCAATCATAGAACTGCGGAATAAATGTGTAATGTCAATACCCGATTGAACATCAATTACATTACCGTTAACAATTGTACCAAAAATTTCTTTTTTCATAACTCAATTTTTAATTTATTTATATATTAAATATAATGAATTATCTGATACAATCCAACCTTTATAGTTATTTTTTTGTGATTTTTTCTACCGTTCCATCTGAGTATAACACAAAATAAGCTTTATCTGGAGTAGCTACTTCTTGTCCTATAGTATTAAAGTATTTTAAAACGTATTTTGCTTCATTGCGGTTATCAATAACAATAACCGGAAATGATTCTGATTGTCCATCCGTATCGGTTTGTGTTAATCGATAATAATTAATTGCACTTTCAAACTGAGTATCGGTATAATGATAATATGTTTCCTGATTGCTATTCATTGCGCCTGGTATGGTAGTAACATATGACCATTGCATTGACTCCGTATAGGTTCCTCGTTCCAATGTAAAATATGCATTATTATGTTCAGTAGCCGTAATCCATTGTAACATGTTTCTTGATCCACTGTTATGACCTTCGAAGGATGTTAACTCTATAGGCAGTGCTGTTACTGTGCAGAATTTTATATCAGGTCTTGCATAAAATCGGCTACCTGATGTAGGTCCCATGGATCCGTCTTGTGCTCCATACTTCATGGTTCTTTGTGATGTAGTAGTGTTATAATTAGTGTAATGGAATATTGGATATCCAGATACATATGAGCCGTCATTGTTATCAACATGCACTACTAAATTGGTAGCACCATCATAACTAAACGGAGTAGTTAGAGTTATTGTTTTCCAGGCATCTGATGCATTAAATGTTATCGATCCATCATAAACTTTAGTCCAGGATGTAATGCCTTGTGCTGCATTGACACCGGTGAGTCTGTTAACACCAGAAACATTGGTAGTGCTTGCCCAACCTGATAAAGTAGTATATGCAAAATATATCTGTACATTGTTAAATGTGTAAGGACCAGTTTGAGAATAACCCGATTGAAACCCGTCTACATACCAAGCTAAAGAAGCGATTGTTTTTGCGGCACCAATATCTGCTGCTCGATATATACTCGATGACCAACTATAATCATATAAACCGTATATTGGTGCTAATGGTGTTGTTTGTGCATTACCATAGGTACCATCAGATATAGTAGTACATGTTTGAGTTGTAGCAAAACTACAAACCATTAAAAATATAACCAGTACTAGTTTCATGTCTCTCGGTGTTTGTGTTTTGTTTTACGGGTATAGGATTTTCCTGAAGGAATACTTCTTGCAACAAAACGACCATCAAAGTAACCTTGTTCTTTTTGCGATTGTCGGGTAGCTCCTAATCGTATCTTTTGCATATCTGTTTTCATGGCATTTCGGCTTTATCTACACAATATTGATATGCTGCGTCATAAGCTTCTGAAATGTCATAGTAAGTGCTATTACCTATCAATTGGTTAGCAATCTGCAACACTTCTTCGCGAAGGCCTAGTGCATGTGCTTCATACAAGATTTCTTCAATATCAAAACGTGCCATCATTATTCCTTATTTTATATTAAATATAATTAATAATGATTTAATATCCAACCTTACCACTTACGACAAGACCAATATCTTGCTTTAGTGCGAGGACCGGGATTATCACAGTTATGACGTGCCCTAAATGATCTGCGGCGAGCCGGGTCTGATTTTCTGATGCGCATTGTTTTTTGACCAGCTCTTTTAGCTGAGGTACCTCCATGGCCGAAATTAACTTTAACTACATTGCCTTCAGCATTGCGAACATATACTTTGAATTTTTTAACATCACCACGCATTGGTTTACCCAATTTAACTTTGCGTCCCTGATATTCAGCTTCGTTAAGTCCTGGTGACATTAATGTGATATAATCTGATTCATTCACACTACGTTCGATATATTCTACTAAGCATTGTGGACAATAATCAGATGATTCTTTGATCGGAACACAATTGGGAACTTTGCGACCTCCTTTTTCTTTCATGCCAATCATTTCATAGCCTTTCCAGCATGCTTCATCAATATATGTTTTTTCCATTACTATTACCTTTTATATAAATATATTAATCCAATGTTTGGATCCACGATGTATCGTCATCTGTATGTCGTATAGAATCTAGTGACGACATGAACAGATAATCCAGGGTAGGTAGTTGTTGACTAATTTGCCATAGCATTCGTTTGTACTGCGAACCATATATTTCACCACGCACGTTTGTTGCTACCGGTATACGGTTCATCCAGTCTTTCATGGATTTCGTTAGTTTGTTGTTACCTGCTTCAATATCATTTACAGGGAATTGAAACATTCGGGGTTGAATTGGTTTTAATTCTTCAATTAGTTGTTCAATGGTCATGTCCACGATGTTGTTTCTATTTACCTTTATTTGATTTACGGTTGCTGGGATACCAGCAAATGATTTAATCACAGATGCATGGCCGTCATGCATCCCCAAATCTATTACCTTCGGGCCTGCTCGTAGTCCATTGAAGTTATCTCCTCGGAATCCTGTGAGGAACAATGCTTCTGATACTTTGGTTTTCATGCCTTCGAAATTGCGAATATTCGGCAGTCTCATATGCAAGTCATTTACATCCCCTGGCATTGTTTTAAGATTTTCCTGGCTAACACCGGTGATGTCAAATGACCAAGCATACTTGAATTGCACGGGACTATATGTTATATTTGGATCGATTTGAATGTAATGATTTGCGATTGCATACAATCCTTTAGCATCTTCAAATTGAACATTCTCCGGATTCCATTTGTATCCATATGGCAAACAAAATTTTTGTATTATGTATTTAGCTTCGTCTACAGTGGTAGCTTGTTTCCCTGCAGCAACTAGGTCTCGACAGTGATCTACAAGTTGCTGATCATTCTTTGTTATATGTGATTTGCTATCACAGTACAAGGTATCCACTAATTGGAATGTGCCGGTTTTGCCTGGCTGAGCCTGTGTTATTAAATCATTTACTTGTTTTTTAAAATCTGGTGGAGCTGTTCCGTATATTGATTGTTCTGGTTCGTATAACACGTCTGATTTGTTTTCAAGATTCACAAATGGTTTTATTGAAACCCGTGCTGTTGGACTTTTAATGTTCAAATCATCTTCACGCACTAGATAGGCTACTATTGTTCCTTCTTTTACGTCTTTTTGCACATAACGTTTGTTGGAACCGGTATACAAATTCATACAACTGGTCCAACCTCGTTCGGTACTTTGTCCGGCGACATCATATTGATGCTTTGAAAATACTATGTAATATGGTTTTGGTTTATTGGCACGTAACTGTTCAACTTCTGGTATTTCGTTGTATTCTTGAGCCAATCTTGCAAATTCTTTTTTGGTAAATGCACGTGCTGATTCTGTAGATTCAGATGCTGCCGTGTATTTGCCTCCTGGTCCTCGTAACGATGGTACTCCAGTTTCGGGATCAGGTTCGCTGTTTTTATTTGCATATGCATCGATACCTTTAATTAACACAGATGCCATGGAATTTAAATATTTAGACATTTTAACGTCTCGACCATACTGATCTTTAACGGTTGGTGATGCTAAATAAAATATACTAGGATATTCACCGAACACCTTTACATCTGAATTACCCCCAGATAAATAAGAGTGTATCATTGCGTTAGCGGTTTGGCGATGCTTATCTAGACTTTTATAAAATCTTGCCAAAGCGACCGAAGGCGTTCCTTCGAATGCTGGCACTTCGCCTTTAAATGGTATTGCTACACGTTGACCGTTTCTAGACACTTTTGCATCGGGTTGTTGTTTTAAGAAATCCAAAATGCTATCCATTCGGGCATCTATATCCGGATTGCGTTGTATGCTGGTGTATGCCTTTGCTAGGCTAAATGGCAATGCTTCTTTGATTAATTGTATTTCTAATAGTGGTTTTAAACGTATCATTACAACTCCTGTCGTATTGCTAATTTAGGGAGATATGTTCTCCATGTATTTATTATTTGTTGTTTGTCTGTTACAGATATAGTACCATCACTTATCAATCGATCCAAGTAATCATTAACTACTTGTTTGAATGGCGTTCTGCTTTTCTTAGCTTTCAAATACAATCCCTGTAACATTGCTGGGATTTCTTTTGGCAAAGTAAAATAACGAGCGGCCGGTAGTTTACCAGAGTCAATTTTTTTTCGTGTTGGTTGATCTGATGGCATGTATTTATTATTAACAGTATTCCATCCTGACTGCGTTAAATGTTCTATTTCATGTCGCAACAAATCGCGAAGGCTCATTGCTACTTCACTCATTACTTTAGGATAATATTCCGGATCTAATTTAAAATAAACTTCAATTAAAGGAGGATCTGCAGCATCACGACGTGTTTCATTGAAGGCATTTGCATTAGCATACATGGTACCCATGCCCCGTACCCAAAGCACTTTTAACTGCAAATAGAATTCTAACGGAATATCTGGATTTTCTACTTCTTCGAAGAATATGTGAGGACAATCTGCAGATTCAATTACCGGTGGATCTGATTCATAATAAATACGTTCCCCAGCAAATTCACCTTTAGGATTCTTAACTGCAGCATAACTTTGTTTAGTTACTGCTAACAGCTTTCTGGATAATCCGGTTACTATGCTATCGTACCGACCTTCTACTATAATTTTCTTGAGTGATATCATCTTATATAAATATCAGTCTAACATATTATAGTTCCAATATAATTCCTTGTCTCGATTAAAAGGAGCTCCTACTTGTTGATAATAACAATTGAGACAAAGCATTTGCAGATTTTCTATGCGATGATTGGTTACATCGCCATCAATATGATCTAATAGCAATGGAACTGTATCATCTGTTATTCTGCGTTCGGCATATCCGCAACAGTTGCATACTTCTGGCATAATGTTAAGTGCTAATATGCGATTGCGAAGTTTCCATACCGGATAATTAGGATATTCACCTGTTAAGATTTTATCTATTGCATATGGTCCTGATGTGGCTTTTGCTACATCTTTTGTGATACCAACACCTGCCTGATTGGTATGCATATCATACAGAGTCTTACCCGTTTCTCGGTCAACATACATTTTTGCATATTTCTTCCATGTGTCAAATGACACCTTCATAAAACGGGCAGCTTCTGCATTTGATTTGGTGTTAGCAATTGCATATCGAATATCCGACTCAGGAAGATCGAATGAGGACCTTCCCCGCCCATATACATACTTATATTGCTTTTCACTCATTAGTATACACCTAGTTTTCTAAGTTCATATAACGCATCCTTAGGATACATTTTACGAGCATACATTTCTTGCAACGCTGGTTTCAGTTTATTGGTAAAATCAATAAAGGTTCTGGGATATACTCCTGATTGAGATTTTACTGCTTCATACCAAGTAGAATAAGAATGATATTCTTCTACAAAACGATCTGCATCAGTTCTGCTTTCCCAATATTCTAACTGATCCTTGAGTGGCCACAGATTAACCGGGATATTAGGATCCTTACGTCGTTCTGGCAATCTGGGTTGTGATTTCTTTTTGTTATCATTTCTGGTGATAAACTTGTCCATTATATTAATGGAACGGTCTTTGGCTGATTCGCCTGAGTATGCTGATTTTTTACCCATTATAACTTGTTTTGTTTTTTTCGATTAATATAACTAATTTGCGCCAAGCATCTTCTGCTTGATAGATATGTTTTTTAAATGCAACAATGTCTTGTTTACCACGAGCAGATTCTGCTTGTTTTATATTGCGATGATATGTTGCGTGTAACAATCCGATTCGGATATTTCTGATAAATTTAAACATGATTGCTAATGCTTAATAATAACTACGTCTAGTCCTTCTTTAGTTAATTCTTCACAAACATCTTCACATGAATCATATGTGTCTACATATATCGAACATCGTTTAGAACCGTGTGTAATTGTAGCACATTGAACTGCTTGATAGTAATTATGACCACAGACATCAATCAAACAATTGATAACATGATCAAATGTATTGTGATTGTCATCATTAAGTATTACTTGATACTGACCCCGTTTCTTTTTTGATTGCTTCTGTGACATCCCTGATGATCGCTGCTTGTTCCCAAAACTCATATTGTTTTGCATAGTTTAATGAATCATTTAAAAATTGTAACTTTCTAGAATCTGACCAATTCTCCGGCCATTCCCAATCATCGGTCTTCATGATGTTGATTGACCCAATGAATACTCTATCTAATATTTCCTTTGCATCCATACTATATTATATATAATTTAAACAAGATAACCAAATTTATGATTGCCAATATCTGCAGTGTGTTTCCAGTTTTTCGTCCAATTGGGAGCAGACCTTTTATTTGGCCCTTGGAATGCATAGTAGTGTGTAGCATCGCCGGTTATGTCACTTAGTTTCTTTTTAGCTAATGAAACAGCTGTTTTCCATGACGAATGTTTTTTGTGAGTATTAATAATGTTTAATATTTTTTTAACATTATAATCGGATCTAGTACTAACGCCAGCTGTTGCCAAATCCCACATACTAAATTGGCTAGGGCGTAGTGCTTCTCCGGCTGCACTAGTAGCGCTATTACTAGCTCTATTATCTAATACATTTCGTACAGCGATCATACCATTCTGACCTTCGCCGCCAGCTTCGCCTACTAAAGTAGCAGCAACGATTTCATAATCTTCAACACCTGGTAGATATGATTCTGATAGTAAGGATTTTAACTGTATCATTATTTACCTTTTTGTTCACGTATGATCAATTCACCTAGTACTTCTAATCTACCAACTTCTCGCTGAAACTCGATCTGAGACATGGAGGTAGATATCTTTTTATATGTTGCTTCAAACTCTCGTTTAGCTGCATCTAAATCAAATTTACCTGCAGCTGCCTTTTTATAATAAGGAAGTTTAACTTTGAAATGATGCCATGTTAAAAGAGCTAATCCTCCCTTTTTATGAGCGGTTGTAGCAATCTTTTCAGCACCAGCTTCTCGTGTATCTGCAAATGTTTCAAAAGTTTCTTTTTTAGTGTCTTTTGATTCAAATAGTAAATTTAATAGTTTCATATTAATAAATATTACTTGTTAGGTTTATCTGATTTAAATTCAGTCATATAGGAATAATCAGTTTCATATCCGGCTCGGTTCTCTACACTGTACACGGTCATATCAATTTGATATCCTGGATTTTTATCGATTCGATTAAATGTCCATGCATTGTCCATCCATATGATACGGTTGTTTGGATATATAAAATAATTACCATTATCCATTTTGAATACATGTCCACATTTATGTTCCGGTGTTTCTGAAAAATTGGTATCCAACATGTTTCGATTTTCGTGCGACCAATCCAATGTGAACAGATATGTACCTTGTCTCTTTACTCCAGTAATAGAAATTAAATCTGCACGTAATCCAGATAACCGTTCTCGTACCTGTACATCTATATAAGAAGAAAAGCAGTCCCAATAAACATGTTGTGTTAATGGTAACTGCTCTGCTGTTTTTTTCCAACAAAATGCATGTATAGGTCTACGAGTCCAATTGACTCCATTTTCTAGAAATGCTTCAAATAATGGAGTTCTTTTTTGTATAGATGCTACACTATGTACATCTGCCAATGTATATTCGCCATGCCCTTGTTTGTGATTAAATAAAAATTCATTTCTAATATAACATGTTAAGGTAGGAATATTTGCATTTAAATATGACATTACTTGCGATGTTTAGATATTTCAATTAGCGCTAATTGTTTCAATGCAGCTTTTTTAGATTTAGGATGTTTAGATAAACGACGGCCAGATTCTGTTGTAGCAAAATAACCAGCTTCTGTTTTTTCTATGCGTTCACCCATTATTTGTTTCATGTGGTTTTTGAAACCGACTGGCACGAATTGTGGTTGTTGTGAATTATATGCCGCTGCGGCACCATCTTCATGTCCCATTGCTCCGGTAAGAAAATGATATACTTCTTCTACATCATCTGCAGATGTTGTGATGTGATCTACAGCCCATGCATGACCATCACTTAACATGGCATCTACTTGAGCAGGATCCATTTCCAAAAGTTCACTTATGGCATGATGAATGGTTTTCAGATTCTGGAAGAACATGTAGTTCTGGCTTTCCTTGTCCTGACATCCTCCAGAGGCACCACCACAACCACAACCACATTCGTTGAGTCGACGTTTCATTATGCAGCCTTATTCTTTGCAACCACTGACCAAATTGCTCCAATCAATGTAATTACACTACCTGCAATTGTTGATACTGTTTCTGCATCAACCATTCCTTTTGCTACTGCTAAACCACCTGCGAAAGTTAAGATGTGTCTCGCAATACCTAAAACTTGTTCTCTTGACATTTTCATAATGTTTCCTTTTTAATTTATTATAAATATATGATTTTAAAATTCAATGTAATTTAGTTACGATCCAAATTCATTTGCTACTAATGATTTATATTTAATCGAAACGTTCCAACTAACCCCAGTACTAGCTAATCCTTTTACCCAAACATATACTTTATTACCAGCAATTCCATCTACCGAAATACCAAATGTAGGAGTACCACTGAAGCTA
>Ga0172373_10006784_pt1 | contig 15108 bp, 10 predicted proteins | sample Lak10m_2_FD_114546 | JGI IMG/M metagenome (GOLD analysis project Ga0172373, IMG submission 114546) | Freshwater microbial communities from Kabuno Bay, South-Kivu, Congo - kab_092012_10m | ecosystem: Environmental > Aquatic > Freshwater > Lake | place: Democratic Republic of the Congo...
ATTTTTCGCCATTTTTCACCTTTTTTCAGTTACGTAGCACCGGCTATGCGCCTTCAAAAACGCAAAAACTGACAAAAAATCTGCCTGTTTTTGCCAACGGCAGAGAATCCTGAACAAGCTCTTGCGTAGCACCGGCTATGCCTTCAAAAACGCAAAAACTGACAAAAAATCTGCCTGTTTTTGCCAACGGCAGAGAATCCTGAACAAGCTCTAAACGAAATACCTGCTACTTGAGGAAACTCTGATCTGTGAGCGCTTCCAGAAACGCTTTCAGATCAGATTTCTCCTGTGGGGTCAGGTTGAGCGGGCGCACCAGCGTATCCCTGTTGATACTGCCTGTAATAAATTTATCGGGCTGGTCATAAAACTCAATCACTTCGTCCAGCGTTTTGAACATGGCGTTGTGCATATAGGGAGCTGTGACAGCCACATTTCTGAGACCCGGCACCTTGAATTTCCCCAGATCGGCGCTATCTTTGGTTACTTCGAACCTGCCGCTGTCGGCGAACTTTCCCTTTCCGGTGTAAAGACCCACATTTCTGAATTCATCACCGGTGAAATCGGGCGAGAAGTGGCAGTCGAAACACTTTCCCTTATTCATGAAAACATCGCGCCCGCGTACGGCCGATTCGCCCATTGGATTCGGACCGTCTTTCATCCAGCGGTCGAACGCGGTGTTGCCCGTTTCCAGCGTTCTGATAAAGGCAGCCAGTACCTCACCGAGTTTTTCGGGAGTGGCAGAAGTTCCGTACAGTTGTCTGAAGGCATTATCGTATCCTGCATGATTTTTCAGGCGCAGGGCTACCACAGGAAGCGTAGCGTGCATTTCAAGAGAATCCTGAATAGGCATGAGCGCCTGCTGTTCGAGCGTTGCTGCGCGGCCGTCGAAAAAGAAGTACGGCCGGGCACTCATATTGGTAATACCCGGTGAGTTGCGGCGGCCGGTTTTACCACCCACCCCCCTGCTGAATGCTGCGGTGTCGCAGAAAGCGAAAGCCGGAATATGGCACGAGGCACAACTGATGGTACTGTCGAGCGACAGGATCGGGTCTTTGAAGAGCTGCTCGCCCAACTTCTCGGGAGTAACCGGGTCGGGCAATTGAAAAGCCAGGCTACAAATGGCAAACAATGAAAATACTACCCATTTCATGGCACAAAGGTACCACCTCCCAAGCGGTTTGTCAATTACATTTTGCTTAGAAGAATGAATTTCCCGTTCACAATTTTATAGGAACGATCATACACATTCAGCACATCCCCTTCCTTCATTTTGGCCAGCCGGGTGATATCCTGATCAATCGTGTGCAGGGTACCGCCTGTTTTCCAGGCGATGAATATATGTGCCGGATTGATGGTTTTTGCAGCACCGCAGACGATTACATGAACAGGCTTTTTAACCTGCGGAAGCAGTTCCAGATCGCGTGGTGTGGCATAGTTGTCGGATATCAGGACAATATCCTCGCAGTCGGGACACGCCTTCATGCCCTCCAGAACGGCCTCTATGTCATTCTCGGGTCTGTCGCCACCTGTACCGCCGCCAATGGCTTCCACCATGGTTTCTTCCAGCACCTTTTCGGTGGTGGGTTTCACATGGTACAGTCCGCCGGTAGAGCCCACTTCTTTTTCATAATCCTCCTTGTCGGCGCCATCGTTAAAGAAAACAAAGTGCAGGGTGTTATCCATATTGACCTTGAGCGCATTCCACAACAGCAGATTGGCGATATAGGGCAGCATACTGCCTGTCACATCCTCCACGACCAGCATTTTTTTCCAGTGTTTGTTGCGATCGAGCACAGCAGACACCGTAGAGTCGGTATTTACCCCCTTGCAGTCTTTGGCAACATAGGCCTTCAGCCACTCGGGTTCAATAATTTTCGAGCCGGATTCATCTATAAAGATGTGAATTCTCATCAGGAAACTGACATCTGAACGCCCTTTTTGCCAGGGCTTCAATTTTGCCATCATTGCTTTGATGTGATTGTTGTGCGCTTCCGATGCTCCGCCTGATATACTCAGATTCCTGATTTTACCGGTAACGGAATCAATCGAGAATTCTGCAAGCGCATAGGCCCCGTATTTTTCACTTTTTACCCTGTCAGCAGGAAATCTGATACTCGCTGCCAGATCACTGAAAAGCGCTGTATTGCCACCCGGATAGGCGGGTACATCGGTGGGCGGTTTCCGGCGGGCACATTCAATGAGTTCCTCCAGATTAGCCCGGATGGCCGATTTTTTCTCCTCATCCACCGGCGAATCATAACTGATTACAATTCCGTGAAACAACTGTCTGGCCTCTGCAGGTGTCACGGCAGCTGTCTGTACAAGAATGTTCCATTGAATGTCCGGAGTGGAGAGCAGAGCGGGATCGAGCTTTACCAGCGCCTCAAACCGCGCGCGGTCGAGTTCTTTTTGTCCCGGTTGCGACCGGGTGTATTGAGAATAGATATATGTAACCGAGATTTTTCGGAAAGACTGGATAGTTTTGTATTCATACCTGTTGAGCACGCGCGCACTCCCGTACGGAAAGCGGATAGCCAGCTGGTTGAACCCGAAGCCGGTGGTATCAAAGCGGGTGATTTCCTGATGTGGTTTGGAGAGAATACTGTCGAGCAATACATCTGACTGTGCACTCGGGCCAATCAAAAAAGAAAAAAACAAAGTGATTGTTAAATACAGTTTCATTCGCCGGATTTGAGTGTTTTTCTATCAAATATACATGTAAAACAGTAATTTTTGAAATATATTGCAACGAAGGTTCAATCTTTGAACATAAATGTTGAATGATATTCCTGCAAAGTGTATAAATTTGACCTTGCGTTCACTTTCCGCAATTTCTTTAATACCACAGTTGCAGCATTTCAGTTTTTCAATTTTTCATGCGAATGAATAAACTCTACACAAACTACTCAAACCTCTGCTCATTCACTTTACTGATGCTTCTTTCCACAACGGGAGCATGGGCAAAAAACGATGAACCGGCCACTACAACCAATCCGGACTCACTGGCGAAAGCCAATGAGATGGGTCACCTGAAATGTATCGTTGAGCCTGATACAAACTGCGTCACCAGACAAATAACGCTGGAAGCATGGATTGAATACTCCTTCACCGGTGTAAAACAGGCTGTTACAGTACCATGGAATACCGGTCAGGTTGCGCACAAAATTATCGTCACGCCGCCCGGCAACTGGTCGTGGGATGTAACTGGTATAGGTTGTGAATCGACGCACTGGCTGAACTACATTGATTTGCCCAATTCGTTTTTTCAGGGTGGACTTGAAATTCAGGGGCCTCCTGCTATCTGTCCGTTCGAAGAAGTGGAACTGACTGTTTTTACCAACGGCTATGATCAATTTACTTCCTACGAATGGTCTCCGTCTTTCGATGATTTTTCTCCCATTACAATCAGCGGACCGGGTACCTATACGCTGGTTGTGGAAGACGCCTATGGCTGTCCATTCACCGATCAGTACTACATACCCCAGATTCCTCCCTTCGTTCCACAGATTACCGGACCCACAAAAATGTGCCCGGAAGGCGACACCATTTCACTGGTTGTACTGGGTAACTATACCAATCACATGTGGAACAGTGGCCAGGCCGGCAGCCCGCTGACTGTCACTGAACCGGGGGTTTATGAGGTAACTGCTACTGACGGAAACGGTTGTACAGGGGTGGGTTACTACGGTGTGGAATCAGCCGGAGTTGATCCGTTCTCCATTTCAGTAACCAGTCCTTCTCTCTGCCCCGGGCAGCTCGACACGCTTCGCGTAGTAGGTGGCTTCTCGCAGTATATATGGTCCAATGGAACCACCGGTATAACGAATATTGTCAATCAGGCCGGAACTTATATTGTTACGGTAACCAATATTTTCGGATGTACGGGCACATCAAGCGTTACCGTCAATGCCATAGCTCCTCCTAACATAGCCATTTCAAACACACCGTTATGCCCGGGAGGAACTGCCACGCTTTCAGTCTCAAACGGACCATTCGTCAATTACAAATGGTCAACCAACCAGACTTCACCAACCATCTCCATTAACAGCACCGGAACCTATTCGGTTACGGTAAGCGGCGGGGGTATCTGTCCGACCGTGACACAAACAGTCATCGCCCTGGCCAGTGTACCCATAACTACTATTGCAGATCCTGTGTTGCTGACTTGTACCGTGGCGTCTGATACGCTGGATGCGAGCGCCTCGTCAACCGGCTCCAATTTCCCGTTTGTCTGGTCAACTGTCGGCGGGCACTTTGTTTCGGGCGATTCCACGCTCACTCCGCTGGTGGACTCTGCCGGAACTTATATCCTCACGATTACCAATCTTGCCACCGGATGTATTACCCGGGACACCGTTGTCGTGAATCAGAATGTAACACCCCCGGGCGCCAATCCGGGTCCGCCGGCAACGCTTACCTGTGCCAATACCACCCTCTTCCTCGGTCCGGTACCAGCACCTTCAGACTCCACGCTGCAGCCAGTCTGGACTACACAGGGAGGTCATTTTATTGCAGGAGATTCCACCTGGTCGCCTCATATTGACCAGCCCGGCGTTTATCTGCTCACGGTGACGAGTAACGTAAACCAGTGTACCAGCACTGCCAGCATCAATATTCCACTTAACACGATACCTCCACAAGCCAGTATAGCTCAGCCGGGCATTCTGACCTGTACACAAAATACTGTGCTCCTGAACAGCACGGGCAGCAGTACAGGAGCCAACTTTACTTATAACTGGACTACAACAAACGGAACTATCGTCGGGCCCACCAATGGCCCCACAGCCTCGGCAGCCTCCGTAGGTACCTATGTGCTGACAGTTACCAATCTGATAAATGGCTGTACATCAACTGCCTCGGCTGTTGTATCGGCTGATATCAATATTCCGACGGTGAGCGCACTCACCCCGGCGGTTCTGACCTGTAATCTGACGAGTACAACCATTGATGCAACAGGATCATCCAGTGGTACGGGCTATAATTACAACTGGACAACATCAACCGGTGTCATTGTCAGTGGTGGTAATACACTCATACCTGTAGTAGGTGCTCCGGGTATTTACACCCTTAACCTGCTGAACACCATTAATAACTGTCAGGCAACCATGAGTGTGACCGTCGGTCAGGATATCGCGGCGCCATTAGCCAACGCAGGCCCGAATAATACGCTCAGCTGTACGGCCACCTCGCTGAACCTCGACGGATCCGGGTCGGCTACAGGGAGCAATTACCTGTATCAGTGGAATACCACCAACGGTATGATTTTGTCAGGTGGAACCGGTCTTGCTCCGCTGGTGGGTTCAACCGGCACCTACACGCTGGTGGTAACCAATACAGATAATGGTTGTACTTCCTCCTCCAGCACCATCGTACTGGAAGATGTAAATGCACCACAAGCCATCATTGCTCCACCAGCCATTCTGAACTGCGTAACCACCTCGTTACAGATTAACGGTGCTCAGTCTTCTCAGGGTACTGATTACTCCTGTGTCTGGAGCGGTCCGGGTATTGTTCAGGGCGGAAGCAGTTACCAGCCTACCGTTAATCAGCCCGGTAACTATTGCGTTACCGTGACCAACTCTTCCAATGGCTGTACTGAAACTGCCTGTACCCCGGTGGCACAGGATATCGCAGCCCCTCCGGCTGAAGCCGGCAACAGCCTGCTCATTAACTGTTACCAGCCCTCCGGTTCTATCGGAAGCAATATCAATCCCACAGGCGCCGGATTCACCATCGTGTGGAGTACCGGAAATGGCAATATAGTATCCGGCGGCAACGGCCCCACGCCGGTTGTCAACCAGCCCGGAACATATACTGTACTGGTAACCAACACACAGAACGGCTGTACAAGCACCGATCAGGTCCAGGTGAACGATGATTTCGTACTGCCACTCGCCGATGCCGGCCAGACGTTCGAACTTACCTGTGTATCTCCTTCTACTATACTGCAGGGAACAGGAAGCAACGGATCTGTTTTCACCTACCAGTGGAACGGTCCGCTCGGCGGCATTCTCAGCGGTGCCACTACGCTGAGCCCGACTGTTAATGTCAGCGGAACCTATACGCTTCGGGTGACAAATACCCAGAACGGCTGCACCAGCACCGATCAGGTAGTCATCACGGAAAGCGCCGACAAGCCCAATGTGGTCACAGCAACGCCTCCCGTGCTCACGTGCGCGCTCACGAGCCTGAACCTGAACGCAAGCGGATCCAGCACAGGTCCGCAGTTCAGCTACCTGTGGTCAACAAACGGTGGCACCATTACCGGCGGAAGCACCACACTGACGCCCACCATCTCCGACCCGGGCCTTTACACCATTACTATTACTGATAATACCAACTCATGTACTTCGGTAGCCAGCATTCAGGTACAGGAAAATATCCAGAATCCGGTGGTAAACGCCGGCCCTGATAACACCCTTACCTGCGTTGTTACCAGTTTGATGCTGCAATCCCAGATTGTGACATCTTCTTCCCCGACTATCAGCTATGTCTGGCAAACATCCGGCGGACAAATCATCAGTGGCAGTAACAGCGCCGCACCGGTAATTGGTGCCCCGGGCCTCTACACCGTCACAGTGACCGATGCCATCAACGGATGTACAGGAACTGACCAGCTCAGCATCGGATCGGATCTGGTGCAGCCCACTGCTATTATCGGTACCCCACAGACGCTTACCTGTACGCTGACACAAACACCGTTGCAGACTACCGGATCCAGCACAGGCAATAATTTTGTATATGTCTGGGGCACATCGGGTACAGGTATCATCGTCAATACTACTGATCCGACAAAGCCAGTTGTAGGCGCCCCGGGTGTATATAACCTGGTCATCACCAATACCTCAAACGGCTGTACACGGTCAACGTCCGTCACAGTACCTCAGAATATTGTCAACCCGACCGCAGAAGCCGGTCAGACGGTAGGACTTGACTGCGATACCCAGATCAATTCACTGAATGGTACGGGGTCAAGCGCCGGAAACTTCTCCTATCTGTGGACAACCACCGGCAGCGGAACAATTGTATCGGGATCAACCACGCTCATTCCGGTCATTGGCGCACCGGGCACCTATACTATCAGGGTAACCGACAATGTAAACGGCTGTACCTCCACCGACCAGGTGCTGGTTACGCAGGATATCAATCCGCCGGTATTCACTATTGCCACACCCCAGGTACTGACTTGCTCGCTCACTTCAGTACCGGTATCTGCCACAGGAACGGGCTTCGGCCCGACACCACAGTTTACCTGGTCAACCACCAACGGCTCGATAGCAAGCGGTGGCAATACCCTGAATGCTACCGTGAACGATCCGGGCAACTATACACTTACCGCCATCAATACGGCAAACGGATGTTCCACTACCGCTTCAGTGGTGGTAACAGAGAATGTAACTCCTCCTGCCATTCAGGTTCAGCCGGCACCGCTGCTCACCTGCACAGTAGGCCAGGTAACGCTCCAGAGTACACCCCAGGCACAAACAACCCTTCAGTGGACCACCACCAACGGCCATATTGTGTCGGGGGCCAATACACCCAACCCGATTGTGGACAAGCCAGGCAACTATCAGGTAGTGGTTACTTCACTGCAAAACGGGTGCACCAACACCAATGCTATTCCCGTACAGCAGGAAATGAATATGCCAACCGGCGTTGAATTTGCCATCGAACACCCGAAATGCAACGGTACACCCGGCGAACTGCAGGTGAACCAGATACAGGGCGGCGTTGGTCCGTTCAGTTACTCCATTGACGGCGGACAGACATTCTTCACGTACGATCAGTTCAGCGATCTGGATCCAGGCACATTTGAGCTCGTGATTCAGGATGCCAATGGGTGTGAAATTACCCGACCGATTACGATTATTGCACCTTTGTATCCGCTGGTGACTTCCCCGCCCGAGTTTTCACTCGCTCTGGGAGAAGAACAGCAGATCAAGGCAGTTGTACCGGCACCGTTCCCGCTCTCCGAAATTCAACAGGTAATCTGGACGCCCACTGAAGGACTGACATTCCCGGGAACCAGCATACAGGACTTGCTGAAACCCACAGCCATGCCCTTCCAGACTACCACCTATACCGTGACCATTATCACACCGGAAGGATGCAAATCAGAGGCGCGTACTACCATCAACGTAAACCGGAAAGTGGATATTTACGCTCCTAACGTGATATGGCCCGACGATCCGGACGGCGATAACGCTGCCTTTACCCTGTTCGCACAGGATGTTTCAGTGGCCATTATTCACAAACTCCAGATATTCGATCGCTGGGGAAGCAACGTGTTCGAGAACCGGGATTTCCAGCCCAACGACCTGAGAAGCGGATGGGATGGCGCCTTCCGCGGCGAACCGGTAAATCCCGCCGTGTTTGTATGGTATGCCGAAGTGGAGTTGATTGACGGCAGGAATATCCTGCTGAAAGGAGATGTAACAGTAGTGCGTTGATTTTGAAACTATTATACAAAAGCCCGGGAGCAGCTCACCAGCTTCCGGGCTTTATTTTTTATCAAACAAAAACGATAATATCAATAGCCAAAATACTGCAGCGAACGCTCGTCGTCGCGCCAGTTATCGCGCACCTTGACCGTGGTTTCAAGAAACACTTTGGATTGCAGGAATCTTTCTATTTCCACCCGTGCCATGGTACCGAGTTTCTTGATGGCACTCCCGCCTTTCCCCAGGATGATTGCCTTTTGTGAATCGCGCATCACATAAATATTGGCCTGGATTCTGGCGAGCGGTTCACCGGCGTTCGTTTGAGTTTCCTGAAAACTTTCAATGACTACTTCCGTGGAGTAGGGAATTTCATCGCCGTAAAGGATGAGAATTTTTTCACGGATAATCTCTCCGACAAAAAAACGCTCCGGCCGGTCGGTCAGTTGATCTTCCGGGTAATACGGTTCACCTTCCGGAAGCATCCCGGTTATTTTTGAGAGCAAAGCCGTGGTATCCTCTTTTTGCAGGGCAGAAATTTCGATTACTTCAGCAATTTTGATGCGTTTTTTCCACCAACCGGCAACATCCTGCGCGCGCTGGGGCGCGACCAGATCTTTTTTGTTGAGAATGAGCAGCACAGGAGCTTCCGTCTTTTTCAATACATCTATCACCGGATTATCATCCTCCAGTTCTTCTGTAAGATCGAATACAAAGAGCATCAGATCGGCATCCTCCACCGTTCCCTCTACGAATTTGTTCATGGATTCGTGCATTTTGTAATTCGGCCTTTTCACATAACCCGGGGTGTCGGAGAATACAATCTGAAAATCTTCACCGGTGAGGATACCTATGATGCGGTGACGGGTAGTCTGCGGTTTGTGCGTGATAATGCTCATACGCTCCCCCACCAGTGCATTCATGAGGGTTGATTTGCCGGCGTTGGGGCGGCCGATAATGTTGACGAAACCGGAGCGGAATGGCATAGGTAAAAGGGAAAGTCTAAGAGCTTGTTCAGGATTCTCTGCCGTTGGCAAAAACAGGCTGATTTTTTGTTAGTTTTTGCGTTTTTGAAGGCGCATAGCAGGTGCTACGCAACTGAAAAAAGGTGAAAAATGGCGAAAAATGAGCCGTTTTTGACTCGGTGAGAGAATCCTGAACAAGCTCTAACCTGGTTCGACGTTTTCGATGATTTCCAGTCCGTAACCGATAAAACCGGTTCTGCGTCTTGGGTGATTGGTAAGCAGGCGTATCTTGCTGATGCCGAGATCTCTGACAATCTGGGCACCCACCCCGAAGTCTTTTTTACCCAGCGGGGAGTGCAGTTCAAATTTTTCGGGACGACCCTCGTCGTTCAGCTGTTTGAGGTGCGACAACTTTGAAATCAGTCCGCCCTTGTCGTGCTGCACCAGATAGACCAGTGCTCCCTTGCCTTCTTTTTCTATGGCCAACAGCGATTTACTGATCAGGGATCCGTAATCCTCGAGCAGCGTACCGAGTATATCGCCCGTTTCAGAAGCCGAGTGTACCCTTACCAGAACTGGCTCGTCGGGGCTCCAGGTACCTTTTTTGACAACCAGATGCGTATCACCGCAGGTGACGTCAGTGTAAGCAATCAGGTCAAAGACACCAAAAACTGTATTGATGGTCGTTTCCAGTTCCCGCTTCACGAGGCGTTCCGTTTTCATCCGGTAGGCCACAAGGTCATCAATGGAAATAATTTTGAGGTCGTGTTCTTTGGCCACCTCTACAAGTTGTGGCAGGCGGGCCATGGTGCCATCGTCATTGAGGATTTCCACCAGAACGCCCATTGGATACAGACCCGCGAGGCGGGCCAGATCCACTGCAGCCTCCGTGTGGCCTGTCCTGCGCAATACCCCGCCCGATTTGGCGCGCAGCGGGAAGATATGTCCCGGACGGGCGTAATCGCTGCCTTTTGCTGCCGTGCTGGTGAGCCAGCGAATACCAGTGGATCTGTCGTATGCACTGATACCGGTAGAGCAGCCATGACCAATCAGATCAATACTCACGGTAAAAGCCGTTTCGTGGAGCGCAGTATTGGAGCTCACCATCAGGTTAAGCCCGAGTTCATCGGCCCTCTTTTCATCCATCGGCGTGCAAATCAGTCCCCTGCCGTGGGTGGCCATGAAATTGATTATTTCGGGGGTAACGGTTTCAGCGGCACAGATAAAGTCACCTTCATTCTCCCGGTCTTCATCATCCACTACAATAATCACACGACCGGCGCGCAGCTCCTGCAGCGCTTCCTCAATGGTGTTCAATTGGAAATCAGCCATTCATCAAATATTAAAATTAGGGCACAAAGGAAAGGAAATTAAGTGTAACGAATTAAAAAAACCTTAAATAATGAAACTTTTTGCTTCGATTTCGTTTTAGATAATGTATCTTTCTGTTGATTTGTGCGTCTGATATTCAGGAGTCTGACAAACCTGAAAAAAAAAGTAGAATTGTGCATATTTTGTGCGATTCCCGGTCAGATTCCTGAAACAGAAAAGAACCAAACCGGCAAATTCCTAAAAAATCACACGACATGCGTCAATTAAAAATTGCTCACAAAATTACCACCCGCGAGAGCCAGGCGCTTGACAAGTATCTCAACGAGATCAGCAAGCTTCCCATGCTCTCTCCGGAGGAAGAGGTTCGCCTTGCCCAGCGTATTCGCGAGGGCGATCAGGACGCGCTCGACGAGATGACCCGCGGAAACCTCCGGTTTGTGGTATCTGTAGCCAAACAGTACCAGAATCAGGGTCTCAGTCTCTCTGATCTCATCAACGAGGGTAACGTAGGCCTGATCAAGGCCGCCCGCCGCTTTGATGAAACCAAGGGCTTCAAGTTCATCTCGTACGCCGTCTGGTGGATTCGCCAGAGTATTCTGCAGGCTATCGTGGAAAACAGCCGTATCGTGCGGATGCCCCTCAACAAGGTCGGTTCATACAACAAGATCAACGACGCCTATATCTCCTTTGTTCAGAAGTTCGAACGCGAACCTACTGACGAAGAACTCGGTGATGTGCTCGGATTAACCGAACGCGAAATACAGAATTTGTTCCGGAGCGGCTCCAGGCATATTTCTCTGGATGCGCCGCTGAACGGACTGGAAGAAGGTGAAGCGACCATGCTCGACGTAATGGCTCCCGATGATGGCTCTCAGGCCGACTCGGAGCTGATGATACAGTCGCTCCGCGATGAAGTGGCGCTGGGCCTCAGCTCGCTCTCCACCCGCGAAACGGAAGTTATATCCGCCTATTACGGACTCACTGGCCGGCATCCGATGTCGCTCGACGAAATCGGTGAACTGTATGGCCTCACCCGCGAGCGCGTGCGACAGATCAAGGAAAGAGGTCTGCGACGCCTGCGCAAGATCCACAGTAATGACCTGAAAAACTACCTGGGTTAAAAACTTTATAGCTTTTTAGATGCCTCCACACTGATTTGGTTGTGGGGGCATTTTTTTTGTCAGAAAAACCGACCTTTGCCCCCAACCATGAATCTGTGTATTGATATCGGAAACTCCCGCACCAAAATCGGCGTTTTCCAGGGCACGAAACTGCTGGAAAAGATGACCATACCCGCGCTGTCGGAAGCCCATATTCATGCATTATCAGAAAAATACCGGCCTGAAGCCGCGATATGGAGTAATGTAGCCGGTACCGATGGCCTGAACGAGTGCTTTTCTCGTGTTTCGTATCCTGTACTGGAGTTGAAACACGATACAATCCTGCCGTTTACGAGTCAATATTCAACCCCCGAGACACTGGGGCGCGACAGGCTGGCGGCCGTGGCGGGTGCCAGGGCTCTATACCCCGGCACAAATTGTCTCGTAATTGACCTGGGTACCTGTATCAAATATGAAGTTCTGAACCAAAACGGCGTCTATCTCGGCGGAAATATTGCCCCGGGCGCAGGCATGAGGATCAGGGCAATGAACCATTTCACAGCCCGCCTGCCGGAAGTCGAAATGAAAATGCCGGTCAGTCCGATCGGTCACAGCACAGAAACTGCCCTCCAAAACGGAGCGCTCCTCGGAGCACTGCTTGAGATGAAGGGATATATCGAACTCATACAGGCAACCTTTCCGGGTATTAAAGTCATCTTGTCCGGCGGAGACGCTGCTTTTTTCGCCAGTCAACCGGCCCTCGGAAATACGACAGTACAACCTGACCTCATCCTGCACGGACTGAACAGCATCCTGAATCACAACCAGTTTAAAGACAACAGCACACCAACATAACATGAGAATCCTTACCCTGCTACTGGCCATGTGCTGCACCTTTGCAGTTGCGGCCCAACAACCAAGACTCAACTCGCCCTATTCCCGATATGGCCTGGGTGATTCGTATAACCAGTATTTCGCCAATCAGGCTGGCTGGGGCGGACAAACTGCCGCTTACCACGATCCGTTTCACCTGAACCTTGAAAATCCCGCCTCGCTGTCGTTCCTCAGAACCACGGCCTTCGAAACGGGTATGTTCACCAAACTCGGCATGTACACGTCCTCCACGTCGTCACAGAACGTATGGAGCGGAAACCTGGCCTACATGGCGCTCGGTTTCACGCTGAACAGTGCCATCAACGAGGTGATGGACAGAACCAAATCGCCGTGGAAATTCGGTATGGGCGCCAGCGTGGCACCTTACACACTGGTAGGATACAATGTGGAAACGCAGAACACACTGCCCGAAATCGGACTTGTCAAGAACAATTTCCAGGGTGCAGGGGGTACTTACAAACTCAGCTGGGCCGGATCTGCCCGCTATAAATATACATCACTGGGTATCAATACCGGCTGGATGTACGGCAAAACCAACTACCTGGCAGTAACTACCTTCGCCGACGCAGCATCTGCAAGTGTTGACACCTTTACTTCCATCTTTTTTCAGGATTACTTCAGGGATGATATATCTGTCCGCGGATTCGTGTGGAAAGCAGGTCTTCAGCACGATTTCATCCTGAAAACAGAAGAGAACGACAAGGATATCCCGACTGAATGGATTACCGTGGGTTTCACCGGAGAATCGAATCACAATATCCATGCTATTTCAGACAAACTCCGCCTTCGCAGCCGCGGACAACTGGCCAACGGGACTTTCACCAGCGCAGATACTTTCGTCAATCAGACCGGACTGCGACAGGGCCTGACGCTGCCAGCACGTTTCTCTGCCGCCCTGATGTATGTAAAGGCCAACAAACTGAAACTCGGAGCACAGTTCGGATACGACGCCTGGTCCGGATATGTGAACGAGGCAAGGCCCGAAAGCTTCAGAAACACTTTTTCAATGAGCGCCGGACTGGAATTTATCCCCGATTTCATTTCATACAACAATTACCTGAAAAGGGCCCGCTACCGTATCGGCGGTTACTATCGTCAAGATCCGAGACAAGTGAACGGTCAGTACTTCAATGATATCGGCATAACCCTCGGGCTGGGACTTCCACTGGTGCTGCCAAGGCAACAGACCTCGTTCATCAATCTGGCTTTCGAAGCCGGACAGATTGGCGCCGGCTCTTCCATTGAGGAGCTGTACTTCAGGGTAACCGCAGGTTTTACACTGAACGACAACACCTGGTTCTACAAACGCAGATTTGAATAATTTTGCAGATATGAAAACGTTATATCTCGTCAGGCACGCCAAATCAAGCTGGAGTACTCCGGGCATGCGCGATTTCGACCGGCCACTCAACGAAAGAGGGATGAACGACGCTCCCAAAATGGCGTCTTTCCTGCAAAAACTGGATATAAAGCCCGATCTCATCGTGAGCAGTCCGGCAAAACGGGCAATCACTACGGCCCGGTTCTTCGCAGGGGTATTCAGCATCAATGAAGCTGAAATTGTTCTGAACCCCTATATATATGAGGCCGAACCGGCGGAGGTACTCAAAATTATCAGCGAACTGCCCGAAACTTCATCTTCAGCCATGATTTTCGGCCATAACCCCACATTTACCGATATTGCCAACCGGTTTTCCGAAGATATTATCGAAAATGTGCCTACCTGCGGAGTTGTCTGTATCAAGTCCGGAGCCGAGAAATGGAATGAGCTGTTTGAAGGCAATTCCAGAATTGCAGCATCCTGGTTCCCCAAAGAGGTACTATGAAAAACATACTTGTTTTTTTCATTCCGGCACTGTTATTGCAGGGGTGTGAAAGTGCAAACAGCGAAAAGCAGGAAATCAGCGATGAAAAAGTCGCAAGAATCATGGCCGATCTTTATGTAGCAGAAGCCGCTACCATCGGCATGACGGGCTACTCAAAGGACAGCCTCCTGCAGGTTTATTATAATCAGGTGTTTGAAATGCACGGTACTGACAAGGTGGTATATGAAAATAATCTGCGACTGATCAGTAACGATCTGCAACACCTGAAGCAAGTTGTGCTGGATGCACAAAAGCTGCTTGAAGACAAAGGAGGTAACTGACCGGATCTGTCAGCAGGTTTAGAGCTTGTTCAGGATTCTCTGCCGTTGGCAAAAACAGGCTGATTTTTTGTCAGTTTTTGCGTTTTTGAAGGCGCATAGCCGGAGCTACGCAAGAGCTTGTTCAGAATTCTCTGCCGTTGGCAAAAACAGGCTGATTTTTTGTCAGTTTTTGCGTTTTTGAAGGCGCATAGCCGGAGCTACGTAACTGAAAAAAGGTGAAAAATGGCGAAAAA
>Ga0172373_10006785_pt1 | contig 15105 bp, 16 predicted proteins | sample Lak10m_2_FD_114546 | JGI IMG/M metagenome (GOLD analysis project Ga0172373, IMG submission 114546) | Freshwater microbial communities from Kabuno Bay, South-Kivu, Congo - kab_092012_10m | ecosystem: Environmental > Aquatic > Freshwater > Lake | place: Democratic Republic of the Congo...
CCGCATAATTTAATACTCCAGTTTGTAGCCAACCCCCCAAACAGTTTCAATGTTAGGGGTCATGCGTTCTAATTTATTTCGTAGATGAGCAATGTGCATATCAACAGTGCGTGTTTCTCCTGCAAAGTCATAGCCCCACACCAATTGGAGCAGCTTCTCTCGGCTAAACACGATGCGCGGGTTTTGAACCAGCATCAGCAACAAATCGAATTCTTTCATCCGCAAGTCAATCATCTGTTGATTGACCTGCACCGTCCGACGCTCGGCATCAATCGTTAGATTCCCAATGACTATCTCACTCGAAGGTTGTTTAGAAACGGTCATGGATTTGTCAATTCTTCGTAAAATTGCCCGCACTCGCGCGGTTAATTCGCGTGGGTTGAAAGGCTTCGTCAGGTAATCATCTGCGCCAAGCTCTAGCCCAACGATTTTGTCAATATCGTCACTTAAGGCGGTCAGCATGATGATGGGCACGTCCGACTTCATGCGCACCTGCTTACAGACCTCGCGCCCGTTCATGACGGGCAACATCAAATCTAGTACCACCAAGTCCGGCTTTTCTTGGAGGATGACTTTCAACGCGCTCGCGCCATCTTGAGAAACCAACACTTGGTGTTGCTCTTGCAGCAAATACATCTTGGCAAGTTCGATGATATTGTCATCATCATCAACTAATAAAATCTTGCTCATGTTCTCTCCATGTTATAGGGCATAGACCATATTGATGAGGTGACGGATGGGCTTAAAGTGGAGCGATTCCAACTCAACCGCGGTTACGACATCATCATAGGGGTGGTTGAGTTGTAAAGTCTGCAGGGAGTGTCGGCGCACGATATTACCCAATAGCAAAGCAGCAACCTCTGGTTGCGGGGTGGTCATCAACGTCACTTGATGGGTGGACAAAGCCAGTTGAGATTCAAACTGTAGCCAACCCAACAAAGTTTGAGAAGTCACATCTTCCAATACCAAGCGTTCAACCTGGATCATGTTCACGAAGTTGAAAACTTGCTTATTTAATGGCGGGTTGAAGGTTTGTGGGTGGCACGGGCGCAACCAATCTACCCCCCCTTGATGGGGTGGGCGTACCTGTTGGGCAAGCTGATAAACCTGCTTCCAGTCTTTATGGCGGTAGCGTCGCAAGTACAATTCATGCTGAGGGTTAGAACCGTCTGGAGGGGGAACCACCATGCCACGCCTGCGCCACTGTATCCAGGCACGCTCTTGGCGGAAACCCAGCTTATCATACAGGTGACGGGCAACACTGTTGTCCATATCCACCTGCAATAGAATGCGCCGTCCATTTCGCTCTTGAATGTGTTGCAGGCTTGCTTCCATCAATCGGCTTGCGATCCCTTTGCCACGGCAATCGGGATAAACGGCGACATTGGCTATAATGTAGGTCTTACCCATATCAGATGGAAAGTCTGGCGCGGGGTAAATAGATACGTTGCCGACGATCTGATGATTTTCAACCCAGACAAAGCCGAGGCTAATTCCCTGTGCAAGGTTATTTAGCCCACCTAGCAAGCGCAACCCACCTCCAATCCTGCTGAGGTGGCGCATTTCTCGAATGGCGGCTTTTCCACTGGCATCCATGGTATGTCGAAAAGCATGTTCGATCAGGTCTGCTAACTGACCTAAATCGGTTGCAAGGTTGATCGGGCGCAACCCTTCTTTGCTCTTAAGTGTAGTGGAAGTCGTGATAATCACCCAAAAAACCCTTACCTTAATTTCTTTTTATCATAACGTAGTTTAAGATTTTTCGGATAGATAGGTTTCCATTTTGTGGGTGGAAAATGAGCATCAGCAAGACGGCGGTTTATTATAGAGCAAATTTCCCGTATTATGGAGCATATTTTGAATGAAGCGTCCAGGTTAAGGAGAGATTTTTGATATGACAAAGGATTTTGGCTCGATAGGGCGACGACGACAAAATGCCGGTTGGCAATGGTTCGTCTTCGGGTTGATGTTTGGCTTGTTGCTGGCGGGATGTGTTTTCACCTTCGGCTTGGGTTTGGTTGCCTTCCAAGTGGTCACGGTTCCGGGCATTGCCATTGGACCGACCAACCCACCAGAATTGCGAATCATCACAGCAACCCCCCTACCACCCACCGCCACTCCCATTCCCACCCTCACCTTTACCCCCTCACCAACGGTTGAAGTGGTGGTTGAGTTGCCGGTTTTGCCCACTGCCACCCCTGTTATTGAGTTGAGTTTGAACAATCCCCCCACTGGCAATCTGCAAGCCACCCTCGATCCATCGCTGCTGTTGCTTCCAACCTCCACAGGCATTGTTCCCGTTGCCCCTGCTGCGCCCACCTCTGGCGTGCCAGCGGTGCTAGATCTATTGAAGACGGAGTTGGTGCAAGTAGCGGGCGGATCCTTTGAGATGGGAACGACTGTACAAGAAGCGGCAGAAGCGGTGCGCGAGTGTACACAAGTTTTCGGTGGGGCATGCACGCTGGCGATGGCAGAGGATTCTTCCCCCCCGCGCGTGGTACAAATTAGCCCATTCTACATTGAACAAACCGAAGTGACCTATCAACAGTACATGGCATTCTTGAATCATCTGGGCGCACGTAGCCACATCAACGGTTGTAGTGGGCAACCCTGTTTAGCCACCCGCAACGATGCCGACACCAGTAATGTGAGTTTTGACGGGCAAACCTACGCGGTACTGGACATCATCAATGACCGCCCTGTGGTGAATGTAACATGGTATGGCGCATCTGCTTACTGTCAGATACTGGGTAGACGCTTGCCCACCGAAGCAGAATGGGAATTTGCAGCACGCGGAACGGATGGGCGTGTGTATCCCTGGGGCAACCCACCTTTTCTCACCAATTTGGCAAAGACCAACCGCCCCGTTCCAGAGCTTGAGACAGATCGTGGCACCATGCCGGTTGGGTCTTACCCGGCGGGCGCAAGTCCCTATGGCGTGTTAGACTTGGCAGGCAATGTCGCTGAGTGGGTCAATGATTGGTACGATGCTACGTATTACGCACAACCCGTTGCAGCGGGATTGAACCCACAAGGTCCCATTGCTGGCACCGAAAAAGTGGTACGTGGAGGCTCATGGGATGCCATGCCTTTCTTTGCGCGTGCGGTGCATCGTCAATCATTGGTGCCCAATGACAAGCAATCTTGGTTAGGTTTCCGTTGTGCCACCACCACAAATGAAACAGTAGCAACAACGACAACAACCAACCCCTCCACCACCAATTTGGCAATCGCCACCCCAGTACCAAACGCAACTCCAGACCCCGCCACGCTAGGGTTGAACAATCCGTTAATGCCACAGAACAACGTTCCCACCCTAGCACCACAAGGCGTTCCCATCACCGGAGCAGCTGAAGAAGTGCGCTCTACCACCACCCCGTAACGGGGTATACACATCAAAAACGGCGTACTGAGTCAGTACGCCGTTATAGCTTTATAGTTCAAAGAAGGATTTTTGCACCGAGCGGTTTAGCGACGAATGGAAGCCTGTACGTATTGGATGCGCATGCTCTCGTTGGTCTCTTCCTGCTCTTGAGTTCGCTTCCCATGAGCTTCTTCCAACTGATTGAGCAACTTAGCGGCGCGTTCTTGCTTAGCGATACGAACGTATTCAGCTTCTTTGATTTTGAACATTTCGTAATGCAGAAGATCCATGGTGAGTTATCCTTTTACCTAATCTGCGAACGAATGATGCGTGGTTGAACTTCTACCACGCCTCCATGTTAAAGCGAATCAAAGTGCAAGTCAATCATTATTGAGGAAAATTAATGATTTATTTATGCATTCTCTATGAGATGAAACGTTTTCTGATTAGATAGATTGCACAGTAACGCGCTCATTACTGTGCAATATGGGGGATTATTGACACCCAGCCCAGGTATATTCGTAAATCTTCCCTTCCCAGTTAGGGGGGGTGTTGACCTGCAATTCACCACTGGTCAAGCGATACAACGCAAAGCCCCCCGCCCCATCAATTAAGGTGTTGCTCGCTGGCGTGGCAGGCACTTTATTAATTTCTGCTAATGTGGCGCGAAAAATGAATGTGCCGTTTCCGCTCCAGTCCAAGCGATACACGTCCACCCCAGCACTGTTACAATAGACCGCTGCCGTGGCATGGCTATCCTTCCAGTTCATGCGTTCATCACGAATGACCGCGCATTTGCTTTGAAAAACCCATTTTTTTGTCGTGGTTGTGATGGCAACACCCGTAAAAGGATTGGTGCCCACCTCTTCTGTGACGTCTTCTTGCACCCAACAATCTGAGCCAGGCACTGGTTGTGCGAAGCCGAGTTTTGCCATGCTAAGTAACATGATCCCCAACAGAATCGCAAGTGATAGCGTGTTACGTTGTAGCGTCATTTTAATTGCTCCCGTGTTGTCGTTGACATACTGTACGCATGATCTTATGAAAAGTTTCGCTCCGTTATCGTAGCACAAGATTGGTGGAAGTTTCGCAACATTAAGCTAGGTTTTACGTATGGGTAACTGAAGGTGTTCAGTTTGGCTTAAACCCAACGGACAGGGTATAATGAAGTCATCGAGTGACCAAAATAATGAGGGAGGCTTACCATGTCCGCATGGTGGGGTACATATCAAGAAGTTTCGCCGCGCTTGCGCTTAGAGGTTGAAGCGATGAAAGCATCATTCGGCAAAACTTTCCGCTTGAATGTGCCAACAAACAACCAACCCCTGTACTGGCAGGGTGTGGTCATCTTAAACATGACCACGATTCCACACCCTCAACACACCTTGAAGGTTGTTTATCCAGCGGACTATCCCTATGCCCCTGCCGAAGCCTATGTCCTCCAACCCACCATTGACAGTCCCATCCATCAATATAAAGACGGACAGTTGTGCTTATTCAACCCCAAAGATGGCACGGACTACGGGTGGAATCCGAGCAAGGGGACAGCGGTCACCGTCGCCAGTTGGGCTATTCAATGGTTATATGCTTACTACACATGGCGAATCACTCGCGAGTGGCCCGGCGAAGAAGAACAGATCACCTAAGCGCATGTCCACTTGGACTTTAAGGAGCGACTAACTTCATGAAACATGTCAAACCACTCCCAAAGTTAGTGATTGCCCAGCGCGTCTTGGACAAGATGGTCAACGTTTCTGCCCAGTATACCGAGGACGAAACGGGAGAAGCCATGATCGGTTTCATTGCCACCCATGACGACACACGAACACTCTACATCGTCGAGACGATCGCCCCCGGCGAGGATGTGGTGCGCGAGGTGACGACCTTCCAACAAGGGGGGGAATGGCAAGATGAAGTTCTGCATTGGCTACGAGAGAATTGGAACGCGGTTCGCCCTAGCGACCCACGCTGGGACTACCCACTCTATCATCTAGGGGATTGGCACAAACAACCGTATGACCTGATTCATCCCAGTAATGCCGATCGTAAAACAGCAATGGGTTGGATTGCTGATGCGTCCAACGAAATTGGGTTCTTGATAGCCCCCATCGTTACGGTCTATCCTAAACGCGAGCCCGCGCAAGTTGCTTCAGCAGTGAGCAATACATTGGGGGTAGAGGGTAAAGATGGAACCTACACACGGGTTGATTTTTGGTATATCTCCCTAGAAACTCGTTTGTTCGTGCCAATCGTCCCCACCCTTGAGGTTGAGTTACCCCAACTTGCCCCCTATCCATGGCATCTACTGCAGACACAACGCGCAAGCGATGAGCTTCATCAGCTTGAACAGATCGGGGCATTTGCGCAGATAGTGCTGTGGGACGCGGACGGTAGCTTGCCCCTAGAAGTGTGCTTCTTGATCGGTCAAGTTGGGTCTGCACATTTGTGGTTGTTGGTGACGGGGCATGATTACCCCAAACACGCGCCCCACGTGTACCAACTTCCGTTTGAAAAGATGAAGCCGGATGAAGATTTATATGAGTTTCTAGGGCGCATCTGGGAGCAGGCAAGCAAAGTGTCAGAAGATCAGTACACATGGGAAGCAAGCCAACCCCTTGCACACCTTGTAGAACAACTCACCGTCCCCCCACAAAGTAAGGAGACCCACACCCCATGAGTTGGGATCGCGTTGAACGACTAATCGGAACGGAAAACCTCACCCGTCTCGCACAGTCACGTGTGGGCATTGTCGGGTTGGGTTCGGGCGGGGGGTTTGTGGCGCAAAGCCTCGCGATGAGCGGGGTTGGTCAGTTCGTCTTGGTGGATGATGATGTGGTGGAAGCAACCAACATTGTACGCCACGTCGCAGGGTTGCCCTATCTGGGACAACCAAAAGTGTCAGCAGTGCGCGATTTGATCTTACAGCGCAATCCGCACGCCCAAGTGGAAAGTTATCTTGGGCGCATAGAAGCACAACCCGAGCTTTTAGACAACCTTGATGTATTGGTCGTGGGGGTTGACAGCGAGCGCGTCAAATTCCAGATCAATGATCTTGCTCGACAAAAACACCTCACCGCCATTTATGCTGGTGTCTATGAACGTGGAGAAGGGGGAGATGTGGTTATCATTCACCCCCATCAAGATTCACCCTGCTATGCGTGCTGGGCGGGCAACCTGCGGGAGGGCGTGCAGATCAGTGTGAATGAGCAGCACAGATTGGACTATGGCATGATTGGAGAAAGTGGCACACTAGAAGCAGAGCCGGGCTTGTGGCTTCATGTCGTGCGCGTGGCAACCACCCAAGCCGACCTGACGATCAACTACCTGTTACGCAACACCCCCCAACACATCCATTTACCCGCCAACACCGTGATTCTTGCCAATCGCTTTTTAGAGATCATGGAGGGCACCCTCACGCCCCCCTATTCTGCCATGTGGGTGCAGATCGAGCGCGATCCATCCTGCTTGGTATGTGGGCTAGAGGGTTCACGCTTAAACTTGAAAGACCAAAGCGAGGAACCAAGTATCCTTTCTATGGATGATCTTTTGGAACGATCCAATTTGCACCATGATTTAGAAGATGAATAACGAGAAGGACAATCACATGGTTGATGAGCCAATGCCACCACCTAACGAAAACAACCCTCCCGACGATATGAACCGCCGTTTAGAGCGACTCGGTGGGGAACCTGCCCCAATCATCACGCCCGAAGAGTTTGCGCGGCTACAAAAAGCGGGGCAAATCTCACTTGATACACAGGGACAGGTGCGCACAGCGCGGCGCAACAACGTTGACGATGGCGGAGTATCCCTACGAAAACGGCGAGCCTGGTACGGCATGGGTTGATTCCATCGCGATCAAACGCAATCGCACGATGGGTTCCATTCAAGGAACCCACATGTTGATGAACGCAATCGGGTCTATCCATTTTTCGTTGAGGCGCAGCTCAAAATGAAGATGAGGACTACTGCTTCTGCCGGTGCTACCGGCTAAGCCTATCACTTGCCCGCGTCGGATGAATTGCCCTGCTACCACATTGATGATGGACAGGTGAGCATAGCCCGAATAAATGCCATAGCCATGATCGATCAGGACGTAGTTCCCACGAATTGCAAGATTCGCGGCAAACACAACGCGCCCGCTGGCACTGGCGTTCATCGTGTCGCCAAGCCCCCCATTGTAGTCCCAACCTGTGTGACGAGTTTCATACGTCTCGTTGAAGAAGCGTACTGCCCCAAAGGGTGAGGATAATTCGGCGGTAGTGGGTGCGCCAAACCCGCTCCCCTCCCAATAACGTACCTGGGTGGTGGCTTGGGTTAGCTCATCAAGGAGCACGTATTCGTTATCCTCTATGGTGCGGTCAATGAGCGAGGCGATCTTTGGATCAACGAGGGTGACGCTTTGTTGCAAGAAATCCCCTTTTGCTACTTGGATGGGAATTGAAAACTCTACAGCAGGTTGTGGGTTCACACGTTGCACAAGAAAATCAATGGTGTAGGATCCGCTCCCCTGCTCAATGCCAACCCCAACCACAGCATAAGATTTATCGGATGGGGCCTCCACTTGATAAAACGACACAGGCTTCCCTAGAAAGGTTGCCGTGACCGCTGTGATGCCCTCGCCTTCAATCGCGATGATGCCAGCTTGCCCCTGAAGCAACCGCTCAAAAAATACCTCTACCCAGATTGCTTCTCCCACTTGGAATAGTTTGGGGGTGGGTTGCGCTTGCGCAAAAGCAGTGCCTTGTTGCGCAGACCAACACAACACCATCCCTAAACAGACAAGCAATAGTCTCATGAAGCCTGTTCCCATCTACTATTTCAAAAGTACAGCATTTTACCATACCCCCAAAGTGGAAAGCGCAACACAAATGAACTAACCTTGTCAGCAGGTTGATGAAATCACAGTCCACAGCGTCCGATGCTGTACTTGCCTGGATTGATTTGTTTCTGTAGCTGGGGAACTAGCCACATCTTGAGGGGAGCGGTGGTCAGCAGAGCTAACAACTCAGCGCTGGGGTTTGCGCAGTAGGTAACGCGAAGATCAGGATCAAGTTAGACCGTTCAGCTTGTGCAATGATTTGCCCATTTTGATAAGAAACCGCCTGCTTCGCACTGTACCAGCTTAATTCCGACAAATGAACGTCCTGTAATTTGTAGACAGCGAGCGGGTGGGGTGGGTTAACGCCAACAGCAACATAATTGTACCGCTCTTGACCTACACTCGACTGCAGTAAGGTTGATAAAGAACCACCCTGCCCTCTGATGGTCAAGTGAACCCAGATTTTTGAATTTTTCTGGTACGCAATTAAGTCTAATTTTGCCTGCTCATCAAGGTCAAGCGCGATGCTAAAAATATCTTTTAATAACTGTTGCAACTGAAAATCAGTCCCATCAATTTCAGGCATATTTTCTTCGATCTTTACCAGTTCGAATCGCCTTTGGAGCATACGATGTTCTAAATACCACTTCAGATGAGATTCCACACTCAACCTTCCGTGTGGCTCATCTTTTGACACACGACTAAATTGAAGCCAAATAGACCTAAGCACGTCCACATACCAATGGGCATACTGTGCATGGAGAATAATTTGATTGATGCATTCTCTTGCCACCCTACCCTCAACCTCGGCTACAGAAAGTTTAGAAGTTTGATAGAGCAACTGAGAAATTGGTTGGCTTAACGTGCCCCGCAATTGATAGAAATCAAAGAGCATCCTTTGCGCTAAGTTCAACTGTTGCAAGCGTGTCGCCAAATCACAGATATTGCTCAGCTTTGCAGATAGTAGGTTCTCTTCCCTAATTTCACCCAAAAGGTCTTGAGAATTCACCATCACTCGATTAATGCAATAGTCAAACTCTATGGTCATACTTTGCGCCTTAATGGAAGTTATTCAATAATCTAACACTAATCACAACCTTGTATGACGTGCATGTAAAATTTTGTGACCGACATTCTAAATAATTTAAGACGGTCTGCCAAAAATGTACAGGGTGAATTTTAATCAAAAAAATAATCATTATCACACCTCTGAATTAGACTTTTTGCCCCCATGATTACTTTTGAACCGTAAGCGTTTACGGGCACTAAAATGGGATATCGCCCATATCATCAGGAGGTGGGGCGAAGTCGGCATTGGAACTATATCCCCCACCAGAAACTGACCCGCCACCCTCGTGGTCATCACCACGCCCGCCCAACAAACGCACATCATCGGCAGTCACTTTGAGTTGAACACGGGCTTGACCATCACGCCCTTGAAACGATTCAGCTTCCACTTGAGAGGCAACCACCAAGACTTGTTTACCTTTGCGAACGTATTGGGCGACGATCTCAGCGGTCTTGCGCCAACATGTCACCTTCCACCATGTGGTGGTCTCTTGTCGGTTGCCATCTTGATCTGTCCGCCTGCGTGTTACGGCTAGAGAGAAATCTGTTACGGCAATGCCGCTCCCAACATAACGCAATTCAGGGTCTCTTCCAACATTCCCAACGATGATAATTTGTTGGTATGACATGCTCTTTTCCTCTCAAGTTCCACCATTCATTCAACAATCACGCGACGCGCTTCCATTGGGATTTTACCCTATTCCACGCGGTTATGCTATCTTTTTTCGTCTAATCGTTCAGTCAAGATCTGCTTGATGGCGGCAGGGTCTCCCTTGCCTTGCAGTGCCTTCATGCACATGCCCATCAGTGCGCCGAAGAGTTTGTCTTTACCGCTCAAGTAGCCTTGCACCATGTCGGGTTGTTCGCTCAACACTTTCGCAACTGCTTCAACAATGAGGCTAGTGTCAGAAACTTGTGCCAAACCAAGCGCAGCAATGATGTCGTCTGGCTCTTGTCCGCTTGCCCACATCTCTTTCAAGACTTTATCAGCAGACCCCTTGTTAATCACTTTAGAGGTATAGCGCTTCACCAGTCGCGCAAATTGTTGGGGCGTAATCTTGATCTGGTCGATCTCTTCGCCAAACATATTGTCCTTGTTCATCAGGGCGAAAAGGTTGGTAATCATCCAATTGGCGGTATCTTTCGCGTCCGCCCCTTCTGCCAAAGCCATCTCATAGAAATGCGAAATAGCTTTCTCGCCGGCAAGGATTTCGGCATCATACGCGCTCAAGCCAAATTGTGCCATGAAGCGTTGTTGCTTGACGTCCGGCAACTCTGGCAATTGTTGGCGAATAGCTTCCACCTGTTCAGGAGTATAGATCACGACGGGCAAATCGGGGTCGGGGAAGTAACGGTATTCGTCGGCACGTTCTTTGTAGCGTTGTACAAGCGTGCGCTGTTTATTTTCATCCCATCCCATTGTACAGGGTCGAACAGTTTCGCCACTCTCATACAACTTGATCTGGCGTTTTGCTTCATACTCAATGGAACGCATGAGACTGCGAATGCTGTTGAGGTTCTTCACTTCGGTGCGCTCGCGGAAGGCGGTGTCATCTTTGTGCATGACGCTCACGTTGGCTTCAAAGCGCAAGATGCCCTTGCTCATGTCCCCATGATTGACGCCCAAGTAACGCAGGATGTTCCGCAATTTGCGGGCGTATGCCTCCGCCTCTTCAGCGGAGCGAATGTCTGGTTCAGATACAATCTCCAGCAGGGGCACACCAGCGCGGTTGTAATCCACCAGCGACCCCATCCCAATATGGGTGAGTTTGCCCGTGTCTTCTTCCATGTGAGCGCGCCGCACACGAATGCGCTTGGTCCCCCCATCGGGCAGGTCAATATCAATGTAGCCATTGACCGCGAGGGGATGCTCGTATTGGCTAATCTGGTAGCCCTTCGGAAGATCGGGATAGAAATAACTCTTGCGGGCAAATTGGCTAAACGGGGGGATGTCACAATGGAGGGCAAGCCCCACCATCAACCCATATTCCATCGCTCTCATGTTGACGACGGGCAAGGTGCCGGGCATCCCCAGCGATAACTCATCCACCGCACTATTGGGGGGGGCTTCAACGCTATCCACCACAGGGCACGCACTAAACATTTTAGAGTCGGTCAGCATTTCAGCATGCACTTCTAAACCGACTATTGTTGTCCATTCACTCATGATTTCTTCTCTACAACCGTTTGCTGGCTCAAACGTAGGTAAGTTTACCACAAGAACAATCGGTTGATACATCCGCTATCGAAAGCGCAATTGCCCCCTCAACATCCGCATCATGACGGCTAAAGGACAGTCTGCTTCCTGTCCAAGCCTCCCACTCGTATTGGTTTTTTACGACAAACTATTGAGGAAGCGTTCAATGCGAACCAATGCTTCGGCGATGTTCTCCTCTGTGTTGGTGTAGCTGGCACGCACAAAGCCCGTCCCGCAACTTCCGAAAGCACTGCCGGGGATCATGGCAACGCGCTCTTGCGTGAGCAACCGCTCACAAAATTCGTGTTCATCTAAGCCACTCGCGCTGATATTGGGGAAGGCATAGAACGCCCCACGCGGTTCAAAGCAGGTTAACCCCAAGCGATTAAAGCCCTCCACGATCAAACGCCGACGACGATCATACCCCTGTCGCATGTGCTCTACATCGGCATCCCCATGATTCAAGGCCTGCACAGCAGCAACTTGTCCCATCGTGGGCGCGGACATAATCAGGTATTGATGAATCTTTCGCATGGCACTCATGATGTCTTGGGGGGCAGTGATATAGCCGATGCGCCACCCTGTCATGGCGAACGACTTGCTCATCCCGCTCATCAAGATGGTGCGTTCCATCATGTTGGGGAGCGTCGCAAAACAGACGTGTTCCCACCCATAAATGAGCCGTTCGTAAATTTCGTCTGATACCACCAGCAAATCATATAACTCCGCCAAGTGGGCGATCTCTAGCATATTGGCATACGGAAGCACCGCGCCGGTGGGGTTATTGGGATAACCAATTAGGATCACGCGGGTGCGCTCGGTGATGAAGGGTTCAAGGTCGGCACCGGTCACTTGAAAATTATTCTCAGGCGATGTTGGGATGGAAACTGCCACGCCCCCCGCCAATTCAACCGCAGCAGCATAAGCAACGAAACACGGTTCAACCACCAAGACTTCATCGCCGGGGTTCAAAATCGCCTTCATTGCTAGGTACAACCCTTCGCTCACCCCCACCGTTATGAGGACTTGGTTGTCGGGTTGGTAGCGAATGTTATACAATCGGTGGATGTAGTCTGAAACTGCCTGACGCAATTCCAACATGCCCGAATTGGAGGTGTAGCCGGTTTGCCCAGCTTGCAAAGAAGCAACCCCAGCTTGCAGAATATGAGGTGGGGTGACGTAGCTCGGTTCGCCAATCGCCAGCGTAATAACGTCTTCCATCGTCGCCGCGATGTCAAAGAAACGACGGATGCCGGAGGGGCGCATGTTGGCTACGCTGTTGGAAATTCTTGGGCGGTTTGCTACAGTCGGAAACATTGAGAATCAATCCTTTTGATTTGGCACAGTCAAATGGTCAAACTGCTAAGACGATAGCATAGGGTTGGCACAAAGTTCTAGCTTATTGTTATGGAAGTTGAGCGCAATAGTTCATACATAGTGTAGGAATATCCATGCTTTACACGCTCATTTCTGCCTAATTATCGCATAATATGTAGGAAAAGAAAGTTCGCCATGACCATTCCAGAAATATCCCCCCTGTTCATTATCTCGTTGTGTGGCATCTCTACCGTGTGTTTAGTGCTGGTGGCGTTGGGCGCGTTTTTGGTGTTTGGCACGCTGACGGGTTCCTTGTCGAACATGTTCAAGGGGATGTTTGCACGCACCCCGCAACCAGAACAGGAGAGCGCAATCATTCGCCCCGGCGCGTTGCGTCGGAATCTACGCGCCAAAGCTGAACAGAGCAAGTTCAACACAGATTTTAGCCAACCCAGCTCCTCACATTCCAGTTCCCCAAGCACCCCACGCACCACCGATGAGCTACGAGATCGGATGCGCTCGCGCGCCAACGAGTGGAATCCGACCGGCGAAACAAACGCGATAGACGCGGAAGACTCCCCCTCTTTGCGTCGAAGTCGCTCTAGCGCGCGGTCGGTGGGTGCCAATGAGCGCAACAACGAAGGGGACATGTTGGGCGGGTTGTTCAGCGATGATGAGGGGTGATGGTTTCGCTTGACCCTAAGCGGTGGGTAAATTTTGCAGCAGGTCGTGCACACTCGCGCGGAGGGCAGTTTCCACTTGGTGGCGCACAGCGAGACGATCTTGGGCGACGAAATGGATTTCGTGCGCTGTGGCAGGCGGTTGATGGTCATCACGGTAGTAGGGATGATAGTCCTTGGGCATGATTCGATGATAGGATTCGGGATTGAATATTGGTGAAGTATAGGTGAGCGTTTTTGAACCTATGTAAAGCGCAGTTGGTTGCTTGAACCACACGCCCACAAGCCAGATGGTTTGATAGCGTTGGAAAGCGGCGCGATAGAGCCAAATCAAGCTGGTAGATCCGTCAGGCGTGGCGTGCGTTGCCACCCCACCCACGTGATAGGTGCTGGGGATGGATCGCTTTAGCGTGGAAAGCTCCCCCGCCACGTTCAATAGGTCGAGGATGTGGTGCGCCTGTTGCTGTTGGGTTTCCGTTTGGCGCGCCTGTATGCGACGCATGATCTCTTGATAGCGGTCTTCAGTCATGCCCAATACCCTATTGACTTCAACCTAGCCTGCCAATGCCAATATTGTAGCATGAATACGCTAGAACCTTGTGCAACAGTGCGTTATGATTAGGCGCGTTTTTCCGTTTAGCCTAAATAAAGAGGTTTTTTATGCAACCCAAAAGAAACCGCTCCGCAACAATCATGCTATACGTGCTGTCCTTCATGATGATTGCGAGTCTGTTCACCGGCTTCATTTCTAACTGGGCACAACAACGCGCCGCCCAGCGCGAAATAGAAGCTGCCCAACGCCCCACCCCTGTTCCAACGTTTTTGCCCCCGCTTGATCCTGTCACCATCAGCTATAGCCGTCGGGTGCTACAAGGGAACGGGTTATTCAGCATCCTTGTTCCAGAACCCCCCGACTGGGGAGAAATCTCCTCGACGTATGAAGACCCCTTCCGTCGGGGACGCATCTTCATGCGTGATGACCAACACGTCATCGATGCCTTCGTTGAAGAACCCACCGCCCCGATCACCGATCTGGAAGGCTTGAGCCAGTTCTTCAACAGTGGCACGCTCAATGTATCTTGGCGCAGTTACAGTGCATGGAAAGAAACCAACCGCATTCTGGATACCGAACAGAACCTATTGGTCATTGATTTTGAAGTGACCGCGAACAACCGCACGTTCGTATCCCGTCAAATTTCGTGGTTGAGTGAACCGTATGTGAATACGGTGCGCGTTATCACCCCCGACAACGCTACGGATCTCCTCATCAACATGTTGGATAATCTTGTTCCCAGCTTGGTGACGTATACCGATTTGGCACAGATTCCCACCAGTTGGAAGGTGTATTATGATGAGACGCATCAACATCTCATCCGCTATCCTTCCACTTGGAACGTGACCGATTCCGCTGATGGCGCACCTGCCACCATTGAGGGAGAAGACGCAATTTTACGTGTGGAACGGGTTGAAGGCGTGTTCGCCGATGAAGCGGACTTCACCGCCTACGTTGAGACCCTCCCCTACTTCAGTAGCATTCAAAGCGTGCAGAATCCTGAATACCCTGATGGGGTTGCTGCCACCTCTGTCACCTATCTCACCCAAGACGCAGATGGCAACGTGGGGAGCGGGAACGCGCTCTTCGTGAATTACGCCGAAG
>Ga0172373_10006786_pt1 | contig 15105 bp, 10 predicted proteins | sample Lak10m_2_FD_114546 | JGI IMG/M metagenome (GOLD analysis project Ga0172373, IMG submission 114546) | Freshwater microbial communities from Kabuno Bay, South-Kivu, Congo - kab_092012_10m | ecosystem: Environmental > Aquatic > Freshwater > Lake | place: Democratic Republic of the Congo...
TTTGCCGGCAAAGGCGCACCCATCACTGCTGCAAGTGCCGATCTCAAATCATCGAGATTTTTCTGATTGACCGGCTTGCCACCAGGCTGTTTTTTGGCGCTATTTTGCTCAGGACTTTTTTTGAGGTAATCAAGAGAAACTGCCCGCCTAAGTTCCATTTCTCGATCATGACTTGGCGCATTTGATGACACCGGCTTTGGAGTGACTTGGGACTGAGGAGTAACCGTTTTTATTTTACCCACATCACTCGATTTACTTGACGAGACACCGAGTACAATCTGCTTCAGAGCATTTTTGAGCATGTCTCGAGAAGGTTCTTCGGCAACTTGCGATCGGACATTGATGGGGGTATTTCTTTGATCCGTTTGATTTTGAGAAACCGTAGACTGACGTACTTCTGTCCGTGTATCTGACCGCGTCTGATTTGCAACCACATTCGGTGTCTCTCCTTTTGCCTGACTCGTGACTTGTTGTGGAGCGGGGGCGCGACTTTCGCCGTTACGTGTTGGTGGAACTGGCACCTTCCCTCCGACACGATCTTGTTCATGCCAACGCATGATCTCCTCCTCAACAATCGCTCTCGGTTGAGCAAACAATTTGCGAGAACTTTCAATAATCTCCCGTTTATACGAAATGCTCGGCAAACGAATCGGTGGAAGTGTCGTTGCCGAAAAAGGCTGTGAACCAACGCCGTCGATCATTAGTTTCAGATATACCTGATACACACCGAGATTCACGAGGTCTTCGGCGGTAAACTGTGGCGCAAACTCTTTCTCAAGCACCTCAGCATCATACGCCCCCACTCGAAAGGCAGCCATGGTACCGACGTTACCGAACACTGCATCGCGCACCTCTTCTTCCATTTGCTCGATGTACTGATGTGCAATAGTCAGGTTTAATTTATATTTTCGCGCTTCAGAGAGAATGTCGGCAAACGATTTATTAGCGAAAGACTGAAACTCGTCCACATAGAGATAAAAATTGGGATACTTTTTGAGCTCGCGTTCGGTGAGATCAGCGCGAGACATAGCGGCGAGGTAGATTTTGGTGATCAGCATACTACCGATCAAGTTGGCATTACCCTCACCCACTCGGCCCTTGGACAGGTTGACAATCAAAATCTTTTTCTCGTCCATGATCTTTCGGATATTGAAAGATGATTTTGGCTGGCCGATCAGATTGCGCACCAGAGGATTGGAAGTAAACTGTCCAACTTTGTTTTGAATCGCTGGTGTTGCTTCCGCAGCAAAACGTTCGGTGTATTTACCAAACTCATCAATCCAGAAAGATTTTACCGACGGATCAGTGACATTGTCCACCACCTTTTTTCGAAAATCTTTATCGGCAAGCATTCTGTTTACGCCAAGCAATGTCGCGCCCGGATATTCGAGAAGCGCGAGAAGCGTGTTGTTCAAAATATACGCCATACGAGCTGACCACGCATCCACCCAGATTTTTTCGAACGTGCTCATAAGACCGTTTACCACGAGATGTCGTTTATCCGCCCCCACATCTTCCATCACATTGAAAGATACCGGGTACTCCATATCAAACGGTGCGAAATAGAGCACATCTTTAATACGATGCTCGGGAATGTATTCGAGTAGGAGCTCGGCCGTCTTGCCGTGAGGATCGATGAAAGCCAGACCTTCGCCATTTTGGATATCCTGCACAGCCAGGTTTTCAAGTAAGGTCGACTTACCCATACCGGTCTTGCCGATCACATACATGTGTTTGGAGCGATCTTTGCGCTTGATACCAAACGGCACCTTTTTGTTGCGGGCATCCGTTTGACCAAAATATGTAATTTTATTTTCGTCGTCCATAATGTAAAGAGGGTGTGCTACGTGGCTGACAGCCACAGAAATAAAAACAGTTTTTCAAACAAACATCTACCTTAAAAGTATACCACAGTGACTCGATGGAAATATCCACAGGATGGGTAGAAACCAGATTTCAGATTCAAGAAGTAAGATTGTGGTTAGTAAATGCTCTCCATATATACATTACAGGGATTCAAGCACAACACTTTAATTAAAAAGGCTCCTTTCTCTGCTTGGGGGGCAGATACTGAGAGCTTACGATCAAACCATCATGCCATGGCGGGCATCACGGCCCAGTCGTGTGGGGACCTCATTTTGGAGGAACGATGATTGTGCCAGTCAACGTTTGGCGGACCGTCAGACGAGGTAGAAGCGAAAATCTGTCTTACCGACTGCTTCTGCCGAGTGCTCAACGGAATCCGATCGCTTTTGCGCACCGCATCACCAAGTTCCTTAACGATGATGTATTCTTGCCTCCCAAGCACCGAGTAAGCCTCGAGAAGGGATGCTGGCGCCTGCTGATCATGAGCGGGGTGCTCATACCGACTATAGTGATTGAGGACCTTTCGTCTGGCCCTCGCCTCATTCATGCGGAACTTAAACAGACGGCGAATGGCCTTCCGCGTTCTGTTGGCCACTTCTGCCAATTTCCTGAACGCTTCAACCAACCGCTCGAAGAGCATGTGCATAAGCTCTTCCCGACTCATTCTGGCCCCTGGATGTGCATATCCTGGAGCATGTGCGTGTCTTGCCATAACACAATACTATTTTACCGACATTAACTGTGAGGATCATGAGCGTACTTACTTTTTTGCTACGCCCACTCCACCCCTTATTATACCAGATACAGATATAATGTCAAGCGAGTTATCCACAGAGGGAATCCAAAGCCACAAATCGCAAAATTCGTCGAAGACATGCTCTTCTGGGAGACTTCGGAGACGGGTAGTCGAGACTTGAGAGATTTCTTAGTAAAGAAATACTCGTGCTCCCAGAAGAGCATGTTGAGAAAGAATTTTGCGATTTGTGGCTTCTACCCCAACCCTGCCACCAACGCCATAAACTGCTCTCCCCGATCAAACTCATTTTTAAACATCCCAAAGGACGCAAACGCCGGACTAAAAAGCACCACATCCCCCATCCGAGCATTATTCATTGCTTGTGTCAGAGCGTCCGAAAGTGAACTCGCATGACAATGTCCAATACCTTTGATCTGCATCACATCTTTTTGAATCCTGAGTGTGCCGGTACCTGCTAAAAGTACTACCGTACTGCAATATTGCGAAATGTTTTGAAGTAATGGACTCATATCAAGCGTCTTATCCGCCCCACCCATAATCAATACCACATTTTTATTATGAGCAAGTGTTTTGAGTGCCACTAGAGTCGCATCAGGTGTGGTCGCTGTTGTGTCATTATATATATCCACTCCGCGTATCGTCCGAAGATACTGCATCCGACCCTCTACTCCAGAAAAATTTTCTACCGCCTCTTGGATAATATCTATCGGCACTTTGAGTGCCTCTCCCACCGCTATCGCGAGGGCAACATTTTCTTTGTTATGGACCCCTTTTAATTTCAGTTGCCATTCACGAGGTACCTTTCCCGCTCCAGCCATAATCTTTTTAGCACGAGCTTTCTTGCCAAACTTCTCCTCAATCAGCCCCGCCACCTCCTCCCCCATCACTAAAAAATTATGCGAACCTTGATGGGCAAAAATCTGAGCCTTGTCGGCAAAATAAGCGTCCATACTATTTTTATAGTAATTCAAATGATCTGGCATCAGATTGGTAAACACTGCAATATGTGGACTGATTTTTGCCTCCCCGAAACCCTGCAACTGCCAAGATGATAGCTCTAAAACCACGATATCTTTGGGCTGTATGGTAGCAAGAAGCGGAAGAGTTGCTAGACCGCGTATATTGCCCGCTAGATGCACCGTAGTGTCTCCGTGGGCTTTCTTTAGTATTTCGTAAATAAGTGCCGTAGTGGTGGTTTTACCGCGAGTGCCGGTAATGCCTACCAGGGTAATAGTCGGCGGAGCAAGTTTAAAAAAGAGAGATTCGTCCATCTCTACAGGTATTCCATTTGCCCGAGCTTCGGCAATATAGGGAGAATCGAGAGGTACTCCCGAAGCCTTGAGGATCAAATCTCGATTTCGAAAATCTTCCAGACGATGTTCACCAAGGACATAAGTAATCTCTGGATAGTCTGTGAGCTGAGCAAGACTTTCAGCCAAGTCTTTCTTACTTTTTAAATCCGTAACAATAAGCTCAGCACCACAATCTGCGAGAAATTTAACATCATTGATACCTCGACCCAAAAGCCCCAAACCAAGCACGGTGATTTTCTTATCTTTAAAATAATCTTTGTAATTCATACCGACAAATTAAGTTGGTACCCCGAATTACAAAATACCGTCGCAGGCGTATCTTTCTCAGAGACTTCGGAGACGGGTAGTCGAGACTTGAGGAAAATTTCAGTAGAAATTTATCCGTGCTCTGAGAAAGATGTGCCAAGAAAGGTATTTTGTAATTCGGGGTTCGATAGGTAATAGTAACATGTTTTAAAATAACTAAAAATCCCCCGCGGTGTACTCGTCGCGGGGGATTTTTAGAAATTAAAAGTGTACAGTTTAAAAATGCAAATTTAAACTCCCAATCCGCACCTTCGCATTCTCATTTTACACTTGAAATTTTCAATTTTGAATTTACACCGTCTCCACCAAAATAGCACTAGTTTCGACAGTCTTACCAAGTGGCATACCTGCGACCACCACCACCTTTTCACCCTTTTCCGCAAGCTTATATTTCTTTACAATTTCCCGCACCTGCTTACTGACATCAGCGAGCGTCAGCATTTTAGGAACAAGTACCGGCTTACACGCGTAACTCAACAGAAGCTGATTTGCAGTACGGACATTTGCTGTCATACCGATAATCGGCAAGTTCGGCTTATTCTTTGAAATCATGAACACCGACTTACCACTATTGGTCAACACGAGAATTGCTTTTGCTCGAATATCATGCGCGACTTGCACCGCAGACGCTCCAATAGACTCTACCACACCTGAAGTCTTCCATGTCGCTTCGTGCTCTTTCGCAATACCCTCCTCAGTGGTTTTTGCAACCAACGCCATCATAGAAACAGCCTGCACCGGGTATTCACCGAGAGTAGTTTCTTCAGAAAGCATCACTGCGTCAGTGCCCTCAAAAATCGCATTTGCCACATCAGACACTTCAGCTCGAGTAGGGGTAGCACTCTTGATCATCGATTCAAACATTTGCGTAGCTGTGATAACTGGCTTACCAGCAACATTACACTTATCAATGATCATTTTCTGCGTAATCGGCATGTTTTCCGCACCAATCTCGATAGCAAGATCACCTCGACCAATCATCACCCCATCCACAAGCGCAACCAGCTTGTCAATGTTTTCGATCGCTTCCTGATCTTCGATTTTGGCGATAATCTTGGCATCAGATTTTGCGGCCTTGAGAATACCACGAAGCTCCTCTACATCTGAAGGTCGGCGTACAAAAGAGAAAGCAAAAAAATCTACTTTATTTTTCAACCCAAAGGCAATATCTGACTTATCTTTGTCAGTAAGAGATGAAATAGAGAGATATGCTCCTGGAAGATTGACCCCTCGTTTACCCTTGATCTCACCACCCACAATAACCTTACACTTCACATCGTTACCTTTGATTTCAACGATCTGAAGCTTTTTCTTGCCGTCATGAAGCATAATATATCCGCCAACTTTAACTTCCTTTGGAAGTGGTGCGTAATTAATAGAAACCCGACTCTCATCACCCTCGATCTTATCTGTAGTGAGTGTAAAAAAAGCACCCTCTTTGAGCATCACCGACTCAGTTTTAAAAGTACCAATACGGATCTTTGGTCCAGCAAGATCTTGCAGGGTAGCACATGAAATACCTGTTTTTTTCATGGCAATTTTTAAATTATCAATCTTGACCTGATGTTCAGCAAAATCACCGTGAGAAAAATTCATACGTATTACATTCATTCCAGCCTTAAGGAGATCAGAAAGCTTTTCCACACTGGTTGTAGCTGGGCCAATAGTACAGACGATTTTGGTTTTCTTTTCGAGATTGATCATAAAATATAATAAAAGTGATTAAAAATGAGCTCATCCCATAGCGGAAAAGCTCGGACAATGAGTATAGCATGACTAAGGAGTTTTTAAAAGGAGAAGAATTTGGCCCGCGCCGAGTACGGCGCGGGGGGATTTTTCTGAATTAAAAAACCGCTCGCAAAACGAGACGGTAGGATACGGCAGACTACGCATGGATCAGGGAACCCACATCCTCACCAGCACAAAGACGAGCCAGAGCGCCAGCTTCGGATATGGCAATCACCCGAATCGGGATCTTGTGTTCACGAGCCAAGGCGATCGCGGTCGTTTCGAGGATCTTGAGATCTTGTGCCAGATACTCATCACAACTTAGCTTGGGAATGAGTTTGGCGTCAGAGTGTTTGTTGGGATCCTTGTCATACACCCCATTTACCTTGGTCGCTTTGATCACCAAATCCGCACCGAGGCCATACGCATGAGTCACCGCTCCCGTGTCTGTGGTCACACCGGGATTGCCTGTGCCACCAGAGATGATCACCACATCACCATCAGTGAGTCGTTTACGAAGCTTCTCCGGAATAAACGGCTCACCGAGCTCATCGGCACGGATTCTGTTGGCAACAACCACTTGACGCTGAAAGACAACCTTCCGAAGGCGGTCCCTGAGCAAGATGGCATTGACCATTGTCGCGGCCATACCCATATAATCGGCAGTTTCCCCATCAATGCCGAGTATGGATTTGAGAACCGAACCTCGACCGATATTACCGCCACCTATCACGATGGCAAGTTCAACATCAAATAAAGGCCTGATTTCTCCCATCAAATGATCGAGTTTCTGTGGATCAAACACGACCTGACCACCACCAAGCGACTCACCACTGAGTCTGAGAATCACTCTCTTGGGCTTATTCATAGAGTATAGAGTATTGAGTTTTAGACTGACTTAAACTGACAACGAGCGAGAAGAACTACTGTCCTGCCCATTGTACGTATTTAGAAAAAAAGAGCAAGCAAAAAATTAATTGGGAAGGTAGCGTTTTTATTATGACTCAGAATTACTCAAGAAAAAGAAGACCGACCATCATTAAAACTCCAGCCGTAACCGCAATAAGTTGCAGTACCGAATGTCCAGGTTGTTTTGTCTTATGAAGCTCTGGAATGAGATCTGCCACCGCAATATAAATAAACCCTCCTGCAATCAGTGGTAAAACAACCTTTGTCACACTCTCTGCAATAGATCCGAGCAAGAAAAAAGAGAGTGCACCCAAAAGTGCCGTACACGCCGACAGAAAATTGAGCCAAAGCGCGCGACTTTTGGTATAACCAGAATGTAGGAGCACCGCAAAGTCACCGATCTCTTGCGGGATCTCGTGAAGTATCACAGCCAAGGTCGTTGCAACCCCCACAGGCACATTCACCGCAAAACTAGCCGCAATAATGATACCATCGAGAAAGTTATGTATACCGTCAGAAAAAAGCACGAGTTTACCCATCGGATGAATATGATCATCTTCCGTATCCTCGCCATGATGATGCCAGTGGAGAAACTTTTCTAGGGTAAAGAAAAACAAAATGCCTAAAATCACAAGCACACTGGTGATTGTAGTACTTACGGACTTTTCAAACGCCTCAGGAATCAAGTGTATAAAGGCATCACCGAGAAGCGCTCCGACAGCAATACTAATAAACACAAAAATATATTTTTTCAGAACTTCTTCTTTCAGCGAAAGAGTAAACGCCCCTACCAATGAGATAAGGCTCACGATTGCAACACTGGCAAATGCATACATATAGACAGTTATCATTTCTTTTTTATTTTATACTATTAATGGGCATAATGGGCACATTGATTGCACAAACCAAAGAGCTCCATTGAGTGTTCTGTGACTTGTTTAAATCTCGACGACTTTTTGACGATAGTTTGAATACGAGTTTCTAAACCCGCATCTTCAAAATCTTCTATCTGATCACACATGGTGCATACGATATGATGATGATGGTTATTGACCAACTCAAAATATACAGATTCTTTTCTTAGATCAACCCTCCTAAGCACCCCGAGACGCTCCAAAATGATTAGCGTTCTATACACCGTCGCTTCGTTTATCTTTTTTACGCTTTTACATGCCACAAGGTCTTTGTACACAATCTCCGCACTCAAAGGCCTCGCACTCTTAAAAAAGGTATCGAGGACAGCGATCCGCGCCGGTGTTGCCTTATATCCACTTTTTCTAAAAAATTCTTTCATGTGTATATGATACACTAAATGCGAATGATTTGCAAGTACACATACTGTGCTACCCTACAGATGGATATAGTATATAATTGTTCTTACCATGAAGTTTATTGCAAAAGTTATCCTATGTGCGCTACTGTTCGTGATCTATACCCCACCCCACCTTCACGCGGCAGAGCTCATACAAGACAAAGTCGAGACCGTAAGGGCGGTAGTGATAGATGTGCTTAATCAAGAAAAAAGGAAGATTCCGGGAACCGATGTGGAAAGCATCTATCAGACGATCCGAGCACGAATTCTCGAAGGTGAAAAAACGGGAAATATCGTAACTGTTGAGAACGACTACCTTACCCTCACTCCGCATGAAAAATTTTTCCTACACCGCAGTGTAAGCGGTATTGATGGCGGAGAACGTTACTCCGTGAGAGATATTGATCGTCGATGGGTACTCATATCTTTTATTGCACTATTTATCGCTGTAGTTGTGTTTTTCTCTGGGAAACAAGGTGTTCGCTCAATCCTAGGATTGTTTGGTAGTTTTTGTATCATTATATACCTATTAATACCGAGTCTACTGGCCGGCTATCCTGCGGTAATTACAAGTATTATTATCGCGACCTCGATACTGTTCTGTGCTATCTACTTTACCCACGGCTTCAACCGTCTCTCAACCACGGCATTTATCGGGACCGTACTAGCAGTTACACTAACCGGAATACTTGCCCGCGTCGGCGTAACTTTGGCTCGTTTTAGTGGTTTTTCAAGCGATGAAGCTATCTATCTCAATTTTAATACCGGAGGGACACTTGATTTTACCGGACTACTTCTCGGCGGAATTATTATCGGAGTACTCGGTGTACTTGATGATATTGCAATTACTCAAGCGGCTGTCGTTCAAGAGCTATATCGCTCTACACCACACCTGTCTCAAAAAGACATCTACATAAAAGCATTGCGTATCGGCAGAGAGCATGTTGGAGCGCTAGTCAATACCCTCGCACTCGCGTATACCGGAGCATCCCTACCCATACTGCTATACCTCTCTTCATCTTCACTTTCACTATCCCACATCATCAATCAAGAAATGTTTGCAGTGGAGATAATGAGAACTATTATTGGGAGTATCGGACTCATATTGACTGTACCGATTACAACGCTCCTTGCGATATATATGCTCAAGGGATATACAAAGCAGAGCTCATCACATCATGGACATCATCATTAGAGCATTCGACATTGTCAGGATAAAAAACCAAAACCTTACGATATATCGTAAGGTTTTGGTTTTTTATAAAATTAGAAATAGCGTCCACCGTGCGCGTGCCAGGAATTTCGACCGCTACTCGGTCAGTCCCCTCGCTGGATTTTTTCTTTGCGAGTACGCTCGAAAAAACACTCAGCGAGGCTTCGAATCCTTCTCGCTTGTCTCCCCAGACAAGCTCGCACGCACTCCTCCACTTCGTTACGGTGCGCGTGCCAGGAGGCGGTCACGAATATTTTGCTCGTCGCCACTCACAAAATTTCTCGACCCCGACTCGTCCATTTTTCTTGGTAGAAAAATATGACTCCGTCTTTCGACTCCCAGACGCGACCAAAGCAGTTTGGTCGCTTGCACACCCCTCCACTTCGTTACGGTGCGCGCACTAGGAGTCGAACCTAGGACCCCATCAGTATCAGTGATGTGCTCTACCAACTGAGCTATGCGCGCAGAGAAATTTCAAATTCAAAGTTTTAAATTAAAAATCACACAAACACGGTGATTTAAACTAGCTCTGAAACACAGAGACTATAACAAAAAAACAGCAAATAGACAACATCTATACAAAAAATAGAAAAGAGGAAGCGCGCATTGTCCCAATGACTTTGCGCGCTTGCTGTGAACTGTCGGCCTACATAGCGAGGCCGAGGACAAGGATGGCATACGCCATTCCCAATGCGAGAACGGCGGCGATGAACTTCACCGCGACCTGCCTGGCGATCTGCCAGGGGGTCCCGGACGGGACCGTGATCAGGTCGTTGTCCACCCAGTGGTCGAATTCGTCCGCCCAGCGGCTGAGCTTGGCCCGGAAACCTTCCGGTGCCTTCTCGACACTGGCTGGCTCCATCGCCTTACCAATCGTGGTCTTCATGCTTTTGCCTTTCCGGGGAGTATCTCCCCTAATGTATTATGCCCGTGTGCCAAAATGGCCACTGTCAGCGAAGAACTGCTACCATCTACCTCACTATCCCTAAGTATAGCATAGATGGGTATAAAAGTCAAGGAAATGGGTTTCCACGGCCATACTCGGCCGTGGAATACTCGCCTTTCCAAACTCGTCGAAGACAGGTCTTTCTAGGAGACTTCGGAGACGGGTAGTCGAGACTGAGAAATTTTTCACCAGAAAAATATTCGTGCTCCTAGAAAGACCTGTCAAGAAAGAGTTTGGAAAGGCGGGTATATACAAAAAAGCCGCCCAGAATAGGGCGGCTTTTTTAAATATCATTCTTTATTTTGTTCCGTTCACCGGTCAGTATTTCTATAGAGAATACCGACCTGCGCCATTCCTCTCTCATGGCTGAGGGTTCGCAGTTGAGGTTGCAGAACCATTACCCTATCACCAAAATAATGACAAAAGACCGTTTAAGGTAGTATAGATTCCGAAGAAACTATATACCGTGTTCAATTTGAAATAATCCACGAGCAGCTTCCGCTACCCGTGCCTTGTTACGACTTACTCCCTGTCATTGAGCTTACCTTAGGCCCTGCTAAGCAGAGATTTCGGGTATTCCCAACTCCCTTGAGTTGACGGGCGGTGAGTACAAGACTTGAGAACGTATTCACCGCAGTATAGCTGACCTGCGATTACTAGCGATTCCGGCTTCATGAAGTCGAGTTGCAGACTTCAATCCGAACTGGGCCCGGCTTATAAGGATTGGCTCCACCTTGCGGTATTGCAACCTGTTGTACCGGGCATTGTATCACGTGTGTAGCCCAGGGTATCAGAGGGACATGCTGACCTGGCGTCATCCTCGCCTTCCTCCCTCGATTTTGATCACGAGCGATCAAAATCGAGTTAAAAATTTCAAGTGCAAAGTTGTAAATTAAATGCGGGTGCATTCAATTTTTAATTTTGCTTTTTACATTTTTAACTTAATTTTGTTCTCCCGAACAAAATCGAGGGCAGTCTCGCCTGACATATATAACAGGCAACGAGGGTTGCGTTCGTTACCCCACTTAAGGGAACAATTCAAACCACGAACTGACGACGGCCATGCATCACCTGCCTAACTGCCTTGCGGCGACAAAAGTTTCCTCCTGTCTTCAGCTAGGTTTCAAACCCTGGTAAGGTTCTTCGTTTATCGTCGAATTAAACCACATGATCCACCGCTTGTGCAAGTCCCCGTCTATTTCTTTGAGTTTTAACCTTGCGGTCGTACTACCCAGGCGCTTCTCTTAACGCGTTAGCTTCGTCTCTCAGAGGGTCGATACTCCGAAAAACCAGAGAAGATCGTTTAGGGCGTGGACTACTGGGGTATCTAATCCCATTCGCTACCCACGCTTTCGTGTTTCAGTGTCAGGAGTGCTCCAGTCTGCTGCCTTCGCTTTTGGTGTTCCCCATGATATCAACGCATTTCACCGCTACACCATGAGTTCCACAGACCCCTCGCATCCTCTAGTTTTGCCGTTTCCCTTGCATCTTCCCGGTTGAGCCGGGAGGTTTAACAAGAGACTAACAAAACCACCTACACACCCTTTACGCCCAATAATTCCGGATAACGCTCGGGGCACTCGTATTACCGCTGCTGCTGGCACGAGTTTAGCAACCCCTTATTCTTGAGGTACTATCAATAAACTTTCTCCCTCATAAAAGATCTTTACGTTCCGAAGAACTTCATCGATCACGCGGCGTCGCTCCGTCAGACTTGCGTCCATTGCGGAAGATTCTCGACTGCGGCCACCCGTAGGTGTATGGTCCGTATCTCAGTACCATCGGTGGGGGTCAGCCTCTCAGCTCCCCTAGACGTCATTGCCTTGGTAGGCCATTACCCTACCAACTAGCTGATATCGAGCAGGCCGATCTGGAAGCGATAAATCTTTACTCTCGCGAGACCATCAAGTATTAGCTAATCTTTCGACTAGTTATTCCTGACTTCCAGGGTCGTTACCTACTTTGTACTACCTCGTTCGCCACTGCCCTTGCGGGCCGTTTGACTTGCATGCCTTACCCACGCCGCCAGCGTTCATCCTGAGCTAGAATCAAACTCTTAATTAAATGAACGGAACAAAATAAAGAAAAATATTTCTGTACTTTGATTTTCACTTATCTATAAGTTTGTTTTTGCTCGTGGAATTATTGTTATAAATGTGTGTGACCTAAACTTTTAGACTCACCTGTATTTTGTCGCTTGTACTGACAAAATCAGGGAACTTGCACGTATTAAACACTTCGTTTAATTACGTTCTTTAATGCATAACTATTTTGGCACAGTTTCAAAGGACACCCCTACTTAAACTAGGGTAGGAAGTAGTATATACCAAGCAGTTTAATAGTCAAGTCTCCGTCCCCTCTGCCCAAAATGAGCACGGATATTTTTCTGGTGAAAAATTCCTCAAGTCTCGGCTACCCGCCTTGCGAAGTCTCATTTTGAGCAGAGGGAACTCCGTACGGTATAGTGCGAAAAAGCATGATTTTATTTCTCAACAAAGCCCTGTCCAATCTAACCAGTCTAATTGACCCCACTATTTTTAGAAATTTACTCAGACAACTGCCCCGGCAATTTTCTACTGAAAATTGCCGGGTTTTATACCCTTTTTTTAACCCTACTGATTAAGTCAAGATTCCAATCCCCAATCTTAGATAGTAGACCTGTATCTATCCACCCACCGATACGGTATAATTTGTAGTATATCTTTTTGGTTTTAAACATATGAAGAAAAAAATTATACACGCATTTTGTATTGCCTTACTTCTTGGGGCGTCATTTACTGTCCAGCCGCCAAAAGCACATGCTGAGGAGGTGTTCAGTTTCTTTCAAGATGTTTTTGATGCAGTTGTCGAGGCGGTAGTGCCAGACTTTATCTATGAATTTTTCTACTGTGATGTTCTCAATGCATTTTTGCCATCGTGTGATACGGGTACAGGAAATCAGACATCAAATACTGCAAATACCGCACCACTTCCACCATCAATTACTCACACCCCACCACAAAGAATTACCGCCTCGAACTACTCGTACCTGTTCAATCTCTTATCTTCTGACCCAGATAATGACGAAATACAATACGCGATCGACTGGTCAGATCCTGCCGACGAAATCATCGACCTCTCTCTACCCGGAGAAAGTGCATACATACCGTCGGGTACCGCACAGCAGGTCACCAAAAATTTTTCGCCTACCACTAGTCACTCTTTCTCAGTTAAGGCAATAGACTCAAAAGGGTTATCGTCAGGATGGACCAGCTACTCTATTTCCCCAGTCGATCCAAACACGGATACCACAAATCCCCTTTCCGCTTCATGTACGATCAGTAGTCCGACAGACCAAAGGCTGATCGCGCCCGGCACAGAAGTCATCTGGACAGCCGTCACAAATGGTGGCAACGGCAATTATAGCTACCTCTGGGATAATTCAAATACACCAACATCAAATACTTACAGGTATACCATGCCTGCTACCGGCACTTTTACCCCAACATCAAATACCGTAAAAGACACCAGTAGTCCACAAAACACCGCAAACTTCTCTTGTCCTACTGCCGGCGTAGTGCCAGTCACCTGCGAAGCTGACACAGAAAGACCGCAGACAGGTACTCTCGTCACATGGAGCATCAAAGAAGGCGGGGTGCTGGCGACTAATCCAAACTACACCTACACTTGGACAAATGGTGTAACTAGAAATACTTTTTACGCTCGTCTAGAAAGTCTCGGCTCGTTTACACCCACAATCACCGTAACAGACCGAAGCAACACTCCCACACAAACATACACACCAACATGCACTACTGTCACATGGATAAACCCAAGCGCTGCACCGACCACCATGTCATTCAAAGCCATCCCCAATAGCGGTTCCGTAACAAGTCCTGTATACGAGTCCAGCCAGGCGGCTTCAACGATCATCGTCAATGTAAATCAAAAATTCAAACTCGACTGGTCTATTGCCAATATTATCGGGTGTACCCCCTCTTCAGATTCGACCACAGCCACCTCATGGCTCAATCAGAATCTAACGAACAATCCCGTGTCCTCTCTCAGCGATCTGAGAATAACCAAAAACACACGATACACGGTAGCCTGTACAAGCAGTCAGGACGGACTAAGAAAAACTGCCTCGGTACAGGTTAATGTGACCCCCGTCGGCGTCTACGAAGAATTTTAATCGCTTCTCCTACAGTGCATTCAAAAAAACGCATACTCTACACCTGCACAAGTACTCTTGCTCTGCTTATCTGTCTTATTGGTATCTGGACATTCTATTATGCACGAATCCACACCGTTAGACTTTTAGATACAGAGGTTGCCCAGATGCTTGAAAACACAAGCTCATTGTGCGCAAAGATACCTGATTGTGTTTTGCAACCTGGTGATATTTTGATCCGACGATATGTCACAAAGAGTAGCGTATTTACACAAGCCACGCTCGGACTGTACTTTACACATGCGGGGTTCTATCTTGGCAGAAATCAGATAGTGGAGGCATACGGCAGAGAAAAAAACCCCGAAGATAGCATTCGTACCGATTTGTTTTCAACAAGTATGTGGACAAAAGATACCGTACAAAACTGGGTTATCATACGACCCAAAAAATATAATGATAAGCTAGACATAATTAAAAAAAATCTCATAGGTATAGCCACTGATCCAGAGTATGTATTTGGAATACCAAAGACTGGCTTCAAAAGAGCTCTTTGCGCCGATCTTATTTTTGATCAACTAAATACATACGGAATAATCACTCAAAAA
>Ga0172373_10006788_pt1 | contig 15100 bp, 12 predicted proteins | sample Lak10m_2_FD_114546 | JGI IMG/M metagenome (GOLD analysis project Ga0172373, IMG submission 114546) | Freshwater microbial communities from Kabuno Bay, South-Kivu, Congo - kab_092012_10m | ecosystem: Environmental > Aquatic > Freshwater > Lake | place: Democratic Republic of the Congo...
TAAGCGAGGGGCTTTATCTCTCCCACAGGTTAAGTGCCTTTAGGGGCTGCAAGCTCATCCCCGCCGCAGGTATTGGTTCCTCAAAGTATACCAATCCCCGCGTATCCTCAATATACAAGGGGGGCGGGGGTGAGGGCTTTTGAACGATTGCCCCGCGCCCTTCAAGTGAGCGCACAATCAGCGTACCAAACAAAACAGCCGGAGGCGATTGCCCCCGGCTGTTTGATACTTCTGGGTCGGTAAGTGATCCGCGCTGCTTATTTAGCGGGCGACGGAACTACCGGCGGGCGGACGAAGCTGCTGACGTCGCCGCCAACTGCTTCGATGCTGTCGAACAGAACCTGCATGGTGTAGTCCGCGTTGTGCGCGAAGTTGCCCGGGTCCTTCATCGAGAACTGGTAGTTGTAGGCCGCACGCAGCAGGTTCGGCGTGAAGGAGAGGAAGCGATTGTCGCTGTTGATTTCCTCAGCATCAGCCGTGCCGTTTGCGTTGGTGTCGTAGTACCAGTAGGGGTGCGCAGCCGGCGTGTAGGCAACAGGCTTGCCAACCGTCTCAGCCGCGTACTTCTGGATGGCCGCATACAGTGCGTCCTGGAAGCTGACGATTTCGTTCAGAACCGGTTCGGCCACGTCGCCGTTACCGTTATAGTCCACTGCGTCAACGCCTTCTGCTTCCTGACGGATCAGCAGGACATCTTCGGCAGTTTCTACGTCTTCATGGCAGTCCGAGCATTCGTCCACGCGGAGCGTGAGCTGGTGCTGGTCATGGCAGGCGATACAGGTCACATAGTCTTCGCCGTCATGTACGAACAGACCGCTGTATTCCTTATCCGTGAACTGGTACGCGCCCTTAGCGTCTGCGCCGAACTTGGTCACGCCAGCCGCAAAGTAATGGATGTTACGGAAAGTCAGCTTTTCGCTCACTTCGTCATCACCCACGCCTGCGCCCTTGATGGCGGTGTTGACGCTGACGGTCGACTCACGACCCTGATGGCAGACCAAGCACAGGTTGCTGGGGTCGCCTTCACCGAAGCTCATGGCTGCGCCGCTGGGGAACTTGACTTCCTTGACCGCGTAGACATTGAATTCGTCTGCCGGGTTGTGGCAGTTGGTGCAAGCGAAACCATTGGCCGGTTCAGCGGCAATGTTGACGCCGTTCTTCAGGAACACGGGTACGCCTTCGCCAGAGTGGCAGCGTGCGCAACCGCCCGGAACTTCGCCTTCTTCGTCCCAGTGACGGAAGGGTTCGCCGGTCGCATCAAAGTGACCCGGATTGTCACGGGTGGCGGTCGACATGTCCACCGGGGCGCTGATTTCGGCATTCAGCATCGAAATGCTGTCGAACAGCAGTTCAATGGTGTATTCAGGATTGTGCGCGAACGCGCCCGGATCCTTCATCGAGACCTGATAGTTGTAGGCGGCCTTCAGCAGGTTGCCCGTCCACGACACATACTTGCCTTCGCCTTCATCGGCGGCGCCATTATCATTGGCATCGGCGAAGAAGTAGGGGTAAGCAGCCGCATTGTAAGTAATCGCCGCGCCCGAAATTTCCTTAGCATAGCCCTGGACAGCCGCCATCAGCATTTCCTGAAGGCCAGCGATTTCCTGAGCGATACCTTCGGTGGTGTCGCCATCGCCGTCATAGTCCGACAGCGAACCCTGCATACGAATATTAACGAGGTCTTCTACGCTCGCCACATCTTCGTGACAATTGCCGCAGGTTTCGACTTTCACTTCCAGCGTGTGCGGGTCGTGGCAGCCGATGCAGGTGTTCTGATCGCCATAGTGCGCGTTCTTGCCGGTGTAGACCTGTTCCGCGAACTGGTAGCCACCACTCACTTCACTGCCATACAGCGAGGCTGCGGCGGCGAAGTAATGGATGTTCACGAAGCCCAGCGCATCGCTGACGGTGTTACCATCGGTCAAGCCAGCTTTTTCAATGGCTGCATCCACCGAGCCGCCCCAAGCGCGACCCTGATGGCATTCCACGCAGCGCGACGAGTCGTCGGCGGTGGTGACAACGGCGCCCGACGGGAACGGAACGTCCCGCAGCGTGGAGGTCACGCTGTTGTGGCAGGCATCGCAGGAGACGACCGTGCCCAGAGGAGCCGGTGCATCAACCTTATTGATTTCGCTGCCATCAGCACCGATGAAGTCCTGATAGCCGGGTGTCGAGTGACACTTGGCGCATGTATCAGGAACAACTTTGTCCGCTTCTTCGTTCCAATGATTGAACGCTTCAGCCGTCTTATCCGCATGGGGGGAGGCCACCCAAGCCAGATAAAACTCGCCCAGATACGGCGGGTCAATCGGATTCTCCGAGGTCAGAGGCGCGGGTGCGTCCTGAGCCATCGTCGGGGACTGGAGCATCAGCGTGAACCCTGCTACTACCAGCAGGACGCCTAGCACTGCGAATAACTGATATTTTCTCATGACCTTCTCTCCTACATCAAAAATGCTGTCAACTGCATCGGCGCCAACCGGACGATTTGCCTGCTGTCCGCCGTTGTAGGCCGTTTCGGGAGCAACCATACCGAAACAACGGTATAGTCCTCCTCCCGACATCATTCTCTCACCTGTCACTTATCTTGTCTTCAACCCATAGGATGATTTCTCATCATTCTTATGGCTGATTATGAGTCAACCTTAATCTGCGCTCTCTTGTTCTAATGGTGGAAATTGAGCTATACTGCAATCATTCCAACGTCATCCACCCCACCCTTTTTGAGCCAATCATAAGGATAAATTGTCTATGCGTATTTCGATTCGAGTGCTGTTGTTCGTCATGCTGCTGCTGGCTGTAGCCGGCATCACCCACGCACAGGACGCAGCGAAGCTCAACGTGATTTCCACCGTGTCCCCTGTCACCAGCATTGTCTACAACATCGGCGGCGACCATATCAACCTCAGCGGCATCGTTCCCGAAGGCGTGAATTCGCACACCTTTGAACCAGCACCTTCTGACGCGATCAAACTGGCACAGGCCGACCTCATCTTCCTGAACGGCCTGAAACTGGAAGAACCCACGCTGGAACTGGCCGAAGCCAACCTGAAAGAGGGCGCGGAAATCATCCTTCTGGGTGAGTTGACCCTCACCCCGGATGAGTATGTCTACGACTTCTCGTTCCCGATTGAGCAAGGCAACCCGAACCCGCACTTGTGGACGAACCCGCTGTACGGCCTGAAGTATGCCGAAATCGTGCGCGACGCCCTCAGCGAACGCGACCCCGCCCACGCCGACGATTACGCCGCCAACTACGCCGCATTCGAGGGGCGGATCACCGAACTGGATGTCGCCATTCAAGCCGCCATCAACAGCATTCCCGAAAGCAACCGCAAACTGCTCACTTACCATGACTCGTGGGCGTATTTCGCGCCGCGCTATGGCATGACGGTGGTCGGCGCGATTCAGCCGGCGGACTTCTCCGAACCCTCGGCGCGGGATGTGGCTGACCTGATTACCCAGATTCGCGCTGAACAGGTGCCCGCCATTTTCGGTTCGGAAGTGTTTCCGTCGCCCATCCTTGAACAAATCGCCAAAGAATCCGGCGCGACCTTCGTGGACGATCTGCGCGATGATGACCTGCCCGGCCTGCCCGGTGAGGACAACCATTCCTACATCGGCCTACTGGTAGAAGATGTGCGGATTATGACCGAGGTACTGGGCGGCGATCCGTCGCTCATCGCCGATTTCGACACCCGCAACATTCCGGGGCAAGATGCAGCCATCCAGCAAGCCCAGTAGCCACCCAACGCCTTACTAGAGAAATGAGCCTGCTATGCGCCCGATCATCGAAATGGATCATGTCACCTTCGGCTATGGCACAACTTCCGTCCTGCAAGATGTGTCCCTACATCTGCATTTCGGACAGTTCGCGGCGCTGGTTGGCCCCAGCGGGGCGGGCAAAACCACATTCCTGAAGATGGTCACTGGTCTGCTCACCCCCACGCATGGCACTGTAGCGATCAACGGTCACAAGTTTGGCGACCCGCTGCCGCCGCGCATCGGCTATGTGCCGCAAATCGAAACCGTAGACTGGAACTTCCCGGTCACGGCGGGGCAGGTGGTGTTGATGGGCGTGACCAACACCTCCGGCCTCTTTCCGTGGGTGAGCCGCGCAGATCGCCAGCGGGCGGATGAACTGCTAGATCAGTTGGGCATCGGCGGCCTCGCCAATCGCCATATCCGCGACCTCAGCGGCGGACAGCAGCAGCGCGTGTTTCTGGCGCGGGCGCTCATCTCCAACCCTGACCTGCTGGTGCTGGATGAACCCACCGCCGGCGTGGATATGCGTACCGCCGAAAGTGTGCTGCACACGCTGGCGCATCTGAATCAGGACGGCTTGAGCATCCTGATGACCACGCACGATCTGAACGCGGCGGCGGCGCATATCCCGTGGGTGATCTGCTTGAACCGGCGGGTGATCGCGCAAGGAACGCCGGAGGATGTGTATACCGAGGACATCCTGAACGAAACCTATCAGGGCGATTTCATGGTCATCCACCAGAACGATATGCTGTTCGTTCAGCAGCGTCCGCACCATCACACCCTGCGCGACATCCTACCCAACCCGACTCCGGGCGAAACCGTACCGTAATGAACCACACCCGCCGAACCTCCGCTGAGGGGTTCGGCGGGCGGTTGTTTGGAAAGTCAGGATCACCAATGGATATTCTGTTACAACCTTTTCAGTTCGAGTTTTTCCGTAACGGGACGCTGGCGGCGGTGCTGGTGGGCGGTCTGTGCGGTATGATCGGCGTCTACATCGTGCTGCGCGGCATGAGCTACATCGGGCATGGCCTCTCGCACGCCGTCTTTGGCGGCGCGGTGGTGTCGTTCGTGTTGGGCTGGAACTTCTATGTGGGCGCGGGGCTGTGGGGTTTCCTCGCGGCGGTACTCATCAACCAGACGGTGCGGCGCACGCGCATTAATGCCGATGCCGCCATCGGCGTGATTACCACCGCCAGTTTCGCGCTCGGCGTGGCGCTCATCAGCCGCTACCGCCGCTTCACCCGTTCGTTCGATGCGGCGCTGTTCGGCAGCGTGCTAGGCGTCACCCCGGAAGATGTGCTGGTGGTGGCGGTGGTGGCGGCAATGGTCGCGCTGGTGGTGTTCTTCCGTTATAAGCAGCTGCTGTTCATGACCTTCGATACGCAGGTGGCGCAGGTCTACGGCATCAATACCGCGTGGCTGGATACGCTGTTCGCGCTGGCGCTGGCCGCCGGATTGATCGCCTCCATGCAAATTCTAGGCGTGACGCTGATCGCCGCCGCGCTGGTCATTCCGGCTATCACCGCCCGCCTGCTGACGGATCGCTTCGACCGGATGCTGCTCATGTCTATCGGAATGGGGATGCTGACAGGGTTCTTCGGCATGTACCTGAGCTACTATCTCGACATCGCTTCTGGCGCGAGTATTGTGCTGCTGCAAGCCTCGGTGTTCGCCGTCGTCCTCGGCATCACCTCGTTCCAGAAGCGTGCCACCCAGCGGTTGATGCACACCCACGTTTAGAACCTCACCCCTCTTATCCTTTCAGGGGTAGGTTTTTAGGTGTCGAGGGTTCTTCCGTAGGGACACGGTTCGCTTATTTTTTGGGGTGACACAGGCGGACACGACAGGTCGTATCCCTACGAAAGGCGGTGCGCTTTCCCCTGCGTGATAAAAAACAAAGAGGGCTGGGGATGAAGGCAATCGTCACTTGTGCTGCGGGACGAGGCTTTTGAGCGTGTCCAGCAGCGCGTCGTCTTGCCCCGGCAGGACGGTGCGCGGGTCGAACAGCACGCGCCCCTCGGCAATACGGGCGATGATCGGCGTATCTGCGCCGCGCAACCGTGCCGCGAACGCATCCGGCGCAGGCACGTCCAGCGCCAGCAGCGCCGTCGGCAGCGTTTCCCCCGGCAAACTGCCGCCGCCCACCGCCGACTCGCCCGCGATCACGCTGCCGCCCAGCGCCGCCGCCCAGCGTTCGGCAGTGGCGCGTAGGTCGTCCAACGGGCGGGCGATCATCTGCCACACCGGAATTTTCTGCACGGCTTCGCCGCGCCGGTAGTGGTCGAGCGTGGCAGTCAGCGCCGCGAGGCACAGCTTATCCGCCCGCACCGCCCGCGCCAGCGGATGCTGCTTCAGGCGGTCAATCAGATCACGGCGACCAATCAGGATGCCAGCCTGCGGCCCACCGAGCAGCTTGTCGCCGCTGAAGGCCACCAGATCAGCCCCCGCCGCCAGACTTTCGCCCACCGTCGGCTCATGCTCCAAGCCGTAGGCGGCGCTGTCCAGCAGCGCCCCGCTGCCCAGATCATCCACCAGCAGCAGCCCGTGCCGATGCGCCATGTCCGCCATTTCTGCCAGCGTCGCGCTCTCGGTGAAGCCGATCATCTTGAAGTTCGAGGCGTGCGCCCGCATGAGCAACGCACTCTGTGCGGTGATGGCGCGTTCGTAGTCGGCGGGGCGGGTGCGGTTGGTCGTCCCCACTTCCACCAGTTTCGCGCCGCTTTGTTCCATCACCTCCGGCACGCGGAAGCCGCCGCCGATTTCCACCAGTTGCCCTCGCGACAGAATCACCTCGCGCCCCTGCGCCAGCGCCGACAGCAGCAGCACCAGCGCGGCGGCGTTGTTGTTCACCACTAGCGCCGCCTCCGCGCCCGTCACTTCCGCCAGCAGGTCGGAGGCGTGGCGCAAACGGCTGCCGCGCTTGCCCGTGTCGAGATCAAATTCGAGCGTGCCATACTGCGCGGCGGCTTCCTGTACGGCTTGCTGCGCGGCTGCCGACAGGGGAGCGCGTCCCAAATTGGTGTGGATGATGATGCCGGTGGCGTTGATGACCGGGCGCAGCGTGGGCATGAAGCGGCGGCGCAGATCAGTCGTCGCCATTTCGAGCAGCGTGTCACGGCCTGCCTGCACGGTTTCGCCCGCCCGCAGCCGTTCTCGCACCGAGTCCAGCGCAGCGCGGATGGCTTCCAGCGCGGCAGGGCGACCATAGGCGGCGGTCAGCGCCGCGCCGCCCGCGCTGCTCAACAGCACTTCAACCGAGGGCAGGCCGCGCAGCGGGTTAGCCGCGCTCATTACGTAACTCGCGGATTCGCAGGAATACTTCGATCACGATGAACACCAGCGCGATGAAGAAGGCGATGGGCAGGTTGAGTACACGCGGAATTTGCAACCATGCGCACACCACCACGAACAGCCCCACCCAGATGCTTTGGCGCACGATCACCCCGCCGGGGGGCAGTTCCGCCGTCACCGGCGTGAAGCGCACGTTCAGGTAGCGCATGAAGGGTAGCACCGTGCCGGATACCGCCAGTTGCAGTAGCAGGAAGAAGATCCAACGCTGTCCCACACGCGGTTGGGTGGTTGTCACCAACTGGTACAAACCCGCCCAACCGATGAGCATAAACAGCACACCGGCGATCAGTACCCCGATATGATCGGGGGGGATTTTGTCGGCAAGCACGTAACTCGCCTCTGGGTCACGCTCGTCATCGAGCAAAGGTTGTTCAATCATACCGCCGATTATAGCGCAAAGCGGCCTATGAGAAAGCACCGGGACGAATCAAAACGGGCGCGAGAGTGCGCCCGTTTTCAACAGTCAGTAGCGGTTCGTTAGGGAGCGATGCTGTTATAGAGTTCCTGCGTATCCCGCGACGGGGTGATGTTAAAGCGTTCGCGCAGCATACTGGTCAGGTACTTGTACTGGGCGCGGGCATCGTCGCGCTGTCCCATGCTCACATACAGCGAGATCACTTCACGCTGTATGTCCTCACGCTCCGGGGTGTCGCGCAGCGCCCGCAGGTACGCACCCAACGCCTGCTTGTCATCCTGACGGCGGCGGTAGATGCGCCCCAAACTGATGAGTGCGCCGGCGTTCATCTGCTTGAGTTGTTCGCGCCGTTCCTTCATCCATTCCATCTCGCCGTCCTGTAAATACGGAGCGCGATACAGACGGGTGGCACGCAGCAGCAGGCGTTCTTCTTCGGCGTCATCGCTCGTCATAGCCGCTTTTTCGATGTCGGTCTGAAACGAGACCGCATCGTAATGGCGGATATACTTTTCGCTAGGGGTGTAAAAGCCGCCGCTGTAGCGCGTGAGTTCCACCGCATCCGGCAGGCCGAGGCTCAAGCGTTCGGTCACTTTGCGCTTGGTGACGTGAAAGACGTTGGTGGCTTCTTTGGTGGGCAGGTTCGGCCAGAAGGTCTGGAAGATTTCGCTGCGAGTCACCAACGGCTTATCCATGAAGAAAAAGAACAGGTTGCGCGGCAGCGCCCCGTCCCAGTTGGTCACAAACTGACCGTTTACGATGGTATAGCCACGCCCGAAAACATAGACTTCGAGGCGCGGTTTAGAAACCGGATACTTGCTGAACATGCCGTCATCGGCACGCTGTTCGGTTCCCATCACCACTGCGTCGCCGCGCACCACCAGATCATACCAGGGCTGATAATCCAGCAGGCGTGAACTAATAACGATGCGCACGTTCTTTGGCAGTTCATCCACTAGCGCCACAAAGAACTGCTGGAAATCATCATCGAACGGGATGCGATCCAGTTCATCGAGGAACAGCGTCAGCGGTTGTTCTTTGATGCTCGCCAGATCAGACGCCAGCGCCTCGCCCCAATGGTTGCTGGCCGGGGACGTGTTCAGTGCTTGTTGTAGATTCGCGCCGAAACCTTCCTGCACGAGTCCGATCTCGTTCACCATGCCGCTTATCCATTGCTTCAGGCTGATTTGACCATCCTGAGCGCGATAATAGAATAGACCGGCACTGTTTTCCGCATGGAAATGACAGAGATAAAGATTCTTTGAGGTCATCCACGGGTAAAGGATGACCACCTTTTTGCCCGAAAGACGTTGTTGGAAGTCGCTGGAAGACAAGTTCGTGACGGCTTCATACGACATTACATGCCACCTATCTGTGTATGTGTTAAGGTAGTCGCCTAACACAAGAGACCCGAACGATCTGTCCGAGCCAGCCCATAACGATTTAGACACATTACTTATTAAATTATCTCACAGATTCATCGCACGATACCTACTCTAGCACTCCGATTTGGCGTTCGGAATCCGTAGGTTTACTGATCTATGATAGGAAATGACAGCTAAATTGTTATAATTGCTTCCAAAAGCGGAATGTTGCGATGTCAAAAGTCTTTCGTCTCTTATTAAACCTAGAACCCCTCTGGTTAGCCTTTATGCTGGCTGCCTTCTGGTATCCCAGTCCGACCCGCGATGGGTGGCTGTGGTTGCTGTGGGGATTACCGCTGTTCGCAGTGTTACGATACGCGGCAGGCACACGACTGGACTGGCGACAACCGCTACTGTGGGTGCTGGCAACCGGATTCGCGCTGATGGCGCTGAACGGGCAGGTCGCGCCTTATACACGTGGCCTGCTCATGCTGGGGCGTCCGGCGCTGGGGGTGGCGCTAATCGTGGCGGTGGCGGACGCCGCCCGGCGCAGCGGTCATTTGAACGATGCCGCGAACGCGCTGCTGATTTTCGCGGCGCTGGTGGCGCTGCTGGGGCTGACGGCTGCTCAGTGGACGACCAAAAGCGCCGGGTTTGTGCCTGTCCTCGATCTCCTGCCGCGATTCACGGGGTTCCCATCTGCCGAAGGTGGCTTGAATGTGAACGAACTGGGGGGCGCGCTGGCATGGCTAACGCCGCTGTGCGCGGCTTTCACCGGCTACGGGCAGAACCGTCCCCGCCGTTGGGCGTTCGCCGGACTGACGCTGCTGCTGCTGCTGGCGGCGTTCTTCGGGCAAAGCCGCTTTGCGCTGGCCGGTATCCTGCTGGCGCTGGTCGGTGTGGTGACGTTCACCCTACGCGGCGGCCAGCGCCGGACGGGATGGGCGGCGCTGGTGGCGCTGGGGGGCTTGCAACTGCTCATCACGCTCAACGTGTTTATGCCCGTTCAAGCGGATTCACGCTTCGAGCGCGACGAATCCAGCATGAGTATCCGGCTGGACATCTGGAATAGTGCGCTGACGATTCTGGGCGAACACCCGTTGACGGGTGTCGGGCTAGGCATGTTCCGTGACGGACGGGTACGAACGCTGTATCCGGTGCCGAGCTACGGAACTAACGCACTGCCCCACGCCCACAACGAACTGCTGCAAATCGGCGCCGATATGGGCTGGCCGGGACTTGCGTGGTTCATCGCGCTGCATGGCGCGGCGCTTGGCCTGCTGTGGGGCGCTTACCAGCGTGGCAGCCCTGCGGTGCGATCTGTCGCGGTGGGCGTGGGCGGCGGCCTACTGGCGCATGGGGTCTTTGGGCTAGGGGACGCCATCCCGTTGTGGGATCGTTTCGCGTTTCTGCTGTGGTTGCTGCTGGCGCTGGCGGCAGGGGCGGCGGTTGTTGCACGAACGTCGCAGGTCGCTGCATCCGGTGAGTTGGACAGATGATTATTTCGCCAATTGTTTACAAGTTGAGTATACTCATCAGTATCATCTGTTGAGTTTAATTTGAGGGTGCGCGAGTGGTTGCTACAGTGGACATCAACTTCTCCAATTACAACGCGCTGGCAGTTGAAGACGATGCGGGTGGGATAGCGATTATTGGCGTGATGATGCGCTATCTAGGGATGTCCTCCTACATGAACACCACCGGCGAAGGCGTGGTCGAACTGGCGCGGGCGATTAAGCCGCGTCCTAGCGTGATTTTTCTCGATCTCAACCTGCCCAAAACCAACGGCTACGAAGTGCTGAAATTAATCCGCGCTGATGAACGGCTTAAGGGCGTGCTGGTGGTGGCTGTCACCGCGCAGGATGCTGATACCGAAATCCCGAAGTGCATGGCCGCCGGTTTTGATGGATTTATCGGCAAGCCCATCAGTCGTTCTCGTTTCCCCCGCCAGCTTCGCCGCATTCTATCCGGCGAACCGGTGTGGGAAACCTATTGAAGTCTCCAGCATGATTCTGCTGCGCCCTCTCAACGCGGCGGATATTCCCCGTCTAGTCACCGCGTTGCAGGATGCCGAATTGTCTCTGATTACCGCTGGCGATGCGCCGCCGGTTTCCGATCTACAGGCGGCGGCTTTCTGGCAGGGCATTCTCGCCAACCCCACTCCTGACTGGCGCTATTTCGGCATCGAACCGAGTCCCGGACAGATCGGCGCGGGTGAACTGGTGGGCGCATGTAGCTTGCAACATATAGACACCCGCAACCGTCATGCTGAACTGCGTATTTTCATACTGGCGACAGAGTATCGCGGGATGGGCTATGGCACCGAAGCGGTATGCGAACTGCTGCGCTACGGATTCGATGTGCTGCGTTTGGACAAGGTGTATCTGGGCGTCTACGATTTCAACGAAGCGGGACTCCGGTCGTATGAACGGGTCGGCTTCCACTATGAAGGCCGCTTCCGCCACATGCTGCATTATCAGGGGCGCTACCATGACGAATGGCGAATGCGCCTGTTTCGCAGCGAATGGAAGCGCGACCTCACCCCGCCCACCGAGGGCCTGCGCCCATATCATGCCGGCGATCTGGACAGTGCGCTCAACTTGCTGCAACAGCAGATGAACCTGAGAGACCGCGAGGATGCGCGAACGGTACTGCGGCGGTTGTGGCGGCAAATTGACCGCGATGTGCATGTCCTTCAGGTAGAGGGGATGCTGGTGGCGCTGATGACCGTTCCCGCCGATGGTGTTCCGCGTCCGGCGCGGGATGTGGTGTGCGAACCGGCGCATCAGATCATGCTGGAGAGGGCGCTGGCCTCCGGTTAATCCCTGAAGGCAACACTTGACTCTGCCGGAAGCGACCATTACAATTTCCCTCATTGAGGGCCTGTAGCTCAGTTGGGAGAGCGCTACAATCGCACTGTAGAGGTCATGAGTTCGAATCTCTTCAGGTCCACCTAATGCACACCTCCAAACAAACGCCAGCGGTTTCGCTGGTTTTTTGTTTTCCCCTTATCCGGCGCGGGATGATTGTTCAGAATGAACAAATCGGCGTGACAGCTTTTATTAACATTTTTGCTTGCTCACCTCCATCGGATATGTTATGCTTCTGTGGCTCACGAGTGTTGCATGGTTTTTTCCATAACACACCCTATCGGCGAAGTTAGATTTACAAGGAGCGCAAGATGTTAGGAAACGGCAAGCGCCTGCTTAGCATGAGTCTCGTACTGGTGTTCATGCTTGGACTGCTCGTCAGTGCGGCACACGCACAGGATGAGACAGTACTGGTATTCGGTTGGGAACAGGAACCGGATCAACTGGGTGATGGTAGCACTTCTACTTTCAGTCAGCTGCTCGGTGATTTCTTCAGCCGCAAAGCGTATGGTTGGAATAGCAAATACGAAGCTCTTTCGGACATGATGGCTGAAATTCCGTCGGTCGGAAATGGCATGGTCACGACTAATGCCGATGGCAACACCGTCGTCACCCACAAGCTCAAGGAAGGTCTGAAGTGGTCGGATGGCGAACCCATCACCGCTGATGACTGCCTGTTCGGTCACAAGCTGTTTACCGACACCTCCACCGGTACGATTTTCCGCAGCGATTACCCCTCGGTGGTCGCCAGCATGGAAAAAGTGGACGATCTGACCATCGTTCAGACCTTCAACAAGGCCTACCCGGACTTCCTCGGCAGCGATAACATCACCGTGATGCCCCAGTGCCGTTACCCGGCACATGTGCTTCAGCCGTTGATGGATGCCAATGGCGGTACGGTTGACGGTCTGCCTTTCTTCACTAGCGGCGAAGGCTATGTGGGCTATGGCCCCTACGTGCTGGAAAGCTGGACGAAGGGTGACAACATCACTTTTGTCGTCAACTCCAACTGGGTTGGTCAGGCTCCGGCCTTCACGAAGGTTGTCGCCAAGTTCATCCTCGAATCGGCCCAGATGCAGAACGCGCTGGAAACCGGCGAAATTGACGTGGCCTTCAACTGGCAGAACGACATGCTGGCGGGCTATCAGGCCATTGGCGAGGCCGAAGTGTTCAACACCGCCGGCGTGTACGCCGATGCGCTGTGGTTCAACATTGACGAAACCGGCAACAATCACCCCGCGCTGCGCGATGTGCTCGTCCGCAAGGCCATCATTCAGGCCATTGACCGCGCCAGCATCACCACCGCCATTGCTGGTGACGGCGTGCCTGTTCCGGGCGCGTTCGACTCGCCGGTCTGGTGGCCGGACGGTCTGGAAGTTCTGGGTTACGACGTGGCCGCTGCCAATGCCCTGCTGGACGAATCCGGTTGGGTGGACAGCAATGGCGACGGCACCCGCGACAAGGATGGCATGGAACTGATCCTGAAGTTCTTCACCACCCCGCGTCAGTCGCGCATTGACTATCAGCTGGCTATTCAGGCCGCGCTGCAAGAAGTGGGCATCTACACGCAAATTTTCCAGGTTCCGGGGCCGGCGGTGCTGTTCGCCAGCATCACCAATCGCGGTATCATGGCCGCCAGCGACTACGATCTGGCGATCTACGCTTCGAGCAATGACCCGATTTCCCCGAACGTTGACCCGAACAGCTTCGGTTGCGTCGGTCTGCCTTCGCCGGAAAATCCCAGCGGCAGCAACTTCTCGCACTACTGCGACCCGGCTTTTGACGAACTTACCCCGCTGATCGCCGCCGAAGTGGACCCGGACAAGCGGCATGAACTGAAGCACCAGTCGGTGCAGCTGATGAATGACGCGCAGTTCTGGGCGGGTCTGTATGCCCGTGTGACGTGGTACGCCGTTCGTACCGACCGCGTGAACACCGAAGGGCTGAAGGACGGTCTGGGAACGCTGGCTTCCAACTGGTTCCAGAGCATCGAATTCTGGACTCCGGCAGGCTAGTCTTTCGCATCCTCAGTCGGGGCGAGGCCGATGGTTTCGCCCCCCGGAAATGTACTGTACATGCAGGGGCGGGCGTAACAACCCGCCCTTCTGATATGCCAACCACAGGGTCATCGTAATGGGAAAATATATCCTTCGCCGGTTGTTAGCGGCTATTCCCCTTTTAATCATCATCGCGGTTTTCATATTTTTCGGCCTGAAAATTTCGGGGGCTGACCCGCTGGCTTACCTTGCCAACGATCCGCGCATCCGCCCTTCAGACCGGATTTTGTTGACGGCGCGGTTGGGGCTGAACGATCCGGTACCGCTTCAGTTTGTCCACTGGCTCATCGGTGACGACTGGTACGAACGCGATGTCACGGGCGATGGTGTGAAAGATGAATTCGGCACGCGAATGGGGCTTTTGCGCGGCGATTTCGGCGAATCGATTCGCTACCGTCAGCCGGTGATCGAGATTATCGCCCAGTTTATGCCGAATACGCTGTTGCTCGGCTTAACCGCGTATATTGCTACGGTGCTGATTTCGATGGCGGTGGGCATCTTCGCGGCGCTGCGGCAGTATTCCGTCGCGGATAATGTCATCACCGGCGTTTCATTCATCACTTTTTCGATGCCCATCTTTTTTATAGCACTGCTCAGTGTGCAGATTTTCTCGGTGCAGTTCAAAGCGTGGCATGATGCCGGCGCGTCGTGGCTGCCGTATTTGCCAGTGCAGGGCATGTACGATGTGCGCGGCGATCGTTCGCTGGATGAACTCATTCGCCACATGATATTGCCGGTGTTCTGCCTGTCCGCCATCAGCATCGCGGGCTACAGCCGCTATATTCGCGCCACCATGCTCGAAGTCATCAGCTCGGATTACGTTCGCACGGCACGTTCTAAAGGGTTGAACGAACGGCGCGTCACCTATTTGCATGCGCTCAAGAATGCTTCGCTGCCCATCGTCACTCTCATCGGTCTGGATGCGCCCTTTGTGCTGGCGGGTGCCGTCGTGACCGAAACGATTTTCTCGTGGCCGGGGATGGGGCGTTTGTTCATTCAAAGCCTCGAACCGATTGATCCGCCTGTCGTAATGATTTTTGTGCTGATGATCGCGGTAGCGGTCGTTTTGACACAAATTCTCATTGACATCATTTACGCTTGGCTCGATCCGCGCATTCACTACACTTAGCCCCGGAGACAGCAGTAAGCAATCCCGCACCTAAAGGTGGGGGCTTTTAACAGCCCAATGCTTACCCGAATTAGCCGCAAGGCTACGTTAGGGACAAATATATAGGCACTTCGGAATACCTCACCAGTTCCGAACTCTGCGGTACA
>Ga0172373_10006789_pt1 | contig 15099 bp, 5 predicted proteins | sample Lak10m_2_FD_114546 | JGI IMG/M metagenome (GOLD analysis project Ga0172373, IMG submission 114546) | Freshwater microbial communities from Kabuno Bay, South-Kivu, Congo - kab_092012_10m | ecosystem: Environmental > Aquatic > Freshwater > Lake | place: Democratic Republic of the Congo: South-Kivu...
ACTTTTCCCTTGTAAAAAGCCGTTTGGCCAGGGAACTCAAAATGCGTCTCTTTGATAGCGTGCTGCTCAGGTAACATGATGTATTATTTTGTTGATAGCGCAAATGCGGATACTTTAAAAATCGATAGGCGTGCCTTCCTGCCGGGTACGCTCCGCAAAAAGTGCCTGGAGCTGGGCGAGGACTTGCTTGCCGGATCGGTTCTGAATACGCCGGCCATCTATTTCCGTCACCCGAGTCAATTCACCCATCGTACCGGTGGCAAACACCTCGTCGGCGATATAGAACTCCGAAACGGAGAGATTTTTTTCTATACAGGGAATCCCATGGGCGGCACAAATTTCGATGACTAACCCACGGGTGATACCAGGCAAACAGGCATCCGCATAGGGCGTATATACCGTGCCATTGGAAATACAAAACACATTGACGCTATTCGCTTCTGCCACAAACCCATCTTTGTCGAGCATCAATGCCTCGTCCACCCCGGCGAAATTGGCTTCAATCTTTGCCAATACGTTGTTCAATAGGTTGTTGTGATGGATTTTGGAATCCAGAAACATCGGGTTGTTGCGCCGAATCGACGACGTTACCATGCGGATATCCGGCGGATATACCGGGGGTTTCCATTCAGCCAGTACAATCAGGGTACAACCCGATTGGTTGAGCCGGGGATCCATTCCAGAGGTAATCTTTTCGCCGCGGGTCAGCGTTAGCCGAATGTGTACATTATCGCGCATTCCGTTGGCGCGCAGCGTATCCATAATCGCCCGTTGGATGGCAGCACTATCCGGAACAGCCCGAAAATCGAGTATATGCGCCGAATGTTGCATCCGTTCGAGATGCGCATCTAGGCAAAAAATCTTACCGTCATAGACGCGAAGCCCCTCCCATACAGCATCTCCTCCCTGCACCACGCTATCGAACACCGAGACCTTGGCCTCCTTTCGCGGATACAGCCCATCTTTGACATAAATCAGTATGTCTTCGTTCTTTTCATTAAACTGTTGTAGCATCTGGCACTTGGTTGTATTACCTTATTCGTTCTAATCCTCTTTTATATCAGGCTTTTATAGCAAAATCCATCAAGCGATCATAATGGGGCTGGCAGGCTGCTGCCAACGGCTCCAGGTATTCCGGCACCACATAGTCTTTCCGCTCAGCGGCCTGAAACCCAGCCGAAGCATGTACTTGATGATACCAATAGGGTGCCCATACCCCGTCATAAGGCTTGGGGCCCGGCTCCCAACGCAACATAGATTCTGAAAATTCCAGCCCCAGGGCGGTACACAACTGGGTCAGCACGCGCTCCGGGTTTTTGAGCAGCTCTGCGGCATCCACAATCGCCGTTAAGCAGTTATGAGCGATTAAATAGTTGTACAGCTCGGTTTGCAACGCTACCCCCACATCTTGAATCTGCGGGTTGGGAATCACCCGGGCGTAGGAGCTGATGATAGCGCGCGGATCCCGAATCAACAGCACATTCCGCGTATGCTGCATAAACGACCAGTCGAGCTGGATCAGATGATGGGTCATCTGCTTGAATAATACCACTGGAGTATCAAAATGCCCGTACAACATCTGCTCAATTACCTGCTGCCCATCCGGATTCTGGGTGCGAAGTACCTCCTCCGTCGCCGGATGCTTCGCCTCGGTATCTGTTTTCGATAAATAATGGGCATAAAGCGGCTCGTCCACCACCGTAGTATCAACGCGCTGTGCAAACGCATACATGAAAGCTGTAGAGACGTTTCGCGGACTGGACCAGATATTTATGCGCATGGTAGTGGTTCCTTGTTTATGCCCGAAAAATATAAAATCCCCCGCGGATTTTTTGCGCTTACCTACGATAGATGGAAAAACACGGCCATCTCGTTGCAAATAAAGGAACCCCTCGGAGATTACAGCCTCTCCATGCTACGGAGGGCCGTTGCTACGAGGTCATATTGTATCCTCTTCCATTATTTCATCTTAGCAATTTGTTAAATATGGAACAGATAGCCTGTTTCCCCCCTGAAAATAATAAATTGCTAAATCCTTTTCTAAGAATGTAGGTTTTCGAACACTGCGCAACACAAAAAATGAAATGGTTTGTTATAAACCGTGCAGTTTAATTTCTAAAAAGTATGCAAATGAAAAAATGGTTTACCACGCTGAGTTGTCTGTTTTTGCTGTTCCAACAGATTAACGGGCAAAACAACCTGGCTATTCCTCCGGGTATAACCCCTCCGGCAGCCACCCCCGTCTCCGTACAGTCCAAAGGCATTCCCGCGCCTATTCCGGGGATATCTCCGAACGAGCTCGAACATATCGATTTGCCCGCTACCGGGAGGGACGCGCTCACGTTGGAAAAAGCGACCCTGCTTCTTCCAGGAATGGATACCCCCAAGGAATTCACCCTTCAAATACGCGACGGCGTAGTATTTATCGCAGATGATATTGCCCTATTTAAAGAATCGGATTTTAGGCTAAAAAAGCAAGAAAAAGGAGGCGTGATACCCTATCAATATTCCCGATGGCCGAACGGGCAGATTCCCTACGTCGTTTCTTCTTCTCACCCCAGCTACAGCCAGATTATTGCAGCGATTGATTACGTCAATGCGACCACCAATTTGTGCCTGTTCCCACGAACCAACGAAGTTGATTATGTCCAGTTTACCAATAACGATGCCAACTCTTGCTGGTCTTACGTCGGCCGGATTGGCGGTGCTCAGTATATCAATGTTGATAACTGCGGCGTTGGCTCCACCGTCCATGAGATATGCCATGCTGCAGGTATGTGGCACGAACAGTCGCGCAACGACCGGAACACCTACGTCACCGTGCTCTCCGCCAATATCCTTTCCGGGTATGAAAGCAATTTCGATATCTACGGTAGCTCAGGTAATGATATTGGAACCTACGACTACGGTTCCATCATGCACTATCCCAAGTATGCCTTTTCCCGCAACGGACAGCCGACGATCACCGTCAATGTTCCTCCCGGCTCTTCTTCTACGGTGATCGGCCAACGCAGCACCCTGAGTGCGGCGGATGTAGCTACCCTCAATGGCATGTACACCCAAAAAAACTGCAATGCCACCAATACGGATCCGGTCATTGACTTATATGCCGCCATTACCCCCAACCCATCTCCTATTGTAATTGGACAAACCGCCTCGGTGACGACCAACTTTTTGAATTCCGGAGGTGGCCCGTTTGTAGGATGTTACTACTTGGCGCTGATTAACCAAAATCAGCAGTTTGTCAGCTTCCTATCTTCCGCACAGGAAAGCTCCGGACTAGCTGCCGGGTATCGCTACTCCAACAACCTGACGTTCAATATCCCAGCCCAATCCATAACCCCTGGCAATTATTTCCTGGCATTCTTCTACAGCATCAACTGCTCTACCGATTATTTCCTCGTAGGGAGTGGCAGCTTTGCCAATCCCATTCCTATTTCATTTGTATATCCCGTAAACCCCGAGCTCGCCGTGAGCCCATCCCAGCTTTCTTTCGGACCCGATGCGGCCTCCCAATCCTGCACAATTACCTCCAATGTTCCCTGGACAGTACAGACAGGGGAGAGCTGGATTTCGGCAGGCATTAGCGCCGGCAATAACAATGGTACGGTATCCATCTCCTGCCTGGCCAACCCTGCTATCTTTCCCCGAAGTGGAACAATCACCATTACCGGCGGCGGAATTACACGGGAAATTACTGTCAGCCAGTCAGGAGCAGTGCCCTTCCTAAATGCATCGCCGAGTAGCCTGGCATTTACGGGTACCGTCTCTTCCCAATCTATCAGCGTAAACTCCAATACCTACTGGACAGTGAGCAGCGCCAATCCCTGGGTCAGTGTATCTCCATCGTCGGGAACAGGCAACGGTACCGTGACGATTACTTGCTCTACCAATACCGGATTTATCAGTCGCAGTGGAACGGTGACAGTTTCTTCTTCCGGACTACCCGACAAAACCGTACAGATATCTCAGGAAGGCGCGGATAGACCGCTTTCCACTAGCCCGGCAGGTCTCAATTTTTCTGAGTTTGGTGGCGCCCAAACCATCATACTCACCTCCTTTGTGGACTGGACCGCTTCCCCGATAGATCCCTGGCTCGCGGTATCTCCCCTTTCCGGTGGCCCCGGCACCCACGTGCTCACCGTCACCAGTACGCCCAGCACTACCGTTGCTACGCGCTATGGAAAGGTCAGCCTGCGAGGCACCTACAACTCGTCGTACGATATCCTGGTGACCCAGGAAGGTCAGGCGCCCTTCCTCGATGTCAGCGAAACAGCAATCAATTTTCAAAGCCTGGGCGAAAATCGCACCTTTCTCATTCAAAGCAATACGACCTGGAGAGTAAGTGAGTCCTTGTCCTGGCTGTCTGTCAGCCCTGTTGAAGGAAGCGGAAATGCCGAAATAACCGTCACCGCTTTGCCCAAAACTGGCTCCACGTCCAGATACGGCAATATCTACGTATATGCAAGTGGCACTGCTTCCAAACGCATTGCCATTACCCAGGAAGGAAATAACTTCAACCTCAGCGTACAACCCACCGAGCTACCATCTTTCAGCGCCGCCGGTGGGACCGCCAGCGTGAGCCTCAATTCCAATACTTCCTGGAATGTCACCGCACCGGAATGGCTGAGCATCAGCCCTACTTCCGGAAGTGGAAGCACCTATCTGCAAGTGACGGCTGCACCAAACCCAACCATCTCCCCGCGCAGTGGGCTGGTCCAGGTCAGCGGATCTGGAGTCGCAGATCGAACCGTACTCGTTACGCAACAAGGGCAGTTGCCTTATCTGCTCACCGAACGCGATACCGTTTTACTTCCAAAAGACGCCGGCTCCGCCATACTTAACCTGTCCTCCAATACCACCTGGACCCTTACTGAAAATGCCACCTGGCTCAGTGCCTCCCCCATAAGCGGCAGCGGCAATGGCAGTATCACGTTTACTGCAACTGAAAATGCCAGCTATGACCCGCGCAGTACCCTGGTTGCTATCCAGGCGCCCGGACTTCCCGTGCGGAATATCGTATTGCTTCAGGCTGCACAACCTCGCATACTGAGTGTCAATCCCCCACAGACGACCTTTACAGCCGCTGGTGGAAACAAACAGGTGGTTGTAAGTGCCCTGCAAGCCTGGCAAGCTACTACCTCAGAAGGATGGATTACCCTTTCTTCCTACCAGGGCAGCAACGGCACCTTTAATATCGTAGTGGCGTGCACACCAAATACAGCCATCACCAGCCGCAGTGCCACCGCTACCTTCACGACGGAGGGAACCGTACCTGTAACGCTCACCATAACCCAGGAAGCCGCCGAACCATATATGCGCCCCGCCAAATCCACTATGAACTTTGCCGGAATTGGTGGAACACTCGCCCTGCGTATCAACTCCAATACTTCCTGGCGCACCTCTGAGTTTCTTAGCTGGGCAAGTATTAGCCCTGCTTCCGGAGCGGGTGACGGCCAGATTTTAATCACCGTCAACCCCCGAATTGCCACCTCCGCCCGATCCGGAGTGATTTACCTGTATGCCACCAATGTGGCAGCACAAAAGGTCACGATTAACCAAGCTGGTGTGGGCCAGGGCGCCGAGCTCAGCACCTCCGTCGAAACGATAGCCTTCAACGCTACCGGTGGAACCCAACCTCTCGCCGTATTATCCAATATTGCCTGGTCTGCCCAGGCTATGGATTCCTGGCTCTCCGTTTCACCTGCCAGCGGCAGCGGCGACAAAACCCTGACGATTACTTGTACACGCAACTTCATCCCCGTATCGCGCAGTGCTGAAATCCGACTGAGTGAACCCGGCGGACTCAGCGCCATCGTACGTGTCACCCAGGAAGGATCCCCCGATGATGCGTCGCTGACCGTTTCCCCCTCCGCGTTGGCCTTTCCGGATACAGGAAATGAACAAGCAATCCAAATTAATTCCAATACCTCCTGGACCATTCATTCTGTTCCAAGCTGGCTTCATCCCAATAAGACTACGGGAATCCTCCAGGCACAGGTGATGCTCCGGGCCGACCGAAACCCCGGCACACAGCCGCGTATGGCCATACTCGGAATAAAAGGGTTTGGAGTGGATACACAATGGGTAACCATCACGCAATCCGCCGCCCTCCCTACGCTGGCACTCCAGCCGGATACCCTTTTCTTCCCCTGGACGGGCGCTACACAGGCTATTTCCGTCGCCAGTAACACCGGATGGATTATTAATCCACCCTCCGAAGACTGGTTCACGCTTTCCGCCCTTTCTGGTTCAGGCAATAGCAATATCTCCGTAGCGGTGACACGCAACCTGGATACTACCCCGCGAAGCTATCTGCTCACCTTCCAGAGCACCGAAGGCAACCTGCAACACACCACGGTACTCACTCAATATGGGAAGCCGGCCATCCAGGTACCCACCGGATGGGCGATACAACCTACTGCCATTGATCATACCGTATTGCTCCCAGCTGGGCTTCAATCCAGCATAGAAGGCGCTTCCCTTTCCATTGGTGACCTCATTGGCGTGTTTTTTGAAAAAAATGGTACAACCGTCTGCGCGGGATATGGCGAATGGCTGGAAGACAATAGCTCCTTCCCCGTTTTTGGAGATAACCCGGAAACGTCCGAAAAAGAAGGGCTGTCCGAAGACGAAGCCTTCCTTGTAAAAGTTTACCGCCAGGCCAATACAACAACCTACGACGTGGAAGCCAGCTACCTGCAACCTTCTGACGAAAATATCGTCAGCGCAGAAGGTGCCTTCCAGACAGACGGTATCAGTATGATCCTCGGCCTCAATGCCTTTGTGCCCGATAGCCAAACCCTCTACCTCACAAGTGGTTGGAACACCGTTTCTACCTATATTCTACCCAAAAAGGATTTATTACAGGAAATTCGAATCCATCCACTGCCCTTTATCCTCCAAATTAAGAACGGAGCGGATCAGACCTTCTCGCTGACACCACCTGTCAACGAAATCGGCACCTGGAACAAAACGGAAGGCTATCGAATTCAAACGTCCGCAGAGGGAAATATTAAGGTGTATGGAAAAGCTATCGATCCATTAACTACCCCCATTCCCATCCAGCCAGGGTGGCAGATTATTCCCTTCTTCAGCCGAACCGATAAGCCTATTGTGTCCGCTTTGAGCAGCATCCGGGCAACGATTATTATGGTTAAGGATAATGCGGGAAAGGTGTACGCCCCGTCTTATGGCCTCAACACCATAAAAACCATGCGTCCGGGACAAGGCTACCTGCTCAACGCCCGGACCGAACGAACGCTTATCTATCCGGCCGATTATATGGCAACGCCCGCTGATGCCCTTAGCGCGGAAGCATCAAACAGTTTGGCCGAAGAACGACCGCTATTCTATCCCGCCCATTCCGATCAGCCCACCGGATCTGATGCTACCCTCATTCTGCTAGCCGATGAGCTACAGGCTGTTTTACAGCCCGGCGATGAGTTGGCTGTCCTGGATAGCGAGCAAAAAGTGCGCGCGGCCACCCGTATTACTGGAAAAAATCAGGCCATTGTCCTGAGAGGAGAGGATACTGCCCTGCCCGGCAAACAAGGCTTTTTCCTCCACGAACCCTTTTTGTTCCGCGTCTGGAAGTCCAACGAACAAAAGGAATACCAATACTTGCTCCGCGCAACCGACCATACGGCAGCCTATATACCACACACTACTATTTTCCTGGAAGCCGGCCTGCTACAACCATTGGAACAGGAAGCCCCTGTCGGGCTGCGCGTCTTTCCAAATCCAGCTAGCGAATCGGCGACCATCCGGATTCCGGCTTCCCCTGCCAACCGAACTGTACTGCGCATTCTCGATGCCCATGGAAAAACGATGCAGGAAAAAATAATTCAGGAAGCTTTTTCCGATACGCAAATCCTGACCCTCTCCCTGACAGATCTTCCGGAAGGTCTGTATATGGTGCACGTCATTCAGGATGGCGTCTTACAAACGCAAAAGCTGACGGTGGTGCGTCCATAAACCCCTCCGTCTGCGCCGTTGGGCTGTTCGAATAGTACTACAAGGCCAGTTTTGTTCATTTGGCGAAGCTAAATGAACAAAACTGGCCTTGTAGTAAATATATCCGCCATGCGTACCCGTTGGAAAAAACACCTACTGACAGATGTAGAAATCCGCTTTAACATTTGTCAAAAAAACTATACGAAAATAAACGCTATATATATAAACCTGATTTACAGAACATAATTTCAATTATTTGTATAACTTATTGAATACGTGTCATCTGCGCACGTCGGTACAGGCGGCCACGCAAAAAAAGTGATGAATTATGCCTATCTTGCCCCCGGTTTGCGCACCGCTATTTATTCAACCATAGCGTGTAGCAGCCTCCAACCATCCTCGCTGAGAAAACCCCTTGACTACGGTATTATTTGACGAGAAAACCTCTATCTCATGAAAATGTATTGGCTTCTCGCGATACTTCTGTGTATTGCGATAACGCAACCGTCATTTGGACAATCCAGCGAATTTGAACGATACCTGAGTGCGCATCCGCTTCCGCATACGGTGCTGAAGGATACCGGCAGGTTCAAACCAATGGGGCAACCCCAAACAACTCCCGCTACCACCACTGCCGGACGGTTCGAAGAAATCAACCTCCTCCTTGGCAATGCCAGCCAAGCACAGAAAACCACCGTCCTCATCCAAAACGGACTCGTCTTTCTGGCTGACGACATCCTTCTGTGTACCGAAGAAGCACTCGAACAGAAAAAGCTGGAAAAAGCGAGCGTCATCAGTGCGCCGATACTCCGTTGGACGAACGGAAAAATCCCGTATGTGCTGCCTATTACCCATCCGGATTTCGTGGCCATTCTGGAAGCCATACTGTACATCAACCAAACAACCAATATTTGCCTTGTACCCAGAACATCGGAGACTGAGTACGTGGAGTTCATCCAGGATACCACACAAGACTGCTACTCCGCCGTAGGTCGTACCGGAGGCCGCCAGGTCGTCAATATCAATGGATGTAGCAAAGGGGCTATCATACACGAGCTAGGTCATACAGCTGGTTTGTTTCACGAGCACACGCGCGTCGACCGCAATTTTTATATCACCATTAACTTCGACAATATTATCCCGGGAAAAGCATTCAACTTTACCCGGCTCGATTCAACCGTTTATAGCTATTTGGACTATCAGACCTACGATTATGGGTCTATCATGCATTATAGCGATACCGCTTTCTCCAAAAACGGAGACCCGACCATCGACATCAATATTCCCCCAGGCGTTTTGGGCACGCACATTGGTCAGCTCGACACCTTCAGTACGGGGGATATCAATGCCATCAATTATATGTATCCGGTGAAATCCTGCGGTACTAATTATGTCGGAACCTATATAGCCCTCAATGCCCCCATCGCCATCTCTCCGACTCCAATCGTAGTAGGTGAAAACTTCATCATCAACACCAATTTCATCAACTTGGGCAACCAGGTATTTAAGGGGTGTTATTACGCGGGGATTTTCGATGCCAACAACAACCTGGTCCGAATGCTCAACCCCATTGAAGAAAGTGCCGGACTCAGTCCGGGAGGCACGTATATATCAGAACTAAATTTCCAGGGAGGAGCCCTGTTTACTACCCCAGGGCAATATACCGTAGCGCTTTACTACCGCGATTCCTGTACCGGCGGCTTCAAACAAGTCGGCAACGAGCTTTACCCCAGTCTGGTGTACGTCAATATAGTAGCCGCTACCCCCCTCGTTTTGTCCGTCAGCCCGACTACCATCCAGGTAGGCAACCGAACCGCTACCAACAGCTTTCAGATTACCTCCAACGTACCCTGGACCATCAGCAATATCCCTGCCTGGTGTGTCATCAGTCCGGCATCGGGTCAGAATAACGCGACCATTACCGTAGTTTGCAACGACAACAATGACCTGTATGCCCGGGAGGTCACCCTCCGCATACGAGGCAGCGCCGGGGTAGCCGACCAATTTGTTACCATTACGCAGGAAGGAACCAAACCACCCGTACTGGTATCTCCCAAACAGTTTACCGTTCCAGCTACCGGAGGTACTGTTTCCGTAGCAGTAGAGGCCACGATATCCTGGAATGTCTATGACAACTATTCCTGGCTGAGTGCGAACCCGACTTCCGGTACCGGCAATGGCGTGGTGTCTGTTTATTACCTTCCCAATCAATCCTACTCTCCCCGCACAGGCTATGTGTACGTACTCGGAAGCAACGGCGAAGCGCAGCAAGTATCGATATACCAAGAAGCCGGAACACCCACCCTCAGCATTTCCCCTTCCTCCCTCAGTTTCACCGCCGACGGTGGTACGGCCAATGTGGCCGTAAGTGCGAATGTAAGCTGGTCCCTAACCAAATCAGCAGACTGGCTGAGCACCAACCTGGTTGCCGGATCCTCCAATTCATCGGTGATTATCACCTGCCAACCCAATCCCAATAATATTATCCGCACCGGAATCCTCACCTTTAGCGGCCTCAATGTACCTTCCCAAACACTATTGGTCACCCAGGCTGCGGCTACCTTATATATTTCCACCTTGCCCAATGCCCTCGTTTTTTCAGACGAAGGAGGCACGGAATCCTTCTCTGTTTTTTCAGACCTGAGCTGGACCGCAACCACCCTGGCCGACTGGCTGTACATCTCGCCGTCCAGCCATACCGGCGACGGATCCGTAACGGTGCTCTGCGATCCAAACTTCAGCGCATCTATCCGCACCGGAGTGGTGTACCTCACTACCCTAAATGGCAAAACCGCTTCCGTCACCATCCAACAGGCAGGAGCAACACCCGTCATCGATATTTCCGAAGATACCATTAGCTTTACAGGTAGCGGAGGCAGCAACACCATCGAGCTGGCATCCAACACCACTTGGCGTATTACCAAATCAGCTACCTGGCTCAGTGTCAGCCCACCCTCCGGGCGGGATGACGCCACGATTACAATTACCTGCCAGGCTAAAACCGGTACCTTCAGCCGAAGTTCTACCATTTATTTCTATGCCACCGGCGCCCCAACAAAGGTACTCGTGGTAAAACAAAGCGGCTCTACCATCACGCTCAGCGCCTCCCCGGTGGCTCTAAGCGTTGGGGCGACCGCAGGAAGCGGAACTATTTCTATTTCCTCCAATACATCCTGGAATATTGCCGACGATGCCGACTGGCTCAGTGTCTCCCCTACCATCGGCTCCAATAATAGCCTGGCTATTCTTTCCTATACACAGAACACCAGCCTGTCTCCCCGTAGCGCTACCATCACCGTAACGGCTAGCGGGGCTACCCCCGCGACGGTAGCCGTCACACAGGATGGCGCCACGCCGGTGCTCACCGTATCCCCTTCTGCACTGACCTATACCGCAGCGGGTGGAAGTCAAACTTTTTCCATCGCCTCCAATACTACTTGGCAGCTGACCGAAACCGCCGACTGGCTCACCCTAAGCAGCACGTCCGGTGCAAATGCCGGGGTCGTCTCCGCATCCTGTACCCCCAACACCGGATCAGCGCGCTCCACCACTATCGCCGTGTCGGTCGCCGGACTTGCCACCCAATACATTAGCATCACCCAGAGTGCCCCCAGCGCCACCCTAAGCGTGGCTCCGGCTTCTCTTAATTTCAGCAGCAGCGGAGGCAGTGCTGCCCTCTCCGTTACCTCCAATATTTCCTGGACAGTAGCTGAATCCCTGAGCTGGCTGAGCGTTAGCCCGATGTCCGGTACCAATTCGGGAAGCCTCACCGTAACGTGTCAGGCCAATGCCAACGCCAGTAGCCGATCGGGCACGTTCACCATCAGCGGAAGCGGCGCAGCGACCCTCACGGTAACGGTTACCCAGGATGCCGCTCCGGCAACCCTGGTCGTTTCACCCACGAGTGTATCCGCGATAGCTGCCACCGGCACCTACACCCTTTCCATCACCTCCAACACCAGCTGGACACTGTCGGAAAGTGCCGACTGGCTCAGCTTAAGTGCTTCCAGCGGCTCCAATGCAGGCACCATCACCCTTACCTGCGATGCCAATACCAGCCCCAGCAGCCGCACTGCCAATATCACCGTTTCCGGAACTGGAGTGGCTTCCCAGACCATTGCCGTCACCCAGGCCGGCACCACACCCACATTAAGTGTTTCCCCTAGCGCCCTCTCCTTCCTGAGCGCCGGAGGAAACAACACCTTTTCCATCAGTGCCAACGTAGCCTGGACCCTCTCCGAATCCCTGAGCTGGATTCAACTGTCCACGCTCTCCGGCACTAATAATGCCTCCGTACAAGTCACCTGTTCCGAAAACACCGACACCTCCCCGCGTAGCGGAACCATCACTATCAACGGATCCGGCCTGGCACCCCAGACGATTACCGTCACCCAGGCCAGTGCGCTATCCGGACCTCCGGCATCCTGGGACTTCGTAGTAACCGAAAATAATCATACCGTTATCCTTCCAGAGAACCTGAGCTCCGACCTAAACGGGGCCTCCTTGCAAGCAGGCGACTACATCGGTGTGTTTTTCTCTTCCAACGGACAACACTATTGTGCAGGGAACACCCTCTGGTCAGAAGCAGCAACTTCCTTCCCCGTATTCGGCGATGACCCCGTTTCGCTGGAAAAAGATGGGCTGATTGCCGGTGAGTCCTTTATTGTCAAAGTTTGGCGCTCCCTCAACGCAGAAGAAATAGACGTGTATGCCGCCTACGCCCCCGCCGATATTTTGATTACCGCAGATAGCCAGTATGTATCGGATGGCGTCAGCATGATGATTGGCCTCACTACCACCGCGGCCATACCCTCTGAAACGCAGAGTATCCCGCTCAATGCCGGGTGGAATACCGTTTCCAGTTTTGTCGTCCCCCAAAAACCATTGCTCGATTCCTTACTGTTGGGCTACAACACCATCATCCGCACCGTCGAAGATGGGGCTGCCAGCCAGTTTACCTTCAGCCCACCCGTGAATGCGATTGGTTCCTGGAGCATAACACAAGGGTATCGCGTAGAGGCACTGCAAGCCGACACCCTGCGGGTCACTGGCCCCCCTGTAGATCCTACTACCACGGCCATTCCATTCCAAATCGGGTGGCAAATAATCCCCTTCTTCGGAAGGACACAGCAGTTCGTCACCCAGGCGGTGCTACCCATCAAGGATAAAATTGATGTACTCAAAGACAATAATGGAAAGACCTATATTCCTTCGCTGAACATCAATACACTAGGCAAACTCAAACCCGGCCAGGGCTACCGACTCAAAGCCAAAGCCGCCGGATCGCTGACCTACCCAGCTTCCTATATGGCCAAAGCACACGGCATCGACTTCCAGGCAGAACCAGCACCTACCGTGTTCATCCTGCCGGAGAACCATCGCACTCGCCATAACGCACACCTCATTTTCCTGGCTGAACCGTTGGCAGACGTTCTCCAGCCCGGTGATGAAATCGGAGTATTCAATACCGCCCATCAGCTAACCGGTGCAGCTAAATTTGCTGGCCAAAATATGGCTCTTACAGTTTGGGGAGATGAACTACTTCAACCAGGTGTACAGGGCATGGGCGAACAAGAGCCCTACCTCATTTATATTTGGAAACAGGCCACGGGAGAAATATTTCCACTTCAACCTGTTTATCAAGCCGGCCAGGGACGCTATTCGGTGGACGATGTCGCCATCGTACAACAAGCACAGCTGCTCCCCGCGGAGTCAGAACCCGAGGCAACCTGGTTTGAGATATTCCCCAATCCAGCCAGCCATTTGTTTTATCTACTGCCTAAAGCCGACCTACCCGGACAGGTACTGGTGCGTGTTTACGATATGAGTGGCCAGGTGGTCTCCAGTGCCAACCTCTCCCAGGGACTTCGCAAAGGAATGACACAAACTATTGATTTGTCGGACTTCGCTTCCGGGATTTATCTCATTCAAATCCAGAATAATACCCAGCAGTGGACTAAGAAAATTATGCTGAATCGCTAAGCGAAACTACTGAAGTTGCCCGAAAAGTATTCCGCCACTTAAAAGCATATCCTTTGGCGGCGCATGCGCCGCCAAAGGACTTAAGGAAAACGCTTCCAAATCAGCGCCAGTCCGAAGGCAGATACCATGTGCCATACCCCCCACCAGGCCGCTATGAGTGCCATCCCGCCGCGGCCGTCAAAAAAATTGAATATCAGTACGAGTGCCAGGCCTGAATTTTGAATACCCGTTTCGATAGATACCGCCCGCACATCGGCTTCCGGCAGGCGATATAACCGACCCCAAAAATATCCGGTAGCCAACGCCAGCCCATTGTGCACCAATACGTAGAAGAAAATATAGGGCAAGTACTTCCCAATGTTTGCCAAATTCCCCACTATGGCCACCGCCAGGAATCCCAGAAAAATAAGCATGGACAAACGCTGCACCGGTCGCAGCAGGCGCGCCGTCAGGCCTGGCAAATACCGCTGGAAGAAAAAACCCAAGGCCAGTGGAATCAAAATCAACTGTACAATAGACCATACCATGGCCCAGGGATTTACGCTGAGCGCACCAGATACCGCCTCTTCACCCTGGATAAATGGCTGTAGCCGGGTAAAAATAAAGGGCGTGGTAAAAGCCGCCCCCAAGGTAGAAAGCGTGGTCATCGATACCGAAAGCACCGTGTTGGAACCCGACAAATGCGTCGCATAATTAGACACATTCCCTCCCGGGCAAGAAGCTACCAGCAACATCCCCAGCGCCAGGCCAAACGGTGGATGCAGAATCCAAATCAAACCAAGCGTGACCAAAGGCAGCAATACCAACTGGGAGCTCATCCCCACCAATACCGATTTGGGGCTCCGAAACAACGCGCCAAACTGAGCTAACTTCAAATCCAGCGCCACGCCGAACATGATGAATCCCAGGCAAATATTCAGAAAACGCAGCTGCTCAGCATTGAAGTTAATCCGCACGGCATCCAAATTTTCCATACTGCTTCTATTTTAAGTTGTCTTGACCAAACTTAAAGATGATAAGCCCAACTCAAAAAGTCTAAAAAAAAGAACTGCTTTTCCCTTCTACCTCCATATTCTTCGCTATTTTCCGCCGTTAAGACCAGCTGTTATGGATAAAATTACCCGCTGGGGGATTATTGGCCCCGGAAAGATTGCCGAAAAG
>Ga0172373_10006791_pt1 | contig 15097 bp, 9 predicted proteins | sample Lak10m_2_FD_114546 | JGI IMG/M metagenome (GOLD analysis project Ga0172373, IMG submission 114546) | Freshwater microbial communities from Kabuno Bay, South-Kivu, Congo - kab_092012_10m | ecosystem: Environmental > Aquatic > Freshwater > Lake | place: Democratic Republic of the Congo: South-Kivu...
CTGCTTCATAGCGACCGGCCGGCTCGCCCAAATGGCTGGCGATTATTAGACAAGCGCCTTGCGCCCGTAAAAATTCAATGGTGGCTAGGCCAGATTTTATCTTATAATCTTCTTTGATCTTTCCTGCGGCTAGCGGTACATTAAAATCAACTCGCAAAAAAATTTTTTTGCCTTGCAGATTTTTTAATCTTTTAACAGATTTAATAACCATAGACTAAGCGTTATTTTAATTCGCCTAATTTCAGTTCTACTGACTTTTCCGCTCCGGCGCGCCAATAAGTCAGAGTGATGACGTCGCCGGGCTGATGCGCGGCGATAAGATCGGCCAAATCAATACCGGCTTCTATCTTCTGATTATTAACCCAAGTGATGACGTCCCCCACTTTAAGACCGGCTAGCGCCGCGGGGCTGTCTTTGACGAGCGCCGGCTGAGTCGCTGACGGATAAAGCCAGGCCCCTTTGTCTAAGTCGAGCGATAAACTCTTGACTAAACTCAAATCCAAATAATTAACGCCTAAATAAGGCCGCTTCGATTTGCCGCCGGTCGCTAAAACCGACCAAGCGGAATTATAAGAAAAAGCGGGAATAATTTCCTGATCCGCCGTAATAATCGCGGCCAGGTTACCGGCCAAATCAAAGACAAAAGAATTATTTAAAGAACCGATCTCGGCGAGACTTAAGCGCACATTTAAAGCATCACTGCTCAAGACTGTCGGCATTTTCACGAGCGAATTTAAAGTAGTCGGCCAAACCGAATCCCAAGCGCCGATCGCCAAGAGACTTTCGCCCAAAGTTAATTCAGCACGTGAAATAATTTTCTTAACCGGCAGGTTGGCCGCGCCGGCCAGATGAAAGACTAAAGGATCACCCGGTAAATTTTTTAAATTAGCTAATTTATCTATCCGATAGACGCGCCGATCGCTGCCGATTGCTATGTAATTCTTAAATTTAAAATTATTTTTAAACTCCGCGGGGGCTAAAGCCATAACCCAGCCATCGGAAGTGATAATTAGACCGACAAAAAGCGGCTCGTCTAATTTATAATAATCGGTCTTATCACTAGAAACAGCCAAACTGCTAGTAGCGACTTCTTTAAATAGCCCAACCAGAACCGGACGAATATTGTTCACGGTTTCCGCGACCTTAAGGTCTTGATTGACCACGACTTTTTTAGGATCACGAATAATCAAACCGGAATTATTGGCGTTTAAATTAGAAAGGTTAACCTCGCTAGAGAAAGCCGAAGAAAAATCCTTTAAAATATAGACTCGGGTAATAATTTCTCCCAAGATTCCGGCCGACAAGCCGCAGACTACGGCAACGGCAATAATAATCCAAAAACTTCGATCGTGAGAATGATGATTAGGCATAAATATTTTTTATAACCAACGAGACGTTAAAAGTAAAACGGTAATAATGATACCCCCTAAAATTAGGGGCCACTTTAAGGCTCGCCTATTTAAAATTCCGTTACTCGCTAACCGGATAATGGTCAAACATAAATAATAAGAAATAGCGAAAAACAAAGCTAGGATATGGAAATTAAGGGGCAAAAGGGCAAAAATTCCGGTTAGCTCGGTTAAAACTAAAACACTCAACAGGGATAGATATTTAGCCAGGGATGCTCCTTCTTTCGGGAATAGATAGAACTGAAAAAGCAACAAGCCACTTAAAACAACGACTGTCGCTAAAAGAGCAAGCAGCGACCAATTAAAAAAAGCCGGCAAGTCAAAAAGAATCGCAGCCGCCGCATAAGCCGTGAGAAAACCGCCGGAGAGTAGAAGATTATCAACCTTAGCCGCCCAGAGCGGCCGCTTGTCCGGCGCGGCAAAATAATAATACAAAGCGCGCAGATAAGAAAAAAGAAACCAAAAGATCAATAAACTGCAGAGTTGGAGCCAAAACAGGCCGACAATAATCGCGCTATAAGAAGAAAAACTTATAAAAAACAAAAGAGGCGGAATAATATAGGGCAACCAAAAAACTGGCTCCTTGGGCAAAAGATATTTAACGCTTAAAGTAATCAGAAGGGCGCCCAAAGCGAGAGCAACATAAAATAAATCCGGTTCACGGAAAAAAATCTGGTTCAAAAACCAAATCAAAAGTGGGACTATTAACGGAATAAGGCGTTGGTATTTCATATTAACTTAGGGTTGCGCGAGATTATCCGTACTAGTGGCGCTTCCGGCGTCAGGCGCGACCGCGGCCGGAGTACCTGTTGCCGCCCCGGCGTCAGGAGTACTACCCGGTGCGGTAACGGGAGACGGCGTAATAATATAATCATCGCCGCCGCTAGTCAACTCCAAGCTTTTTATTTCTTTTAAATCGGACAAACTGTTAATCTTTAAAAACTTATTGGAAAAAGTAAAAAGATTGTCGGCGATATATAAGCTACGCTTGACCGTATTATCATAATAACTGAAGCCGTCCCAATAATCGGCCTGAGAAAAATGGCCGGCGGCCGAATGGTCTATTTGTCCTTTTAATTTTAGTTGATCTTTATCAACAGTAAATATTAAAGAACCGGCAAATGATAAACGGCCATTATCGCGCAAAGCGACGGGGATCGCCAAAATATTGTTTTCTTGCGAGTATAAGAAGGCCTTATGATCGGTTAAAGCGACAGAATCGCTACCGGCGTCACCGATCAGATAACTGTCGAGTTCCTTCGGTTTAGACAGATCGGAAAAATCGAATAAGGATAATTTCAAACCTTTAACCTTGACACTGCCGCTCGTCGCTACTTCCGCGTCACGGCCAAGCCCAATCAGCTTGGAACCGTTCTTATCAACCGGGTGCAGGTAATTAGAAAATCCCGGAATTTTCAAAGCGCCCAAGACAGCCGGCTTAGTCGGGTTACTCAAGCTAATGACAAAGAGCGGGTCAGTCTGTTTAAAAGTCACCAGATAAACCCGGTCACCCAAGAAACGGGCGGCATAAATTCTTTCCGTCGTCGCTAAATTTTCCAAACTACCGACCGTTTTTAAATCGGCATCTAAAACATAAATATTGCTATAAGAATCACTCGTCAAATCGGAAAAACGCGATGATTGCCGGGCGCGGGTCGTCGCGATCCGGAAATAATCGCCGTTTTCATCCAAGGAAAAATGGTTTAAGACCTGGCCGTTCACTTCTCCCATGGCGCGATACTCGATCTTATTGCCGGAAATCGCAATTTTATGAATAATAGTCTTTTCCATTTCCTTAGCCTTCTCGACTAATTTCTGTTTAAGGGCACTGTCGATTTCCGTTTGCAAAGCGATCCGATCGCCCTCGCTTAAAGCGTCAAAATAACGACTGACAATCTGCAATACTTTGGTCTTCTTCTCGTTATTGTTTAAAACAAAACTGGGCGATGCTTCAATCTGTATAATCTTATTTTGAGCTTCGGCGCTCAATTTCGGATAAATCAGTTCTCTCTTGACCAGGGACTCTAAATCATATTCGCTTAAATACTGCGTATAGGTAATATAGATATTCTGCGCCGAAACGTACATATTCTGGCCGCTATTTAAAAGATAAATCTGGCCGCTGATCGCTTCGTCGTTATTTTTTATATTAATCGCGGTAATCCCGGTAAAAGTATAGGAGTCATAAGGGGTATCAAAATAATAAACATCCGGCGCGAAACATTTAGTCTCGCCGTCGCATTGAGTAGTTAGAGCCTGACCGTTAGACAAAACACGCGGCACCAGAGGCTCACCGGCAATATAACTATTATAAGTATCGGTTAAGAAATAAACATAGTTACCAATTAACCGCGCGTCACGATAGCTCCCCTCAAAATCCAAGTCACGTACCTGACGCGGATTGGTCGGGTCGCTTAAATCGAAGACTTTAAAAAATGAATAGGGATTCTGACGGCGAAAAGACTGATACATCGGCTGAGCATAGATCTGATTATCAGAGCCAAAAACCGCTAGAGATTTACCGCTAATAAAGATATCCTGCGGTCGCGATTTAAAAGTTATTTTGCTAATCACCGTCGCTTCACTGGGCGGCATTGCTTTAATAATCAAGAGTTCGTTCCTAACTAACGCATAAATATAATTACCGTCGGTTTTAATAATATCGGCTTCGTCAACGCCGTCAACTTGATTATTAGTCCCGGAATAATCTAAAGAATTATTAGGCTGTCTACTACTGGCCGCCGTAGCGCTATTACTGACGCCATAACTTTCGCTGGCCGCTGAACTAACCGGCGCCGAAGCCAAAGTCATCTTTAATAAGCCATATTGGGCCCCTATCGCCGGATTGCTATTGGCGGATAAAAATTCGGCCAACTGTTCGTAATTATCGAATTTCTTTAGTCGATTGGTATTAGTCGTGCTACCGGTCGTAGTCGCCGTCGTCGGAGCGCCGGGCTGGTTGGCAGCAGGCGTCGGAGCGTTCTTTTTCTGCCAAGGAAAGGTACAACCGCTAATAAGTAGGGTCAGAGCGATTAAAATAAGAGGTAATTTAAAAAATTTTTTTAACATATGACAAAAAATTTGATATTGGTCTCACTGTGATAATTTTACCATTTTTAACGGCAAATAACAATCAGATAAAAAGCCAGACAAAAATATAATATATGCCGCGAAGCTAAACATACCAGCCGCCATGTTTTTTTGTTCTCGCCTACTTACCCGATTTAATCACGACTGTGATTCCCGTCGCCACTCTTTCGTATATATACTGAGCGGCGCCGATACCGAGACGGATACAGCCGTGCGAAACGGGTTTACCGAGATGACTGGCGCCTTCGCGATACCCGCCGGGCCAGACCGGTAATTCGTGGATCCCGAATTCGCCACGATTTAAACCCAGCCAATAAGGCATCCAGAGGCCGTAACTTTTCGACCACGCCTTTTCTACTTTATTTAAAATCTTAAAAGTTCCCGTCGGGGTCGGCATACTCGCCTGGCCGGTGGAAACTGTAAATTTTTTCCAAGGCTGGCCGCCCACTAAATAAGTCAATTGCTGATCGTGCAAATTTATCTCAATTCCCTGCGCGATTTTTTTGGTCGAGGTAGATATCGGGTCATACGCCGCATCGACTTCGGCCCCATCTAAAAATCCATCGCCATCAGTATCCGCCTGTAAGGGATCAGATTTAAATTTTAACTCCCAATAATCGCTCAAACCGTCTTTATCCATATCGCTCAAGGTAATTTTTACCTTAGCCGGATTATAGGGCGAATAATCATTCTCGATTTCTTCCGTATCAGAATAACCATCACCATCGGAGTCCAGAGAATCGCTCGCTAAGACACAATTGGAAAAAATACCAAAAAGAAGAAATAAAAAAATAATAATTCCGGCGGTTACGACTTTTCGAGCTGACGCCAGCGGCGAGATGACGGGCGCTAAAGAATATTCACAGCCACAAAATTTCTGGCGATAAAGGCCTAAAGTCCGGGCCAATTCCTGACTGTGGCGATAACCGTCGTCCGCCTGAAAATCTTCTGCTAAAAAATCTAGACCATAAACGCCAGCCAGTTCGCGACCGATCGCCATAATCGCCGCCGTATCTTTATAGGGGCTGACTAAAAGAGTGGTACCAAATAAATCAAAACCACGTTCCTTAGCTAAGCGTGCGGTTTGCGCCAGGCGCAAACGGTAGCATTGCCGACAGCGTTCACCCCGCTCCGGATCGCTCGCGCGGCAAGAAGCAAATTTCGACCAAGCAGCATGATTATAGGGCTCAACAATAAGCGGCCAAGAAAATTTCTCGGCCATAGCTTTAACAGCCGCTAACCGTTTCTCATATTCTTCCGGCGAAACCAGATTAGGATTACAAAAATACCAAGTTAGTTCATAACGAGGCGCCAAACGATCGCGACTAATATAAGTGCCACAAGGCGCGCAACAAATTTGCAAAAGCAACTTTTTCATGAATTTTAAAGACGATGTTTTTGATTTTTGTCCAAGAGCCCGAAGGCAATAATAGTCACAAACATGACAGCGACTAAGATTACCAGCGCCCAAAATTTTCCCCGGCTTTGTAAAAATAAACCGCTCAAGCCGAACAACAAAGAAAAACTATAAAAAATCAGGACGGTCTGACGCTGACCTAGGCCCAAATCTAAGAAACGGTGATGCAAGTGCCGACGATCGGCTAAGCGGAAGGGATTATGGCCGCTCGCTAAGCGACGAATGATTGTCCAGACAACATCAAGAATCGGCAGGCCCATGATTAAAAGCGCAATCGCTATCTTACCGCCGGAAATTACCGCTAAGACCCCTAAAATATAACCTAATAGTAACGACCCGCCTTCGCCTAAAAAAATCTTAGCCGGATGCCAATTAAAAATTAAAAATCCGGAAACGGTACCGGCCAGTAAAATCGCGGCGAAGGCAATATCCGGCTGGTAATACCGAGTCGTGAGCGTAAATAAAAAAATTATAAAACCGCCGATCGCGCTGACGCCCGACACTAAACCGTCGACGCCGTCAAGCAATTTAGTTGTATACATCATGCCCAAAAGCCAAGGGGCAATCAAAAGAGGCGAAATGAAAGCCAAGGCACGCAAGTCAAAGAATCCGCCGAAAGGATTCGTGATTTTAGCGATTTCGACGCCACCGGCGATAACGGCTAAAACCGCTAAGAGCGGAAAAATAATTTGCCGGGACGGCGCTAAATTGTATTTATCATCTAAAACGCCGCCAATAACAAGCAATAAAGCGCCGGCAAAAAACCCCCAGAGATGGGCGGGACGGAGATTACCGGATAAAAAATGATCGGCGAATAAAAAAAGAAGAAGAAAATAGGCTAAAAATATCGCCACGCCTCCCAAGAGTGGCGTAGCGTCAACATGAATTTTCCGTCCCGGCACGCCGGCTGTGTCCGGCTCGTCGACGATCTTAAAACGCCAGGCGACGGCTCTGACCAGTAGAGTCAAAAGCGCCGTTAAAATCAAACCGGAAAAATAAATAAACAAATAAAACATACGGATTATAATTCTTGCGCTTTTTCAACCTCGACCTCCGCTCGACTATTGATAATAACGACATCGCGACGTTTTAATTCCCCGCCCAAAATCTTATTGGCGATAATATTTTCAACCTTGTCTTGCAAGAGGCGACGCAGAGGCCGGGCTCCGAATTTCGGATCATATCCCTCCCGCGCTAAAATTGCCACGCCGTCTTTATCCGCTTTCAGGTCGATCCCTTTATCGGCTAAATTCTTCTTGATTTTTTTAAGCATCAAAGTCGCGATCGCTAAAGTATCATCTTCCGACAGCGGCTTAAAAACAATAATCCCGTCAAAACGATTAATGAGCTCAGGCCGCACGTACTGATTCAATTGGTTATCGATCAACTCCTGTTTGATAATATTTAATTTTTCCTTGGCCTTAATCTGCTCTTGAATATAGACCGCGCCAATATTGGAAGTCGCGATAATAATCGATTCGGAAAAACTGATTGTCCGACCTTGGCCGTCGGTCAACCGACCATCGTCTAGAAGTTGCAAAAATAAATTAAGAATATCTGGGTTAGCTTTCTCGATCTCATCTAATAGGACCAGAGAAAATGGTTTTTTGCGAACCGATTCGGTCAGATACCCTAAAGTGCCATCGACGTCGCCGATCATCTTCTTAATACTATCAGCCGATTGATATTCGCTCATATCGAGCCGAATCAGATAATTTTCATCGCCAAAATAAATCTCACTAACCGATTTAGCCAGTTCTGTCTTACCAACACCGGTCGGACCAAGAAACAAGAAACTGGCGATCGGCCGCTTACTGTCTTTAAGTTCGGCTCGCGCTCGACGTAAACTGGCCGAGACCGCTTCGACCGCTTCAACCTGATCGATCAGACGATGATGGATTTCCGTTTCCAGGTTCAAGAGTTTTTTACTTTCAGAAATCGTGATCTTGCTGACTGGGATACCGGTCAGATCACTAATGGCCGCCGCGACTTCTTCTTGGCTGCAAAAAAACTTGCCCGGATTATCCTTGGCGTTCTTAGAAGCAATAATCGTCGCCTTCTCTAATAAATCAATAGCTTTCAACGGTAAAAATTTATCATGCAGATAACGGGACGACATATTAACGGCCTGCTCAAGAGCGCTATAAACGATATAGACGCCATATTTATTTTCTAAAAATCCGACTTTACTCTCTAAAATCTGGATAGCTTCGTTAGTTTCCGGTTCTTTAACGCCAATCGTCGTCATCACGTTGCCGATCGCTCTATTTTCTACATAACGAGCATAATTTCCCGTCGTCGCCGAAGCCAGGCAAAATAAATTTTTCCGACTAATAGCTTCTGCTAAAACTTCGGATAAATCCAGGCTCTCCTGACTGCCGGCGCTGATACCGATAATATTTTCAATATTATCCAAATACAAAATGATATTGCCCGAACGACTGACTTCGCTTAAAGCGCTTAGGAGCCTTTCTTGCGCTTGATTGGGCTCTGCCCCGGCAACTAACTGCGAAACGTCCAGTTCCACCAGACGTTTGTCTTTTAAAAATTCCGGGACATGTTCTTCGACCATTAACTGCGCCAAGCCACTGACAATGGTACTTTTTCCGACACCGACTGGACCGACTAGCATTACGCCGTTATGTCCGCCGGTGAACGCCTCAAAAATAGCGTTGATCTCCTTGTCTCGTCCGACGCAAATATCATCCCAACCGGCCTTCGCGTTGACGGTCAGATCATGAGAAAAATGATCGAGAGTCGGAGTCGCAATAGCCGTATAGGAACGATTCATATTATTACCGGGTTTCAAGATCGCCAGGCGACGGTATTTGTCATAATTTTCTTGCAAACGCCGATTGACCCGAAACCAGGCGACCGTATTCTTGATTTTAGCTTGATCGATTTCCAATTCGTAGAGGACTTCCGCTAAAAGAGGATCTCTTTCATAACAGAATAAAATAATATTTAAAGCATCGACGCTGTCCTGCCTCCCTTGGCAGGCGTCAATAAAAGCCAGAACCAAAGCCTCTTGCAAGGACGGAGATAAACCGATATGACCTTTAATATTTTCATCCTGCGGTTTGACCAAATGCCGGTCGACCAGATCGACCAATTTCTTGGCGTCGACATTTAAACGAATAAACAGATTCTGAATATCTTTTACTTTTAATAAGACTCGAAATAAATGAATTATTCTAACTTCTGCTTGATGTAATTTATTGGCTAAAAGATAAGCATCTTCTATCGCCTTGAGCGCCGGCTGGGAATAGGCGACGGCGACATTATATTTTTTATTACGCGCGGCTAACCGTTTCCTGTCGTCAGAAAAGAGACGGTAGTTTATTTTCTTCAAGGCGGCGCGATTTTGACTATGGCGATAAATTATAAACAGATCAAACCAGAGAGATAATAAAAAAATAAAAACCAAAGGATCAAATTTTCGCCAAAAGAATAAAAGCTGTACCGGGTGAGCCAGCCAAACGTTGCTTTGTGCGAACAACCAAGTTCCAAAAGAAAGCCAACCGGCGAATATAACCAGCCAGGCCAGAATCGCGCCGAGTCGATCGATTTTTTCCTTGGTACGACCTAAGCGAATAATCGAGCTCCTTAAAGCCGAGCCCCAGAATAAAAACCGCCCCAAAAACCAAGTACCGCGTCCGCCGCCGACTTGTTCCTCGGTAAAAGTTGTTTGCTCGGTAGGCATATTTATAATAAAAACGGCTTAGCGAAATTGAAAAGCTGTCACGATTAGCAAAGTCAACGGGAAAGCCAGCCACAGCAAGGCGACCGCTAAAACGATAACTAGCCAAGCGAAAAGAGCCGCCCCGCGAAATATTATCTGCACTAAGCGTATTATAAAACTGATGAGGCGGCCGACAAAATCGCGCTGCCCATACATCGGCACGAATAAATTTTTCAGCCAGATAGTAAACCCGAGATTTTTCTCTTGGTTAAGCCAGAAGCGCCGAGCATTTTTTAACAGACGACCGAAACCGATCGTATACCACCACAGCGGAAAATATAAAATTTCTCCTAAAATTTGTATAATAATCTTACCGCTATAAGTCAAAAAATTATGATTTAACATTGGTCTTCGTCTAAAAAATAAAAAACATTTTATGTTATTATGATAGCATAATTGTTTTCCAATTGACAACTGATTATCGTTATATTATTATGATTATTAGCACTCTGGCTATATGAGTGCTAATAAAATTTACTTCTTAATTATATGTTCAATAAATTTACGGATAAATCGCAAGAAGCCATCATTAACGCCCAGATTATTGCCTCTGCTTCCGGCCAACAAAATATCGAAGCTCTTCATATCTTACTCGCGCTCTTAGAACAAAACGAAAGTCTGATCAAGCCGATCTTGGAAAAGATGAAGGTCGACCCGGAAATAATGGAAGAATATACGAATAAGGAAATAAAGAAATTGCCCCGGTTAAAAATAACACCCGGGACCGGGCCGGTCCAGGCTGTCTCCGGCACGGCCGAAACCGCTCTGATCTTAGAACGGGCGCAAAAAGAAGCCGACGGCATGAACGACGAATTCATTTCGACCGAGCACATTTTACTGGCTCTAATCGGTATTCCCTCCCCGGCTCAAGCTATTCTCTTGAATTTTAAAGTAGAATATCAGACAGTAAAAAATATCTTGAAAGAACTGCGCGGCGCACAAACGATTAACGATCCGTTTCCGGAAAATAAATATAAAGTCTTGGATAAATATACGACTAATCTGACCGAGCTGGCGCGCCAAGAAAAACTGGATCCGGTCGTCGGCCGGGACCAAGAAATTCGGCGGATCATGCAGGTCTTACTGCGTCGAACCAAAAATAATCCGGTCTTAATCGGCGAAGCCGGCACCGGAAAAACCGCGATCGTCGAAGGCTTGGCGCAAAGGATTATTGCCGGCGACGTCCCGGAAAATTTAAAAAACAAAGAAATCGTCACGCTCGATTTAGGCGCGCTGGTAGCCGGAGCGAAATTTCGAGGAGAATTTGAAGATCGGCTTAAAGCCGTCCTCAAGGAAGTAAAATCGCAAAGCGGCCGCATAATCTTATTTATCGACGAACTGCATACTTTAATCGGCGCCGGAGCGAGCGAGGGCTCGATGGACGCTTCTAATATGTTAAAGCCGGCTCTGGCGCGCGGCGAACTGCGGACTATCGGCGCGACAACGACTAAAGAATATCAAAAATATATCGAAAAGGATGCGGCTCTCGAACGGCGTTTTCAGCCGATTATGGTTAATGAACCGAGCGTCGAAGACACAATCAGTATGCTCCGCGGCCTTAAAGAAAAATATGAAGTCCATCACGGCGTCCGCATTACCGATAACGCCTTGATCGCCGCCGCTAAACTATCTAATCGCTATATCAGTGATCGCTATCTCCCGGATAAGGCAGTCGATCTGATTGACGAAGCGACTTCTTCGCTGCGAATGGAAATTGATTCTATGCCAGACGAGCTAGATCAATTAAAACGCCGAATTAACCAGTTAGAATTAAATAAAGCTGGGCTCATGACCGCCGACAAAAAATCAACCAAGATCCGAGTTCTGAACGCCGAACTAGCTAAACTTAAAGAAAAAGCTAATCAATTAGAACTGCACTGGAATAATGAAAAAAGTATCATCTCCCAGATCCGCGCTTCGAAAAAAGAAATAGAAGATCTAAAAATCAAAGCGGAAATCGCGCAGCGTCAAGGCGCCGATCTGACCGAAGTCGCCAAGATAAAATACGGCCTAATCCCCGAATTAGAAACAAAGATGAAAGGTTTTCAGGAAGAATTATTAAAAATTCAAAAAAAGGGTCAACGAATCCTGAAAGAAGAAGTCGACGAAGAAGATATCGCTAAAGTTATCGCCCGCTGGACTGGCATTCCCGTCAGTCGCATGTTACAGGACGAAATTCAAAAGCTCAGTGGCGCTGAAATAGAATTAAATAAAGAGGTCGTCGGTCAAAATGAAGCGATCAAAGCGGTCGCTAACGCTTTACGCCGCAGTCGGGCGGGAATTAACGAAGAAAAGAAACCGATTGGATCCTTCCTCTTCGTCGGACCGACCGGCGTCGGTAAGACCGAACTAGCCAAAGCGCTTGCTAATTTTATTTTTGACGACGAAAAAGCTTTAATCCGACTAGACATGAGCGAATACATGGAAAAGCATAGCGTCGCTAAATTAATCGGTTCGCCGCCCGGCTATGTCGGCTATGACGAGGGTGGCCAATTGACCGATCGTGTTCGCCGTCATCCTTATAGCGTCGTCTTATTCGATGAAATAGAAAAGGCTCATCCGGATATGTTCAATATGCTCCTGCAAATACTTGATGACGGACGCTTAACCGACTCTAAAGGACGCGTAATAAATTTTAAGAATACGATCGTCATCATGACTTCTAACCTGGGCAACGAAATCATCAAACAATACTCTATCGGGTTTAGCGACACGAGCGACCAGGCCCAGGCGACGAGGTTACGTGCGACAGAAATGAAAGAAAAAATTGATAAAATCTTAAAAAATCATTTCAAACTCGAATTCTTGAATCGCATCGACGAAGTCGTCCTCTTCCAAAGCTTAACGCCCGATGCTCTAGAAAAAATCGTCGAACTCGAACTCTTAAAAGTAGAAAAAAGACTAAGTAACAAGAATATCATCGTTAAAGTCAGCTCGAAAATCAAAAAAATGCTAGCTGATAAGGGCTATGATATTACCTACGGCGCTCGCCCGCTAAAGCGAATCATTCAAACCATGATTCTCGACGACTTAGCTCTGGAGATTATTGAAGGAAAGATTAAGGAAGGAGATAAAATCAAAATTAATCTAGATGAAAAAGAGGCGGTTACTCTAAAAGTCAATTAAAAACAAAAGGACCCTATCCGGGGTCTTTTTGAACATTTGTCCGAAAACAGAAATTATACTATAATAGAGGCATGAAAAATCAAAAAAAATATTTCTATTTACATATAGTTCTGTTAGCCTTATTTTTTTTATGGGCACCGAGAGCGGGGCGAGCGCAATTAACGGTCGACCCTAATTTTAACCCCCATCGAATTCTCGAAGACGGCGAACTCTTAGCTTACGACGCGATGGGCTTATCCGATATCCAGAACTTTCTTCAAAGTAAGGGGAGTTTTTTGGCTAATTATACGACTACCAATACTCATGGCGATATAAAATCGGCGGCGGAAATAATCTACGACGCTACCCACAATAACTACGATTGCGATGGCGTAGTTTTGAGTAAAACTCCGACCGAAGCGGAAAAAAAGCTAAAATGCCGAAATATAACGACCGTTAACCCAAAATTTCTTTTAATATTATTACAAAAAGAAGCGAGCCTAATAGAAGATAGCAATCCCTCTCAGTCCCGTTTAGACTGGGCTACCGGCTATGGCTGCCCCGACAGTTGGGTCTGTAACCCTTATTACAAGGGCTTCGGCAAACAGGTAAATAGCGCTGCTCTGCAATTTCTCGCTTATATGAAGGAGGCAAATCGTTATAATTATAAATCTGGTCAGACTTATACAATAAATAATACCTTAGAGCCATACTGCACGACCTCTAATCAGACCATGTTCATTACGCCGCAGAACCAAGCGACAGCAGCTCTATATAATTATACGCCGCACGTCTTCAATGGTAATTATAATGTTTATAAACTCTGGAATCGTTACTTCCCTAAGGTCTCCCGTTTTTATCCGGACGGATCGCTAATTAAAGCCGAAGGAGACCCAAAAGTTTGGCTGATTGAAAACGGCAAGCGCCGTCCGTTCGCGAATTGGTCGGCGTTCGCTTCCCGTTTTAAACCGGCGCAAATAGTCACCGTCGATTCCGCCGATTTAAGTAACTACCCACTAGGCGAAGAAATAAAATTCGCGAATTATTCCTTAGTCCAAACCCCGGACAAGACTATTTATTTACTAGTTGATAAAGAAAAACGCCCGTTTGCCAGCGCCGCTGTTTTTAAAAAAATAGGTTTTAACCCGGAAGAAATCGAAACAGCCACGGTTCTTGATCTGGCCGGCTATCAGACCGGAAAAATTATCAAAGCGACTTCTACTTATGTAACCGGCGCCCTCTTACAAGACAGTAAGACTAAGGAAATATATTATGTCAAAAATGATGTCAGAGCGCTCGTTGATAAAATTTTATTACCAATAAAATTTCCCGACAAAAAAATCTTACAAAAGACTACTAAACAATTAGCGACCTATGCCACTACCACTCCGATCTTACTAGACGAAGGAACCTTGGTCAGGACGACGAGCTACCCGACTATCTATCTTATCTCCGGCGGCAAAAAGCGACCCTTTGCCGATGACACGGTCTTTGCTAAATTAAATTATAATCCGAGTAACGTTATTAATGTCTCTTCGCAATTCTTATATAATTACGACATGGGACCGGTAATCCAATAATAACCCCTATATGCCCTTAACTGCCGCTTCCCTATTGCCCCATTCGCCTCTCCTCATTCCGGAAATCGGACGGTCTAATTATGATTTTCTACTTAAAACCGTGGCTGCCTATAATCAGATCGCCGCGGAATTAAAAACTCGAGCGGTTAGTACGCTAATAATTATCAGCCCGCACGCGACGACGCAGCCCGATTCTTTTATTCTTAATGTCGCGCCGGAAATGGCCGTAAATTTGAAAGATTTCGGATTTATCCCTGCCAAAACTACTTTAAGCGGCGACGCTCTCCTAACCGATCAGATTACTTCAGCTCTACGACCAGACTTTCCTTTGCAATTGATTTCCGAAGATGTCTTAGACCACGGCAGCGCCATTCCGGCTTACCTGCTAAAATATTCGTTGCCTAATCTAAAAATTCTTGTTATCGCTCCGGCCGGCGACCTGGATCTGGCGACCCAATTTAACTTCGGACAAAAACTGCGAACAGTTATAGCGGCTAGCGATAAAAATATCGCCGTCATCGCTTCCGGAGATCTCTCCCATCGTCTAAAAAAGAAATCTCCGGGAGGCTATTCTCCTAAAGGAGCGAAATTTGATAATAAACTTATAGAGTATTTAAGCGAACCAGAAAGCGCCCAGGACAATATCTTAAAAATGGATCAGAAATTAATCGAAGCGGCCGGCGTATGCGGCTTGAAACCGCTAGTTATCTTACTGGGCGTACTGGCGGGTCGTACTTGGCAACCGGATGTCCTA
>Ga0172373_10006793_pt1 | contig 15095 bp, 23 predicted proteins | sample Lak10m_2_FD_114546 | JGI IMG/M metagenome (GOLD analysis project Ga0172373, IMG submission 114546) | Freshwater microbial communities from Kabuno Bay, South-Kivu, Congo - kab_092012_10m | ecosystem: Environmental > Aquatic > Freshwater > Lake | place: Democratic Republic of the Congo...
ATAATAACCTTCTTTGGTAGTAATGATGTGGTCAAGTAGTTTGATGTCAAACAGTGATAGCGCCTCTTTAATTCGCTTAGTTATTACTCTGTCTGCTTCGCTGGGCTTTAGATTTCCGCTTGGGTGATTATGCGAAATGATGACTGCCTTGGCCAGTGTTTTTAGTGCAACGGCTGCGACTATTTCAATATCAACAGTTGTAGAGTTAATCGTGCCGGTTGAATGATGATAGTAGCCTATAATTTTATTAGCCTGACTTAGATACAATGCAACAAAGTGTTCTTGTACTTCAATGCCTTTTAGAATCGTATCTCGAATGAATTGATACGCATCATGTGAAGTTGTTACATTACCAAAGAACAATCGTTCTCCAGTGAAGGTCACTTCAATTTCACGCACATTCAATTCTGCATTCAGCTCATCGAGTTGTTGCTCCAGCTCATCAAAGCTGTCTTTGTCGTAAACGAAATTGGGTTGCTGTTGTGATATCTTGTATGTCATGCGTTTGCTTTTCTTCTAAAAACTAAAATGTCTGTGGGTACTTGTGATGATTTGAATACCGGAGGTAACCGGTAAGCATCCACAAAGTCTGCGATCTCTTGAATCTCCATTTTCTCACCTTGGTAGCTAATGCCGTTTCGCATGAAATTGCTTGATGTCAAATACACCAATAGTCCACCAGGACGAAGCATTTTCAATCCGTAATAGATAAAAAACAGTTCTATTTGATGCATCTTCGGCTTTGGGAAATACGAGCTGTATTTGTTCTTGTATTTGCCATAAGGTGGATTACCAATAACTAAGGAAAACGGATAGCCTTCTAACCAGGTAAGTTTGTTTTTAAGCCTTTGCGTAAAACGCGGCTCTTCCAAAAAGGCTGTTTCAAAATACCCTTGGAAAATGTGTGCATCGGGATAAGTGATCTGTGCAATGCGTCTTGTAATAGGATTGATTTCAAAACCATAACAACGCTCTTGGTATGGTGCTGGAGCAAAGAATCTCCCAGTGGCTAGTGACGGCTCTAAGATGTTTCCTTTAGCATCAAACCCATGTCGCATGGCGAGCTTCCACATTAGGTCAACAATGTACTTCGGTGTATAAAACTCATAAAGCAACCCTTCACCGGTTGCTCCCTTGGTTCCTTGTCCACCTGAACCTTCATACTGTTGAATAAAGGCAATGTCAGTAGGAGAATAATGCTCTCCCTTGCTGTCCTTTTCCTTGATGAAGGCTTCTATTTTTTTATTGAGTTCAAACTGATTCATTTTGATTTTCGTTTTTGAATTTGAATGAACTCGGTATAGGTTATTTGTGCATTGGGATTTTTTAGGGTTACCCTTTGCTGTAATTTTCTTGGAGAGAATATCCAAAGCCATGGCTTTACTCTTGCTCCTCGAAAAACAACTTGAACGAGTGTGTCCTGGTAATTGATTTTAACTTCTTGTGTGCTATCGTGTGCTAGTCCTTGCACGTTGAAGAAATTATCCTGATAAGAAAAAACCTTTACCGGAATGGTGTCATGAATAACACTATCACGAAGCATAGTCGTGATGTGCTTTTCTGTATTGTAGGCCGTAGATGAAATACTCTCTGTGCGTTTTGGATTGACTTTCAGATTACGGATCTCATCTAGTAATTTGGGATATAGTGTGCTTAGTTCTTTTAATCGAAGTTGTAACACTTCGTTCTCCACAGCTATCTGTCCGGACTGTGTTTGAATCTCTTTTAATTGCTGAACGGTTTGGGCAAGTGTTCTGCTCAATCTATCATTTTCCCTGTTCTGACTTCGGAGCATTTCTGTCAGCTTGATGGCCGTCAGGAAACACAGAGCTGCGAACACGCAAAGTGCTATCATCCTGCTGGCTCGGCTGCTCAATATTTTTATCAGAAAATTCATATCCGGAAGGTCTTTTGGTTTGCGCCCATATATAGGTTGATAGAATGGTCATTATTCCCGCAATGCTTGTTGTGGCGACAGCTTCCATTTTCATGATTGTTGCCATTATTGTAATTCCGCCTAGAAACAAGGCTGCAATCACGGTGAGTTTCAATCGTGTTTTGGTAGTCATTTGATATGTGAATTAATAAGGTCATTTTAGAATGTGTAGGGCTCCCAATTACCATTTTTATTTACCTGCGAAACAATGGCCAACTCTCTACCAATACCAATTCGGAAATTGCCATCCTGTGCAAGATTATTTACATCAATTGCCCAGTATATCCAACTACCCTCTATACGAATGGCGTAAACACCTTTCTCCAATATCTCAGGTGAAAAGTTGACAGGTGAATTGAAAGTTTTCTCACCAGCGACACTCTGTTTGGTGGTTGTATCAACTACGCCTTCTATTTGCTTTGAATGAATTTTATCCATGGTAATTAGTAGTTGTAGCAAACCACAATCGTGTCTGCCAGGTCAATGATATAAGGGACAGTAAATGTTACTTCTGCTAGTCCTTGTTGCACACCAATGTTGTTAATGAATACACCATTGATAAAAATCTGAACAGTATTAACACCGTTTACCGCTTGAGTTAATGGAAGTTTGACGGGAGTGTTTTCCTTGGCCTCAATCTTATCAAAAACCTCTCTTGCCATATTGCCACTTGACATGTTTGCAATGATTTCTCTTATTTGCAATACCTGTGCATAAGCACTATTTGCTGCATCAAATGCCTTTGGTATCTCCGCCAATTCTTTAGCAAGATTCTCTATCTGTTTAATTTTTACAAAGTCGCCCATGGTTATATTATTTGTAGGTACTTCACTAGGATTACGTCTGTTGCTTCAAGCGTGAATGAGCCATGCCAATAGAGAAACTTGCCGTCTGTGTGAAAATCTTTTTCTAAACCAAATTCATACAATACACCATTGATCGAAAAGAATAAAGCACTACCATCAATGTTTATCGGAAATGCGAATGTGTTTCCCAATTTACCTGAATAGGTAAACCTGGTTTGCATCCATTTCATTTTCGGCAATACAACTTCACCGCTATCATTTCCTACAAACGAACTAATGCGATACACTTCATTGTGAACGACAATCTCATCATTGACAGGATCACCTAACATCTCCAGCACTTCTCTTGTAGAGAAAGTTCTGACTTCGCCTGTGCGCAGATGTTTTAGCGTAAACCCCATGATTATTTCTTAGTCTTTTTATTGTTTAATTGTCTCCATATCCACCTGCCCCCAAAGTATATTAGTGCTGCACCAGCGAGGCTAAGGCCCCCTTTAGCAGCTGCTGCTGGAGTTATGTCAAGGCTTTTTTTTTGACAGTATCCAGTATATTTTCATAGAGGTTGATAATGGCACTGCGATAGCCCTCACGACTATCTCCATTTGATTCGCTGATATAAGGCGAATAGGCAATGCGCTGTGCATAGGTTTTGTAATCCTGACCAGCAGCATGCGCTGATTTGTATTTGCTGGATATTAGTCTGGCAAAATCATAAAAGCTATCCTGTGGTGTTTTATACACGCGAAATTTTAGCTTGTATTTGTTTTGAGCTTGGTAGATGTCACCATCCCAATATTCATTTTTAGAACCACCGGCTGTGATTCCAAAATAGTTGTTGCTCTTGGTTGAAAGGCCGGATGTACCCCAGCCACTTTCGTGTGCACCTTGTGCCAATATAACCAATGGATCCATGTTGTATTTCAAACCGGCTGCCTTGGCATATTGCAAATTGTTCACGACGTAATTTTCGCTCTTAGTACTCATGATCGTATTTCTTTGATGTATCGGGCATTTACCCAGCGTTCTGTATTGTCAACGGTTTTGAACTTATGAAATCGTTCTTTCCCGGTGTCCATGGTCATGATAAGCAAACCGAGTAAGGTGTTGCTATCCGCTGAAGCAATGGGTTGAAATTTCGCATTCAGCACATGCACCAACCGTGTAGTGATGAGCTTGGATGTAACGCCTGAAATACCTTTTACAGATTTTTCTTTTTTCTTTGGTGGAGCAGGATCAAAATAATCAAGCGGCTTCATCCATGGAGTAGCACTCAGTGTAGAAGGATAACGTTCAAACATGGGTTTGTAATAGTCAAAAATCTCCACATAGTTTGATGAGGCACTTACCCAATACGTGTACTTCCTTTTATTCATGGGCTTGAATAGCATCGGAGCTTTCTCCCCATTGATTACATAGCCCACCTCAATAAACTTCACATTGTTCACCTCATCGAAATGCTGATTGCCCGTTGCATACCCAAGAAATTCACCGGGTTGAGCAGTGCGAACAATATTCTTGTCTGAGAATACCTCATAGAATGCTCCATGGTTAGAAGCATCTGGAGAGGTTCTAATGGTGACCGTTTTTTTAGCAACCACCAGCTGCGACTTCTTAGCAAAAGTGACAGGTGGTGCAGCTCCCTTCTTTGTTGTTTTACCGGGGTTAGAGCTTACTAGAGTAAGAAACTTAGAATAATCCTCAGCAGAGAGTTCTCTTTGTAAATCGTCCAGTAAGTTAGATTGGTATAAATCACGATAATTCTTCGATACTTCATCCAAATTAGTAATCGATTTAGCCGTGTCTAGGATAAGTGCCTCATCCGTTCCGTCAGCACTCATCATCCAACTCACGCCACTTGAGTTCATAGCGTTGCGAAGTGTCATGGCTTGTCTTACAGTAGGCTTATCATCAGTTTGTGCTTGAACAGCATTTTTATTGATGTCTCCAATGAGTTTTTTGCCAAAACGATATGCCAAGTAAGCACCACCTACTATCAACAGACCATTGATGATTTTACCTCGGTTATCCGAAACAACTTCTATGACTTTCTCTTTTATAGGCATGGCTTAAATCATTGAGCGAATTTTTAATAGCACTAATGGGTTGTCAATTTTCTTTGAAATAGAAACCAACTCCTGTGGCTTAAAAGTCTTTACAAATGCTTCAATAGCTTGTTGAACTTGTCTAGCTTCAATGTCATTTTTGACTTTTACATTAACAGTGATTTTATTGTCCTGCATGGCTATCAGTTGTATTAGGGGTTGATTCTTGTGTAATGAATTTGAGAATGCGTTGAATATTCTCTTTGTCCTTCTCTAGCTCAATGAACAGTAGATAAAGCGTTCCCAGCTCTTGATTAGTCAGTGTATTACTGAACTCTGTTATCAAGTTGATAATGCTTTGTCTTTGGTCATTTTGCTGCTCTTTACTTTCCTCCTTATCTGTCGCACCGAGCTCTTTTTTCTCTTTGTCTTTTTCCTCCGTTCCAGCTAGAAAACTCATTGCGGTTCCCACCGGTGTGTTGGTCAAAAACTTTGCGAGACCAGGCATGGCCATACCGATAATGTTCGAGTAGTACTCAACTTGCTTTTTAGCATCGAGCGTTGTTTGAAGATCAGTGACCTGGAATTGCAGCTCCTCGTTGAGTTCCTTTTGTTGTTGCAATTCTTGCTGGAGCTGCTCCAAGGTCTTTTGCCTTTCCATTTCATTGAACTTGCGCTGAACCATGTCATTGATTTCAGCTTCGCCAAGCCCCTGAAAACCACTGTTAGAGCGGTGGTGTATTTCTTCTTCAATCTCGTTTACATCAAAAGTCTTTGCCCAAATTAGAATACCCTTGTCGGTGTCTTTGAATTCAACTTTTAACTTATCCGGACTCTCACTTTTTTCATAGCTTCTAATCAGCTGTGAGAAAGCGGTCACTTCGGCTTGTTCAATTGCATTGAGCTTCTTTCCATTTCTGTAAAAAGTTGCATTGAATACAACAGAGCTATATCCCTGTTTCGGAAATGTTTTAATCATTTTCCGACAGACTTCAATTACATGATATATCCTGCGTTTACTCACTTTGTAACAATTTGAATGAACTCAATAGTGGTGGCTACATCCAGTGGAAAAGGCAGTTCTATGGAAATTGTACCGGAATAATCTTCGATACCTTCCAATGAGCTGATGTCCGCAGGAATGCGCCTTACACGACAGTCCGAATGAATTAAAGTACCTGGTGGCAACTTCTCCGGATTGGTTAGATAGATCAATTCATTGTAAGCATAGAACTGATGATAGCTAGTGCCAACCGGTAGCTCAACTCGAGAGAACTGCTGGAGAGCTGGTTCAATTTTGCGTTGCTTGAGTTGTTGTTGAATGAATACTAGATGATCGTACATGTTGCTCGTTGTTTTGAATTTCGCATCGTAGATAAATGGCTACGGTGTATGGCCTAAACCATTCTTTAGCGGCATCCAATGGATATGGGCTTTTCTGCGTATCCAAAAAATAACCGGTAACCAACTGTCCGGATTGTAGCGGAATGTTCAACTCCTGATACTCAGGCAACTGTTCCACTTGGGCTTCATAGCCAATCAAGTCATTAAAGAATAGTTGCTTTCGTGAGTTGAACTCGACGGCTAACAGTCCGATTTCAGGTATATCTACCTCAGAGGCAATTCCCTTGACGTGCCTTGCTACAAAGCCGGTACAACGGCTTAGATGCGAGGACAAGCGGTGACGAATCTCTACGGCTTGCCCTGGCTCTGTTACTTCCAGGCGGATGATATTGTAGCGAATCTTTGTCATGGGTGTTTCTCTGAATGCTTTTCTCCGTTTTTATCCGGATGATGCGTCTCATTGACAAGCCACAAATACAGTTTTACATCGTATGGATATAAAGCGGGTATTGCAATTCTTGGATCAGTGTATCGTCCTTCAACAGCGGAACCTGAAGCCTCAATATGTTCTTCAAAACGAAAGAACTTATTATTGGGAGCTACCTGATTTCCGCAGGTGAGCATGCGCACTTCGTGAGCATCATCAAACACATCCTGACCATTTATCTTCAAGCCTATGGTCGCTCCAACGAGCACCTGGTCACTCGGAACGGAAGCAAACACGCCTCGTACTTTAGCATATAGCTTGTCCGTTTCGGCTGCAAATCGTACCGAGTCACCTGGTGCATTAATCCGAATTCGGATTTGTTGAAACTTATGATTCTTCATGGCTCAGAGCTTTCGGTTAATTAGGCTTTAATGACTGATGTACCACGAAGGATAGCCTTCAAATAAGACTTTTCAGGTGCATTGCTTCCCCATTCCAAATTGAATTCAATGGACTGCTGATCCTTGATAACCTTCGGGTTGTCTAGGATATACAATCCTTTGAAAATGTCTTTTCCTTCTGTGAAGAACACCTCATTAGATGTGTTGGGAACAAGCACAGTACCATTGGCTTTGAACTCGAACTCACCATTGCGCACATAGTCAGGGATGACATTGAACGCCACATCGGGAGCGGTTTCAGTTCCTTCGGCAACACCTGCCAACAACTGCATTCCGTACAACAAGAAAAAGTTTCCTTTTTCCAACTTTCCGGATGAAATGTTTGAGATACCGACAACCTTGTTGTCATCATCTTTAAACATCTTAATCACTTTGCTACCGTTGATTGATTTTACCACATACAATGCGGTGTCAACTGCCTGTAACGAATGATTGGCAAGTCCTCTTTGAATTTCAGCAGGCAACATGTGAATGCGCTTCTCAAACTCAGCACGGCTGCGAGAACCGGTTGCTAATGAATGGATGCGCGATTGCATCTGCATTTTTCTAAAGAACTTCTTTTTTGCAGGCACTGGGGCTGCATCCAACGCTTCCAAAAAGTCATCTTCGTTGATGGCTCCTAAAAGGTTGTGTTCACTTTGTTCGATTTCTCCGAGCGTAAACATGATTATTGATTTTTAAGGGTTGAACATTTAATTGATTAGATGATTTCCATGAATGCTGGTTCGCTTTCATTGTCCGTTTCAGCTGCACCAATGTTGCGTTCAGGCATGTCGATTTGTTCCTGAACATCCATAGGATTTGGGTATGGCATATACACAGCACTCAATGCTGGTAAGTCCGGATTGTAGCGTTCTACGGCTAATTGAACTGGTTCACGGAATAACTTGGTAGGCGCAGCGGTATCAGTGTCATCATTGCCAAGACCACTAAAGTCAGCTAGTCCAGCCAACAAGTCTTTTTTCAAAATGACTTTCACACCACTGAGCACCCCGGCAGCACCGACACCGGTAGCAAGGAGCTTCATGTTTTTTTCTTTGAGCATTACTGCACCGGCAGCACCGGCTGCAATTAATACTACTGGTCGTGCCATTGCTTTGGCGTTGAATCCGGTTTCTGTACCGTCAACTTTCAATACCTTGTCAATGAGCCTTCCGCCCACAGAACCCAGTACGACACCACCTCCGAGCATCGCCAGGTTTTTTACTTCTTCCATCACAGCCTGGCTGCTGAGTTTGGAATTGGTTTTTCGTTGAGTTGCCATGATTATTGATTTAATTGGTTGCTTATAAAAGTTTTACTGCTTTCACTGGTAACTGCTTTGTGCCATTGTGCGCATGTGCATTACCGTGATGTTTATTTTGTTGTTTTTTCTTCTTGTTATGGTAGCCCGATAGGGAGGACGGCTTCTTTGGCTTTGAAACCATTTTGTAAATGCCAAAGGCAAGTAAACCACCACCGATTACAGCAGGTACAGGATTCTTTTTTATGAATGCCATAACACCGCCACCAGCTCCGCCATCTGTATCATTGGTTGTACTGGCTGATTTTTGATCTGAAGCATCGCCACTTTCTGCACCGGCTTTTTGAATAGCATCGGCCGTGCTTGGATCATTCGCCATTTCTTTTGCAAGTGCATCAGCATCCACATTTTCGTTTTTGCCCAATAGCCCTGAATCTTTCAAAATCTTAATAGCAGCGACAATGATGGGTGTTGCAGCAGCTAGTGTAGCAGCTGTTATAGGCTCACCAAGCCCCTGAAAATCTTCTTCTACAATTCCGTCAAGGTTTCCGGCTTTGCCTTTTAAAATAGCGTTACGAAGTGCATCACGCTTGCCTTGGAGTTTATCAGCAAACATTCTCTCCACCTTAGCAAGAGCTTCTTTGCTTTTGTTCCAGTGAGCTTCGCTGATACCTTTAGCAGCAGCCTGTTCTTTGGTTGCATAGCCCCATTTAAGTTTGGCAGCCATTTTACCTAGGTTGATTTTCATTGCAACAAGGAATCCACCGCGAGCTGCAATTGAAACCGGATTGAAGCGGATAATCGCTTTACCAATATTTTTCAAGCCTTTACCGGCTTGTTTAACAGCATTACCTATGCCTTTGAAAAAGCCTTTCTTTCCTGGGCCGTTGAGTGCATACTCATCATGATCGAAAACATCATCTCCTAAACCGGAAAAACCGTTACGGAAGTTGAGCTGTTCTTCATTCCTTTCAAGAATGGCAAGAGCTTCATCACGCTTGTCGGTATAGAAATACTGAATAGCGTAATCAAGCATTTTAACGAGTGCTTGCGGATCATCAATGGAACTAACCATTTTCGGATTCTCTGTGATACTCTTTCGAGTAGCTACCAAGTGACGGTAGATACTGTCCAAATCTTGTTTTGTAGTAGTTGCTCCAAGGTCAGAGCCTGATAAACCCGAACCCATTACAACGGTGTCCAGGTCGCTATTTAAGCCGCTTAGTACAGCGACATTGATTCCATTTAAACTCATGGCGTAATCCATTTTATCTGTGAAAGGTTTCTCATAACCAAAGGGGGAGACTACCGCATCTATGTGAACATAACCCCCTTGTTCGTCCGGCACTATCACATACACATGCTGCCAGTGATCGGCAGAATAGCGCGTGATACGGAAGCTATGAGGGATTTTAAGATTGGTTAGAATACTAGAAACGAAAATGCTCATACAATCGCAATCAACACCGGTTCTGCGTTCTGCCCACGAGCGAGCAGGTCTGCGAAGTTGTTCTAGTCCGCGTTTATCAAGTTTGTACTGAACATGGTTATATACAAAATCGTAAATGGCTTTGCAGGTAGCCTCAATAGAATTGCGTTTTAGTGTTGGAGCTATGCGAGTGGTATCAGTCAAATACTTGTGTACCACTTTCTCCATTAATGAAACTGTATCGTCCACTTCACCATCTTTGATAATAATACGATCACGCTCTTCCGGTTTTGGGAAGTAGCGGTCATATTGCTTTCCATCACGAATCGATCTTGGACCGGAAGTGATTTGAATATCGGGTGATATGGTACGAGCCAGCTGCATTACAGAATCTTTTCAGGAGTTGATTGATAAAAAATTCCGTTTGCGTAGGTCGAAAAAGTCATCTCGACAGGAATGCCGAGAATCTGCTTCATGTCACTATTGCTTCCTGGTTTAAAAGCAGCAACAAGCTGAGGGATTTTCTTTAGGATACCGGCAACATAGGTTCCGATAGTAGTCCAGCCAATTACAAGCTCTATTGTATCAATCTGAGACACATTTAATGGCTCAATGGTGATTGTCTTGTTCTCTGAATTGGACTGGGAAAGAAGTTTACCGTTAGTCGTAAGTGTAACAACCGGTTTAGTAATCTTTACTGAATCTTTTGTGGGGTTGTTGATAGCAACCTCAGTGCGAAACGAAATTCCGGATAGACTTACTTTGTGGATTCTAGGATTGACTAGATTGGTAGAAATAGAATCACTCACATTTTTCATGCGTAGCAATTTGATAAGCCCGTAGGCTCCCAAACCAATCAATCCTATGCCCAAAACCTTATTCATCGTCTTTTGAATTTTGGTTTTGATTACACTTTGCGTTGATGCGGTCAGCGAGTTTGTCGAGGGCTTTTTTGACAACATAGCCCACAGCGGCAGAAGCGGCTGCATAAACCATTACATTGGTTAATGCTCCGAATGAAATAGCCATCATCACCGGCTTTACTGAAATTGCTTTTACCACGCCACCAATCATTCCTGAGACTGTGGTAAATGCGCCGGTTTCTTGTGTTTGACTCATAGTTCTTGCCTTTTGACGAGACAAGATTATGGAGATGATTTTAGAGGGAGTTGGCGGTTGTTGTTTGCTGTTGATTTATGCGTGTTTGTAAATGTTTTTTTAGTAAATTTGGTAACAATATAGTTGATAATTGATATCACAATTCTAGATATGGCTGATATGTATGATGGAGTGAATTATCCAATTATGCAAAACATGAAATTGCGGTATATAAGCTTAAAATATCGACAAATGAAAACGAATGAGCAGGCAAAACAGGAAGAAACAATTAATAAGGTCTAAGTACCAAGAGAAACGGCTGACGCCAGCTTGGAAAAATAGGAAAATTCAGAACAAAAAACTCAGGCTTAGTCAATTTTACAAACATGTCGAACGCATAAATAAAGGGATAGTAAATTTTCAAGCACCTCCAAATTTTTCATTTATAAATAACACTGAAGAAATTGTAAAATATTTCAATCAAATCAAAAAATATGTTGATGAAAATCAACCTGTAAATATTGATATTTCCAAGATTACAACACTATCACCTGACATAATTATTCTTCTCATTGCAATACTAAAAGATAAAAAGAGTATGAAAGTTGGGCTTAGTGGAAACGCACCTGAAATTCCGTATTTGAATAAGATTTTTATGGAATCTGGGCTGTATAATTTTGTGAAAAGTAAAGGCAAAAAGAAAGTAGCAGATAATAATAAATTATGGGAGCATTCCACAGATAATCAAGTTAAAGGTGAAATTGCCGGAGAAGCAGTTGAAATATGTAAAGCATTATTTGCCGAAAATGAAATAAACTACGATACTGATAATTTATATAACTTATTAGTTGAGGCCATGTCTAACACAATAAATCATGCAGACAAAAAGAAAGCGCACATTAATTGGTGGCTATATTATTTCATAGACAAAGAAGAGCAAACTATTAAATTTTCGTTTATCGATCTTGGCATCGGGATTTTTAAAAGTGCGAGTTTTGATTCATACAGAAGTTATGCAAATCAATTGTTGCCAGGCAATGCTTTGTTAGTTAAACCGTTTTTAGAAGGGAAAATTATTTCTTCTAGAAAAATTGATAATGAAATTAGCGGTAAAGGAGTCAAGCAGATTATCAACTGTGCCCAAAATGCAGAGTTCATTAACTTTACCATTATTACTAATGACCAAAACATAAACGTGAAAGAAAAAAATAGCAACAGCATAAAGGCTAACTTTGACGGCACTTTTATAAACTTCGAAATCTCGTATAAAAAAAATGTCAATGGAAATTAAATATAGGATCAACATTGCGAAAGATTTTTCGCCATATCCAGCAGGTCGCTACAGAACTGAAGGAAAATCGTCAGGTGAAGCATTCTTAAATGATCATTTAATGGCAAAGCTATTCACAGCAATAAATCAAAATGTTATGCTTGAAGTTGACTTGACAGGTATGAATGGTTATCCATCTTCATTTATTTCAGGTTCATTTGGAAAACTCACATTCGAGCTTGGTAAATTAATTGGCAAAAAGGAAGCCTCTGAATTAGTACTTAAGCATATAGCTTTTGTTTGTAATGATAGTAATGCAAAGGTTAAAGCATTCACTGACGAAATTAGTAACCCAATAACTAAGAAATGAAGAAATTAGGCGACAAAATATTGAAAAATATTGGAGGTGTAATTGTTGCGATAGTTTTTCTTGTTCTAGGGTTGATAGTGGGTGCAATATATCAAAGCAAAACACCAGTTTTAATTGATGAAAAAATTCGATATTCCGAGCTATTGAATTGGATAACAACCATGTCAATAGGTGTTATTATTGGTTATTATTTGAAAAACAAGTATGAAAATAATAAGATTATAAAAAACTTTTTATTGGAGGACTTAAAAAATATATCTGTACAGTTAGTCACAGTAAAATCATATTGTTTTGAATTAAGATCAGTCATTTCATTCTCAGAAGAACAGAGGAAAGAAATAATCTCTCAAGTGAATGTATTGGATAAAAAAATTACAATATTCTTAAATTTACTTAAAGACTGTGATTCAAGTAAACATTTAGAAATCAATGAAACTTTAATTAATGGTCTAAACAGTCTAAACAAAAAGTTAACAAGTGATGGCCTTTATGAAAATCCAATACAACAATTTTACTTCGATGAAATAATGTCTGAAAGCTCAAAGTTTGAAGGCGAAGTAAGGAAAATTATGCTAAACATTATAAGAAATATGTAATAACTGACTTTCTTGAGTGAAATTATCAATTTGATTACTTAAGACATTCGATCAGCAAGTAATTATTTTTAGTTACTCTTAAGGCTCTCCCAGAATTTGTACTAATGATGCAACCTGCTTAGGTGTTAAGATTCTTTTTCCAGTCACGAATCCTGATTCATGTAATTTCTGTTGTAGCAATTTATTTTGTTTTATCCAACGTCCCAATTGAGTACTTGCACTACTTTTAGTGCTATTTGGAAAATAGAGAAGTGCTAATTCCCCATAACCATAAGACCGTATTTTGAAAGGTTGTTCCATCAACACAAAGCTACTTTCATCAACAAAAATATCCTTGCAAAGTCGTGTGTATCTCGTTACATCTCGTTGCAAAATGAAACAAAAAGGCCTCGCAATTTTGCGAGGCCGTGCATTTGGTGTTTTGTGTGATTTACAGCGCTGAAAATGACATCTTTTGTTCCAGTATATTTTCAAGTTTAAACATGTCTTCGCCAATCTTGGTATCAACTATTCTTGCGTAGTGTTGAGTGCTGCGAATGTTCTTGTGTCCGAGCATACGACTTACAGTTTCGATTGGTACGCCATTCATCATGGTTACGGTTGTAGCGAAAGTATGCCGAGCCACGTGGAAGGATAGATTTTTCTCAATGCCACACAAATCAGCAACTTCTTTTAAATAGGCATTCATCTTTTGATTACTGATAATCGGAATGATTTTATCATTGATGGTCAAACTTTCAAAATCAGAATATTTATTGATGATACTCATGGCTGTCGGCAGAAGTGGTATATGTGCCTTTACATTGGTTTTCTGCCTCCTAGTCTTTATCCAATACCTTCCATCGGGAGTTTGCTCCATTTCACCCTTCGAGAGCTTCTGTACGTCAATATAGGCTAGTCCTGTGAAGCAGCTGAACACGAACATATCTCTTACCTGTTCGAGACGCTGTACCGCAAATTGTCGCTCCATAAGGGCTTTCAATTCATTTTCTGATAGGTACGGACGGTCAACTTCTTCGCAGGATAGTTTTATATCAGCAAAAGGATTGATCTTAATCCAGCTGTTCCTGAACCCAATCATCACAATTTTCTTGAAATTCTGTAAATACTTTACAGTAGTATTGAAGTTACAACTGCGCACAGTACGCAGATACAGCTCGAATTGGGTGATGAGATGTCGGTCTATACTTTTGAGTGTTACATCCTTTGTTTGATATTCTTTCAGTAGAAAATCCTGCATGAAGTTTTTGCAGGTATTGTACTTCTGATAGTTGGGGTAACTGGTTCCTTTGCCAATCATCATTTTAAGATCAGCACAGAACTTTTCCCATTCCTCAATAAGGAATTTCGGCTTTGCGGTATTGATGCCTAGAATAGCATCACGCAACATTGCAGGTGTAACATCATCATGTAAACTGAGCTGTTCGGTGTACTTGTTATACGCCTTGGCTCGAATTGCATCGATGTACACATTGAGCGAACTAACTTCGGCAGACTTGCCGATAGCCATACCACGAATCGGATCCCAATCGTCCGGGTGAATGTACCTCTTAATTCTGAGGGCAACATTCTTTCCATTGATTGTTACCCGGAGCATCACCGGACATTGTCCATTGAGCTTTGCTTTACTTCGGTTGATGTAGAACAGCAGGCCGAAAGTGCTTTTGTTTTTTGACGCCATAAAAATTGTTATGTGCGCCCCCCTTTAATGAGTACAAAATTACAATGACCTTTTTTAGTGTGCAACACTAAAGCAATGAATCTCAATACATTTCAGTGCGCCACAGCGCAATTTTTGTTTCCGCGTGACCCCTTGATGATTTTTTTCTAGGGGTCACGATTAAGGTACAAAAACATGCTTCGAAATGCACCAAAACGCAAAGTACTTAAAACAAAAAAGCGTGTAAATACTTGATTTACACGCTCTCGCACTTCAGTGCATTTTCATTGGCGGAGGGGGCGGGATTCGAACCCGCGATACGCTTTAGACGTATACACACTTTCCAGGCGTGCTCCTTCAACCACTCGGACACCCTTCCTAAAAATTTTGTTGCAAATATAGCTTAACTAAAA
>Ga0172373_10006794_pt1 | contig 15094 bp, 22 predicted proteins | sample Lak10m_2_FD_114546 | JGI IMG/M metagenome (GOLD analysis project Ga0172373, IMG submission 114546) | Freshwater microbial communities from Kabuno Bay, South-Kivu, Congo - kab_092012_10m | ecosystem: Environmental > Aquatic > Freshwater > Lake | place: Democratic Republic of the Congo...
CGCTGGCCCGCGAACCTGATCCACGACGGCAGCGACGAGGTGGTGCGGTTGTTTCCGCAGAACGTCAAGGGCCAAGTCGGCATGAGCAAGACACAAGGCGGCCATCGCTTCATTGAAGGCGACACAGAGACGGTCCAGAAGTTTGACTACGGGAATAGCGACACCGGCTCCGCCGCCCGGTTCTTTTACACCGCCAAGGCAGACAAGAAGGAGCGCAAGGGTAGCAAACACCCCACCGTGAAGCCGCTTGATCTGATGCGCTACCTATGCCGGCTGGTCACCCCACCCGGCGGCGTGGTGCTCGATCCGTATTGCGGCAGCGGCACCACCATCGAAGCAGCGCTGGCTGAGGGCTTCCAGGCCATCGGCATCGAGCGAGATCCTGAGAGCTTCGAGGACACGCAGCGCCGCCTCGATGGGGCGCAGCTGGGGTTGTCACTTGGCGCCTAACCCCACCCCTGTCACGACCCGCAGGCGCCCCTACCCCATGGCCCCGAGCCTGATCAGCCGCTCCTCGCCAGCGCGGCGGTCGTATTCGTTGTTGCTCTGCGCCTGCATCAGGGCAAGCCACCAGTCGAAGCCGTGCTGCACGGCGGCGGCAGGCGGCAGGGGGTCGCAGCTCAGCAGCAGGTGATGCGCGAACGCCCGGATCAGCCCGTTGGCCTCGTCGCTGCCGTGCTCACGCTGCACCAGCAGGCTCTGGAGCACTGGCGCAAAGCCGCGCATCCAGTCGTTGCTGAGCAGCTCCACGGTGGCCGACGGGGCAGCGGCAGGCGCCTTGGGTGTGGGCTGGGGCCTGGGGGCTGGTTGCGGGGCCGGGGGAGCGGCGACCACGCCGAGGGCCTCCAGCAGCCAGCCATCCATCCACACGGCGAGCGCGGGGGAGATCCAGCGGGCGAGGTCCACGGCGAGACGAGGGTGGATCCAGGTGCCGCGAAGGTGGTTCGGGCCAGAGCGGATCGTGACCCTCAGCAGGTCAGTCGGAAATCCGAGGGACCCTGAGAGGGCCTGCAGGTACTCGGCTGTGCGGTCGTTGCTCAGGTAGTGGGGTAGGTGCTTCCCACCCGCCCGGCACATCGCCGTGGCATTCACGAACCCATCCACCTCGCGGCGATGGATCGGCACGCCGTTCCACGTGCGGGCCTCGATGCCAGCCGACAGCACGGCAGGGCCGCTGTGAGCGTTCTTCATGGGTGTTGCCCGCGATTGCGGGTGACGAGGGTTACCCCTGGCACTGCTGCCAAGGTGCTGAAACGCTACCGCACATCTGCTGCATTCCGTCAAGCAGTGTTGCGCCGGGCCTCCAGTGGAGTTTCAGGAGGGCCCCTCAGCACCCTCCACCCCTGCGCTGCTTCCCCTCGCGGGTGTTGTATCCGCGCCGACCCGGACCCTGGCAGGTTACTTCAGGCGCCTGGGAGGCGACGATGCCTGTCCTGACCCGGCTGCGGGAAAACTGAAGCAGAAGGCACATCGCCCGAGCGTCAGCCATGCAATTCAGCACCGCCCGGCTCAGCCCTCAACTGCTGGAGATCCGGCTGCCCTACAGCAGCCTTAACCAAACAGCAACCTTCTTCCTTGCCAGTGATATACACCTGGACAACCCGAAGTGCAATCGGGCATTGCTTACTAAGCACCTCGATGAAATGAAGCGGCGCGATGGTGCCGCTCTTTTTTTCGGTGACGTGCTCTGCATGATGCAGGGCAAGTACGACAAGCGAAGCGATAAGGGAAGCATCCGGCCGGAGCACCTTGGCGGCAATTACTTTGATCTGGTGTTCCGTGAGTCTGCCGATTGGTTGAAGCCGTGGAGCGATCGCATCCTGCTGATGAGCGACGGCAACCATGAAACCGCCGTGATCAGCCGAAACGAGATCGACCCGCTCGAAAACGTGGTGCGGTTGATGCGTGATCAGGGCAGCCCAGTTGAGCACATGGGCTATCAGGGTTATGTGCGGTTTGTGTTCTCCAAGGAGGGCAAGCAGCGAGTGCGGCGCTGCACGCTGTTCTTCCATCACGGCGCCTGGGGCGGCATTATCACCAAGGGCACCATGGGCGGTAGCCGGTACTCCAGCATCGCCCCGGATGCCGACCTGCTGGTGAACGGCCACAACCATGAGCGCACGATTGCAGCGCATCCCTGCTATCGAGTCGCGAACAATGGCCAAGTGTGGATAGAGCAGCGCTGGCACTTGCAGACCGGCACCTACAAGCAGGAGTTTGGCGGCACCGGCGGCTGGGCTGTGGAGCGGATCGTGATGCCCAAAAGCCTCGGGGGGATCTGGCTGGAGCTGCAGCCCCGCGATCAGGGCGGTGTTGAAATCCGCTGCACTCCAGCATCATGAAACCACGTATCCGGGTGCTGGTTCAGCAGTGCGTTGAGGAGGGGGCGGTTGCTGGTTATCGCAGGGCACACAAGCACACCGACAACCCAGGCGCCGATCGGATCGCTGAAATGATCTCCAACGAGATCATGGGCCGGCTGCACGATTGGTTCACATTCGATGATTTTGAGATAATCTGAAAGCTGGCATCCCTGGAAAGCCTACGCTAATCTTTACCAATCACTGTCCCGATAGGGGCTAGGCTTCGGCGGGACCGCAATCCGCATCCCTGCCGCACTTGCCATGGACTTCGCCTTCTACCGATTCCTGGAGCGGCTTAACCTCAACTTCCGCCGCCTCACCTCCACCATGTCTGCCCTCTCTAATCGCGTCGCCTCCGTCCTGCAGTTCCTGCAGGGCGAGAAGGCTGCGCTCGCCAACGAACTGGCCGCCACCAAGGAAGCCCTCGCGGCTGCCCTGGCTGACGATGCCGCCGATGATGCCGCCATTGCAGCCGCTGAGGCTGACGCCGCCGCCGCACGCCTCCAGGCCGACTCTGCCGCCCGCCAGGTGGCTGAGCTGCAGCAGCTGGCCGAAGAAGACGCCGCTGAGGATGCCGCGATCAGCGCCGCCCTCGATGCCGTCGAGCATCCGGTGAACCCCGAGCCCGTCGAGCCCGTCGAGCCCGTCGAAGCTGAGCTTGTTGACGCCGAACCTGAAGCCTCCCTCGAGGCAACGGAACCGGCCGAACCTAACGCTGAGCCCCTGTCCTGATCTACACACGGCCCAGACCCCTCCTGTCTGGTTTTCAGGAAGCACAAGGCCCCAGCTGGTTACCGGGGCTTTTTCATGCCCTTCCCCTACTCATCCCCCACCGGCCGGCCCTGCGAGATCAGCAGCGCCCGGTAGGCCTCCATCAGTTTCTGCAGGTTCTGATGGCACAGACAGGAGCCACCGGAGCAGATCCGCCACAGGCGCTGCCCCGGTCGCTCGTCTGCGGTCACCACTTGCAGGAGACCGTCAGTGGCCACGGCATCAGGATCAGGCGGTCTGATCGAATACGGTCTGAACGTTGCCCAGCACGGCCAGGCTGAAGCCGTACTTGGCCAGGGCGCCAGCATCGCCCTCTTCCTGTACCGAGCCGACGCGGGCGTAGCACAGCTTCTTCTCGGTGGTGCCGCCAGGTCCGACGCGCAGGTACTTCACCGCCAGCTTCTCCGACACGCCGAAGGTGTCGAGGATCTGCAGGAACTTGTGGTCGATGGCCTTGTGAACCGTCATGCCCTTAAAGGCAGCGCTGCGGGCGTTGTTGATCCCGAATGAGATAGCACTGCCGCGGGTCACCTGGTCGTGGGTGATCACGCTCTCATCGTTGGTGTTGTTGGAAAGCGGGCTGCCGGTGATGTTCAGCAGCTGGATCGGCTTGGCCGTGCCATCGAGGGCATAGGCGCTGACCGGGGTGACGCTGCCGCCGCAAGCCGCCGAGGCGATGTTGCTGCCGGTAAAGGCGAAGCTCACTGAGAAGGGGGCGGTGGTGCTGACTGCGGTGACGGTGAAGGTCGCATCATCCACTGCAGCGAATGCGGCATTGCTGAGCGTGCTCACGTAGATTTTGCCACCCACCGACACGCCAGGAGCGGTGCTGAGCGTCAGGGTCACCACGTTGCTGGCGAGGGCGGCATTGGTGACGGTCTTGGCGCCTGTGCCGGCCAGGATCTCAAAGGTGCTGCCCTCGCCACTGGCGCTGATCAAGCCGATCCCCGAGAGCGCCTGGGAGGTGTCGAGCCAAGTGCTCAGCAGTGCGCCCTGATTGGCCGCTGCGGTCACCGCATCCTCCAGCGTGATTGCGCTCATCCGCAGGGGCACCACGTAATGCTGGTAGTCCAGCTGCGCGGCGTAATCGATGTTCGTGGTGGACATTGCGGGCCGGGAGGTCTCTACGGGCAGTTTTCCCGCCCCGTGATGGCCAGCACTGAACCGCCCTGAGCAGCCGCCAGCGCCCGGCCTTCCACGGCATCGGCGGGCACCCGAAGCCACAGCACCTCCCCGCCCTCAGACGCAAACTCACGCGCCTGCCCCGCAGCAGAGCGCATTGCGATCAGGAACCCGCCCCAGTGGCCACCATCGACCCGGTGCGGCGCCAGCAGCAGGGCATCCTCAGCCGCCCAGCACAGCCGCGGCGGTGGGGCTGTGCCTTCCCCCTGCCCGGCCAGATCGGCAAACCACGGGCCGTTCATGGCGAAGGCAGGCAGCAGGTTCCGCTTCAGCAGCGCCAGCAGTGCAGCACCGGCCTCGCTCGGTGGGCGCGGGTTCTCGGCAACGTCCGCCCAGAAGCAGAACTCCCGCAGCTGGAACGGCTCAGGTCGGGCCTCGCGGTTGCGGTTGGCCTCCGCCTGCAGCATCGCCAGCTGGGCGCTGCTCAGCTCTTCCCGGTGAAGCCGTCGGCGCTCGGCTGCTTCGCCTTCCTGGAGCGCCTGGAGGACGTAGCCGCCAGGGAGCGAACCGAACCGCTCGCGGCTGAACTCGAGGGCGCTGGGCCAGAGGCGGCGGCATTCCCAGAAGGCCCGTCCCCAGTCGGGTCGGTCGCATTGGATGTCATCGCCTCGCTGAGCTTTCCCAGCGCTTCCTCCAGCAGGCGCATCTGTTCGGCCGGATCAGCGGCCGGCACGCCCGCCGCTTCCTCCTGCTGCTCGAACGCGAACAGCAGGTTAAACAGGCCCGGCGGCAGCTTGGTGGTCTGCTCATCGCTCCATTCAGGCCGCACCCGCTGCAGGATCACGGTTACCGAACGGATCGCGACACGGTTGGAGAGTGCCCGCGCCTGCTCCAGGAAGGGGCCGATGATGCCCGCGTGAGCGATCTCCACCTCCTGCTCCTCCTCGCTGGCTGGCGTGCCCTTGGCGCCCAGATCCTGCGCATGGAGGCGGGTGAGCAGGCCATAGCACCACCGGGGGCTGCGGCCTTCTGCAGCCTGGCTGAGGGCCACGCTGGCGGCGGTGACGAGCCGATAGAGGGCATTGGTGGGATCGACGGCGCGGATGTGCTGCAGCTCATCCACCGTGAGGAACCCCAGGCGGGGCAGCTCCATGGTGCCGCCGTTCCATTCGATCACCTCTACGGCCTGCTCTGGCGCCTGCGGTGGCGTCTGCCAGGGGAGTTGCTGAAGGATCACGAAAGGCGCTGCCAGTTACTGATGAATTGTGCCCGAAATGCCTCCTCGTAGTCGTAGGGCTCAATGCCGGGCACCCGCACGCGGCCGAGCACTGCATCGGTCCATGGGCGTGCCGGCAGGTTGACCAGCGGCCGGGACTTGTCGCCCCATGGGTGGATGTTGGCGCCGTAGTGAACGGCGGTGGCATAGCCCACGGCCCACCGGAAGGTGCAGAGGGATCCGCTCACCTGAAAGCTGTTGGAGGCCCGGAGGGTGCCCAGGTCCACGATGTTGCGGGGGCTGCCCACTCGGATCCCCTGCGTGCGGCTGCCATCGCGGCGGAAGGAGCCGCTGCGGATCGTCTCCCGCGGCCAGTCCCAGGCCTTGGTGCCAAGGGCATCCTGGAAGGCGCTGTTCAGCTCCGGGAACACGGCGCGAGCGGCGGCATCAGCAGCACGACCCGAGCGCACGGCGATGTTGGGCGTGATCTGCACGGTGGCCCTGGTGCGCAGCCTCATCGGCCCGCCGCGAAGGTGCCGCTGAACTCGTCGCCAGCTTCGGCCCGGATCAGCGCATCAATGCCGCCGACACCTGAGAGGGTGGCGATCGTGATCCAGCCGCGCTCGCCCTCGGTGGTGGCGGGCAGGTTCTCGATGGCGCCGATGATCGCCTCCAGCTTCTCGCCACGGGGCAGGCCGGTAGGCCGCAGGCCGGTATCGGTCCAGACCCAAGCGGTGCCGGCATCAAGCCAGCCGGCGCCAGCGGGCACCGCGGCCCAGCGGGTGATGTTCCCCTCCAGGTTCGCGGCGCCGATGTTCCGGCCGCCGCTGGGCTGCTCACCGCTGGGGCCGGTCAGGTCAGCGAAGGCTTCGATCACCACCAGGTCAGTGGTGGGGTTCATGCCGTCGCGGAGGCTGGCGAGCGCTGCGGTGGGACGCTTCCAGAGCATCCGGCAGTTGGCGAAGGGGGCGAAGGGGGTGGCCATGGGTCAGTAGGCCGGCTTGGGCTTCCCTTTGGTGCCCTTGGCGCCTTTGCCGCCTTTCTTCCCGCCCTTGCCGGTGTAGGGCTTGTTGCCGTGGGGTTTGTTGCAGTTCATGGGTCAGCTCCTGATGAGGGTGGCGCCGCCGCCCATCACCGGCTGCGGGGCGACGCGAGGCAGGTTGAGGGCGGTGGCGATGCGGGCGATCAACAGGCCCATGCGCTCCTCACGCTGGCCCTGTGCGGTGGCCCTGGCGCCGCTGCCGAAGCGATAGCGGGCCTTCAGCAGGTCGGTGTTCCAGGAGAGCTTGCCGGCCTGGCTGAGCTGCTGCGCTCGGGTGGGGCTGGTGCCAGGAATCGGCCCCTCGTATTCCTCAGCGTTGCCCAGGTGGGCGGTGCCGGCATCCACCGCGTCAGCCTGCGCTTCCTCCAGGGTGAGCACCTCGTCGATGTAGGCCTGAATCTGCGCCACGGTGGAGGGGCTGACGCTGGCGACGCTGTTCATCTGCTGGCTCAGCTCCACCATCGGCACTTCCGAAGCGGGCCAGCCGATCCAGGAGCGGATCAGGTCGCGATCGTTGCGGGCGCTGGTGTTGTTGGGCCGCCAGAGCGCATTGAGGGTTGGCAGTGCCATGGATCAGGGCTCAGGCTGCTGTCAGTTTTCCCGCAGGCGCCGGAACGCCGCGGCGCTGGCCGTGGAGGTTCGCCAGCCAGTACCGGTCGCTGGGGTCCATGGCGTTGGTGAGCGCCCGGAGCATGGAAGTGCCCTCTTCGGGCTCCGCATCGGCGAGGATCCGCAGGCCCTGCGTGGTGGCCGCTGCATCGCGGCTGTCGATCGCCACGGCGATGCCCTGGATCAGGCGGAGGCTTGGGGGGCGGGTGGTGGTGGGGGTTGCGGGCATGGGGGGATTGTGGGGGGGGATTAGCGGTTGCGGCGGGCCGGGCCGCCGCCACCGGGGCTGCTGGCGAATCGCCCGTTGTTGTCCCTGACGTAGTTGCGCCTGCCTCTGCTGCCGCCGCGAGCCATGAAGATCCGGTACTGCTACTGCAGTTTTCCCGTGGTCAGGAGGCTGGCTTGCGGCGACGGGGGAGGCGGCTGCGGAGGCGAGCGGGCGGCTTGGCGGGCAGGCCCATGGCCTCGCGGTAGGCCCGCATCACCTCGCGGTCATACTTCCGGCCGGTGCGGAGGCCGGCGTAGGTTTCGGCGATGAACTCGGAGGGGCTGGTGGTGGCGTAGCGGCTAACACGACCGGCGAGGGCTTGCATCTCCTTGCCGCGTCGCTTTCTTGCGGCTTTTGGCATAGATGGGTTTGCCGCAAGATCAAAAGATTTATATCTTTTAGTCCTGCCGGACGCGCTTGTTGAACTATTGACGGCCTCTTGCCATCTAAACGCCATTCTCTTGTCCCTGATGTGTCCAAGCTCATGCCACAGAACTGCCATCGGGCTGGAAGATGAATGCCAGCCGATTTTGCGTAGCCTGCGCTGCTTAGAAACGGGAAACATCCACCAATCACTTCTATCGTTTACGCCTATTGTGTTACGTGCCCGATGTGCGTATGCTATCCATGTCTTCTGCTTGCCTGTTGTTACTTTGCGCTCAAAGTTGACCCCTCTATCTCTTACCCATTTTTCTGCTGCCTTTTTGTTTGCTTCGGTATGCTTGCCTCCTGCTAATGAGCTAAAGATGTGTGACTGATTCCGCGGCGGCGGCGTAAACTGCACCGGTGAACGGGCGTCCATGTTGATCAGCCGCCCGGTCAGCCTGACCCGCTTGCGGCCGATAATGGCCATCCGTGCCAGGGGGTTGCGCTCTTTCGGGGGCGTGGCGGGGGTGGGGGCCCCCTTCCCCCTCGCCCCCTTCGCCCTGGTCACCTTCACGCCCTTCAGCACCCCCGGCGTGGCGCTGCGCTTGAGCCTGGTGACGGGGCTTGCGCCCTCAGCCCTGATCTGCGCCCGCGTCACGGCGGCACGCTGCTGTGCGCTGGGCTTGGCCTTGAGCTTCGCCTTCGATGCCTTCAGGCGGGCCTTCGCCTCCTTGGTGGCCTTGCCCAGATAGCCGCCTTGACCCGGCCTGCGATCGAGCTGCGCCTGGCCGCGCTGACGGAAGGTGCGGGGCTGGGGCCTGCCGGTGCTGGCGCTGCGGCCCTTCCTGGCGGGCTTGTTGCTGCTGCTGGAGCCCCCGCCGCCTGGGGTGGACGCAAACCGGCCGCGACCGTCGCGCACGTAGTTGCGCCCCTTGCCGCCGCCCTTGGCCACGCTGCAACCTGCTACTGCAGCAGTTTTCCCGTCAGCCCAGGCCCGCCCGGAGGATCAACAGGGCGTGCCACGTGCCCGCGAGCAGCAGAGCACCGAGCACGCCAGACAGCGCCGCCACCCGGATCTCGTGATCACGGATCGCGTCGTGGATCAACTGCCGCACCTGATCTTCATCCATGGCCCGAGGATGCCCTGCAGGCCCCTGCGGTGCGGTGGCGGGGGATACGGGGGTGTGGATCTGGACATGGGTGACATCACCCCACCGGCTCCGGCGCCCGCTCGATCCCCGGATACTGGCGCCGCTCGCTGGGGGAGGGCTTGAGCACGGCCTCTTCGAGGATCCTGGATGCCTTGCCGAACTCCATCGGCACCAGCTTGCCGTCCACCACCTTGCCCTTGCCTTCACGGAAAGCCTCCAGCACCTGCTCCCGCGAGCGGTCCCAGAAGGCGGAACGGAGCATGGTGGCCCGCCGCTGGGGATCGGGTTCCTCCATGGCGGAGTCAGCCACCGGGGACAGCGAGCATCGGCACCTCGGGTGGCCAGGCGCCACCACCTCGCCGATCCTGTAGATCCGGCCATGCCGTGACGCGCACACCGGACAGGTCCGCTCATCCTTGGTGGCAATCCACCGCACGTAGCCGTAGCCGTTTCGCGCTGCTGAGGCCTTCTGCGCCCCCACGTAGGCGTTGGCCAGCTCGCTGCGGGCGATCAGCTCAGCCCGCTGCTCCAGGCCCATCCGCTGCGTCAGCCCCTGCGGATCACGGGCGCCCTGCAGCGCACGGCGGATGTCCTGCTCCAGCACCTTGCTGCCCTTCCCGCGGCCCACACCATCGGTGATGATCCGGGCGATGTTGTCGCGGAAGCTCTCGATCTCGCCCCTGATGTAGGCGCTGGCGGTGCTGGCAGCAGCAGCCACGGCCTCGCGGGAGGCACCCACGAACAGGCCCTGAGCGGCAGCGTCCGGGTTGGCGGTCTGCGCGAGCTGCTGGCCCAGGTCACCGCCGAGCGCCACGGCCTCGCCGAACGCTTCCCGCAGGCGGTTCTGCAGCCAGGCCAGCTCCCGGTCGCTCATGTAGCCCTGCGCCAGCTGGATCAGCTTGCGGAACTTTGCGCTGCCATCAGCGATCGAGTAGGCCCCCGGCCGCCGCGTCACGCCATCGGCGCTCTGCTGGTCGGGCAGATCGGGATCCACGAACTGCCCGTAGTACCGGCGTAGATCCTTCAGGGTGCGGGCCAGGGCGCGGCGGAGGGCAGCGGTGGTGTTCTCGGTGGCGCGATTGCCGATCGCATCGAGGGCGGCGGCGTAGTCGTCGGCCAGCTGGAGCTGTTGATCGCCGATGGTGGCCATCTCAGTTCAGCGGCAGCCCCTGCGCGTCGAGGTCATCGCCGGCCAGGTCGTTGGGCTCCGGCACGGGCGGGTTCATCAGCGCCTGGTTCCTGGCGTCCTCCACAGCCAGCTGACTGGCCTCCTTCTTGCCGTCCACGCCCGGCCGGAGCATCCCGCGCTTCTGCGCCAGGTTGGTGACGGTCTCGCGCATCAGCAAGCCCTTGTCGTAGAGGGTGCCGGCGAGCGTGAGCAGCGCATCATCCACGGGCTTGTCGGTGATGCCCGGCAGCAGATCAAGGCCCGCCCCGGTGCCCGGCAGATCGCCCGTGAACGCGCCCCAGAGCTGGAACAGGCTCTCCCAGGCGCTGGACTTGCTCTCGGCCATGGCGGTGATCGTGGCCTGCAGCTGTGCGCTCTCCAGTTCGGCCTGGGTGGCGGTGCGGTCGCCGGTGCCGCTGAACAGGAACGACAGCGTGCTGCGGTCGATCAGCTTCTCGATGCCCTGCAAGTGCTGGAGGTGCTTGTCGAGCGATCCGCCGGATGGTTCGGCGAACTCCAGGCCGCCGTTGCCGTCGGGGAACTCCAGAGCGCTGTTCGGCCCCAGGGTCAGCGGCAGGGGGCTGCCATCGGGAGCGGTCATGCGGCGACCCTTCACCACGGCCACGGGCAGGGCGCAGCGGTGCAGCAGCTCCTTCAGGTCGCTGTATTCCCGGAACCAGTCGAGGGTGAGGTTCGCCAGGCTCAGCAGCGGCAGGCCGCCTTCGCCGAACGGTTCGCCGGTGGCCCCGTACCAGCGCACGGGGGGGGTGCTCAGAGGCTGGCCATCGGCGCCCTTAAAGGTGCCTTCCAGCGGCTCGCCGGTCTCCGGGTCGGTGGCCACCTCAAATGTGAAGCCAGCGCTGTTGCCGGCGCCCTCGGTCCGGATCGTCAGCACCCGCCACTCACCGCCGCGCATCACGCGGTAGCGGGGCTCGAGCTTCACCCCGTAATCACCGTCCTCCACCTCATGCCATTCGAGGATGGTGCAGGCGATCGGCACCCGGCCCCGCCCAGCCTTCGCCAGCCGCCAGTTCAGAACGTTCCGGCGCTCCGCGAATGAGTACGTGGGTCGGCGCCCGGCGGCAAGCTCAGCGGCGCGGCTTTCGGCCTGGCCGTTGGGCATGTCGGCCATCAGCAGGCAGCCGCCATCGCGGAGCACCAGCGCATCGGCCTGCATTCCCCACTTCCGCAGGCTGTTGCCCTGCCCGTCGATGTCCATCGCGGCCTGCTCCAGGCCCTTGGGGGCGCCGCGAAGGCTGTAGCGGCTGAGCACTCCGGCGAAGCTGTGGATCCCGTCGCGGAAAAAGGAGGGATAGCTACTGCGCTTCAGGCGGTTTTCGTAGGCTTGGCGCGGCTCGCCCGCTTCCTTGGGCAGGTGCCGCCGCTTGGCGTCGCCTTCCAGCAGATCCCAGCAGTCTGCGACCAGCTCAAGCTGCGGCAGGAGCCCCCGCAGGCGCGGATGGTGGAACGACGGCAGCTCCGCCCTGGTTGTCGGATGGCTGAGCTTCTGCTGCTCCAACGTCGCCGCCTACGCCTGCTGCTGCAGTTTTCCCGCTGCCCTGGTCGCAGCAGGTGCCGAACAGGGCCAGCTGCTCAGCGGCCTGCAGGATCTCGGCTGGCTGCGTGATTCGGCGCCGCTTGGCCTGCCCTTCGGCGGTGGTGGAGGGGGCCAATTCCAGGGTCAAGCCCTGATGCTCCTCGTGCTGCAGCTGCTGCCCCTGCCGGATGCGACGGGCTCGGATGATGAACTGCCCGAATTGCAGGCCCCGGAGGGTGCGGCGCCCGCGGGGAAGCAGCCAGGAGCGCTCGATCATCTGCTGATCCGCCCAGCTCAGTGCCTCATGCGCCCGGTCTGCCAGCGCCAGCGCTTCCGCCAGCTCGCGGTGGCCTTCGGCCTCATCGAGCGGGTCAGGATCGCAGAAGGCATAGCCCTGTGCGTCCGGGTCGAAGCAGCGGGTGGCGCCCTGAGCTTCCAGGATCTCCGCCACCTCGCCGCGCTGCAGGCCCGTGGCCTCAGCGATGGCACTGAGGGGCTGATCAGCCGCCGCGAGGCGCCGCACGGTGGGGGCCTTGTCGCGCCAGCGGTCGGGGAACTTCACGCCGCTGCTGTGGCCCCGATCCCGCAGGTACTGCGCCATGGCGCCACGGATGAAGGGCACCACAGCGGTGCTCAGCGCATAGGGCCGGCCGGTGGCGATGTTGATCCGCTTGGGGTCGTAGCGGCGGCAGCCGTTCAGCAAGCCCTGCACCGCGACCAGATACAGGTCATCGAAGCCCATCTTGGTGCGGCTCGCCAGGCGGTTTGCCATGGCCCTGGCCAAGCCTAGGTTGTCGGCCGCGAGCTGCTCACTCCAGGGCGTTGGCGGCGGGAAGCTGCCCAGCTGCTCCAGATCAGGACAGGGGCCAGGATCGCGGATCTTTGTCGAGCGGGCGGCCACCCTCGGGTGCCTGGTGGTGCGTGTCACACGGGATGATGTGGCCGGTTTGCTAGGCCCATTCTCACAGGCCCTGGCGGTAGCGGCGATCACGCCCCATGCCCCCAGCTCACGGTGGCGAAGCTCACCGGGCCGTTGCTGCTCACGTAGATCAAGGCCTGGCTCGTCATGTCCACGATGTCATCGAAGGTGCCGGCAGGGAATTGCAGCAGCTGCTCGCGCACGGTGTTCGACCATGGAGCGGCTCGAGGCAGGAACACCCGGCCGGCATTGAACTCCACGCTCGCCGCATTGGCGCGGGATTCCTTGCTGCCCATGGTGCCCACCCCGGCGGCCACCACCTGATAGCCGTGGGCTTCCTGCGTGAGGCTGGAGATCACCGCAGCGCCGTTTGCCTTCTTCTCGATCACCAGCTCCCCAAAGCGGTGGCGCACCCACAAGGCCCTGATCATGGCGGTGGTTGCCGGGAAGTTGAGGCGCTTGTTCACCAGGTCCAGCAGCCACATCCCCGCGGGGCTCTGTCCCCACAGGCCCAGGGCCACCATGTCGCTGCCGGCGGTGTCGTCGAAGGTGCAATCGACCGACAGGATGCGGCGGATGAAGCGATTGGGCAGGGTCTCATCCCCGGCGTGCCCTGGCCAGGCCGGCGTGCCGTAAAAGCGCATTCGATCCAGGAAGAACACCGTGCCCTTGCCGGCGCTCGGGCGCTGCTGGTAGATGGATTCCCAGTCGCGGTCTGGAGTGTTCGCCCGCTTCTGGCGGATCCACCGGGGGCCGAAGCGATCGGGGTCCAGGGCCTCGCCGGGCTGGCGGTTGTCGGGTTCGCGGGTGACGGTGGCCGGGAGGGGTTTGATGTCGTTCGCCGGTACCGCCTCAATCGGCAGGCTCACCACATGCCAGCGCTCGCAATCGTCTTCCAGCCCCTCGCGCTCCAGATCCAGGTTCTTGCCCAGCAGGTAGCCGATCAGATCGGCCTCGTGCCAGCGGGTGTGGACCACCACCACGCCGTTCCCCGGCTCCTCACGGGCCGAGAGAACGGAATCCCACCAGTTGTGAACCTGCCGGCGAAACGCGGCGCTCTCGGCCTCCTCGCGGCCCTTGATCGGGTCGTCGATGAACAACCAGTGGCCGGGCTTACCGGTGCCCTTGCCGATGCCTGCAGTCCAGATCGTGCCGATGCCCTCAGTGCCAGCCCACTCCTCCTTACCGGCTTTCGAGGGGCTGAGACTGCCGCCGCTGGCCGCGTAGTAATCGCGGGCGGCCTCGCTGAAGCCGGTGGCCAGCTCCTGGGTCTGGCAGCAGATCCCGCCGCTGCGATCCGGGAACCGGCGCAGGCAGTAGCCCGGCAGGAAGCGGCTGAAGATCGTGCTTTTCCAGTGTCTCGGCGGCAGCTCCACCATCAGCCGGCGGAGGTCGCCATCGGCGAAGCGCTGCGCCAGGTCGATCAGGCGCAGCGTGTGCCGGGTAAAGGGGAACCGGGGGTAGGCGGTGGCGATGTAATCGCGGAAGGATTCGCGGTAGGGCTCAACCTCTACCGGCACTGCCGCCTCTGCCCTCCGGTGCTCCTGCGCGGCCCGCAGCACGGTGCTGCCGTAGTGCAGGGCGGTGCCGGACAGCAGGAGGGAGTTGCCTGGCATCAGCCGCGGCTTTCCTGCACCGTTACGAACACGGCCTTCCCCGGCACCAACAGCCGCGGGCGGCGGCCCTGCCGCTCCCAGGCTTGGCGACGAGCGGCGCGGCGGCGGTTGATCCGCTGCAGCCGCGCACGGGCGTCGTAGGGCGGTGGTGGCGCCTGGTCAGTGGCCATCGTGACAGGGGTTGATTGCCTAGCCATTCTGCCAGAAATTGGCGGCATAGGCTCTGCAGCAAGCAGGCCCCAGCCGGGGATTTTATGGGTCACCACTTGGCCCGATCCGCCCAGTAAGCCGCACTCATCTTCCCCTTGGCGATGTTGACTGCATGGCGGGCCTTAAAGCTGGCGCGGCGGGCCTTTTCGGCTTTTGTGGTCGGGTTCTTCCCGGCACCTTTCACCCCCTGCTACCCGAAGCGGGTCAGGCGCACCCGATCGCCGACTTTCGCCAGCACGGCATGGCTCTTGTTCGGGTGTTTGGGGGTTCGCTTGGGCTTGTTGAAGCCCTGGAAGGTCTCGCCGGCTCGGGATACAGGCATGGGCTGAAGGGGTCTCTAAGGCCATCGTGACAGGGGCGCGGGGGGTGGCCTTCTTCATGGCTGGCCTCCGCCTACCCCATCCAGCCAGTCAGCCGTTGTCGAGCTGCCGCCGTGACGCTCGCGGAGGATCTGGGCGATCTCGTGGGCAACGGCAGCGGACTGCAGGCGGCAATCGTTGCAAATTTGATGCAGCGGACAGCCAATGTCGCTGTCGGTGACTTCCCGGCACAGTGCCAGGGCCATGCGATCAGAGGGGGTGCTCATGCCCATCCCTCCGGCGGCGTGGTGTCGTCGGCGTCGGTGTGAGTGAGGGCGGCACGGGCGGCGCGGTCGGCTGAGGGTGCTGCTGCAGAAGCAGGTCGGCGGCGCGTGTATAAGGTCCATCACTCTCTTCGGTGTGTTCATCGGCATGAG
>Ga0172373_10006798_pt1 | contig 15090 bp, 12 predicted proteins | sample Lak10m_2_FD_114546 | JGI IMG/M metagenome (GOLD analysis project Ga0172373, IMG submission 114546) | Freshwater microbial communities from Kabuno Bay, South-Kivu, Congo - kab_092012_10m | ecosystem: Environmental > Aquatic > Freshwater > Lake | place: Democratic Republic of the Congo...
GCTGTCGGGTCCGACGCTCACCAGCGCGGGTTCGATGACCGGTCGGGCGATTCCGGTGCTCGTCGACTCCACGCGGTTGCCCGCGGGAGACACGGCGGTCTCCGCACGGCCCGCGAGGGCTACGGTGACGCTCTGCTGATGCCCGCGACGAAGGCGGAGAGCGAGATCGTCGTGCACGAGCAGGGCCTCGCGCGGGTCGTCGGCCGGAAGAATCTCGACCAACCGAAATCCGAGCCCGGCGAAGAATCCGATCTCGGCGTCGAGGTCGTCGGCCCGGGCGATCGTCTCGTTGCGGGGCAGGGGAGGCACCCGGTCAAGTTACTGGGGGACTCGCCGATGGGGGACGGCTCGAATGGCGTCGGCGGTCTAGCGTCGGACACATGAAGCTCGGCGACGGTTCCACGTATGGGGATCTCGATTTCGCCGGTCGGGTGGTGATCGTCACCGGTGCGGGCCGGAATCTCGGACGCGAGTACGCCTTGGCTCTGGCCGTCCGCGGGGCCCGGGTCCTGGTCAACGATCTCGGTGTTCCGATCTCCGACACCGACGGCGTCGCCGACGCCACCGAGGGCGATCCGGCCGGAGACGTGGTGAACGAGATCGAGGCCCTCGGGGGTGTGGCGGTGGCGAACCGTGACACCATCGCAACCGTCGAGGGAGGTCGCTCCATCGTCGAGAACGCGCTCGACGAATGGGGTCGCGTCGATGCCGTCATCAACAACGCCGGCCAGGTGCGTCTCGCACCGTTCGACGACTTCCCCGAGGAGTCGTTGGAAGCGTTGATCGACACGCAACTGCGCGGAACCGTGAACGTCAGCCGACCGGCGTGGCGGGCCATGAGGAGCCGGACCGACGAGCCGGGAGGGCGTTTCGTGAACGTCTCGTCGGGTGCGGCGTTCGGCGGAGTTCCCGCCGGCACGATGTACGCCATGGCCAAGATGGGAGTGATCGGACTCACCCGTGGAATGGCGAGCGAGGGACGGGCGCACGGCATCGCGGCCAATGTCGTGGTGCCCTACGCCAAGACCCGTCCCGGCACCGGCTTCGGTCCCATCCCGTGGTCGCCCGAGCTGGGAGAGTGGCTGGATCCCGCGTTGGTCGCTCCACTCGTCGTGTGGCTCGCGCATCCGGAGTGCGCGTTGAACGGCGAGACGATCAGCGTCGGGGCGGGTTGGTTCGCCGGGATGGAGATGCGCCTCGCCGCCGGTTTCCACGACCGACACGTCGAACCATCCGCCTTCGCCGAGCGCACCGACGAGATGCTTCGAGGAGACGAGTCGCCGGTGACGGCCTTCGGATCTCGGGCGGTCCGACATCTGATGGATGGATTCCGTCCACCGACCGGAGACGACCGGTGAACCCCGATCGAATGAACGAACTCGGGTTCTACACGCTTCCGGGTGCTCCACGTTCGCCGCGCGACCTGATCGACGAGGTTCGCGAGGGCGAACGCATGGGCCTCGGTTCCTGCTTCATTTCGGAGAGGTTCAACATCAAGGAGGCGGTGACGCTGTCGGGCGCGGTCGGAGCGGTGACCGAGAGACTCGGTATCGCCACCGCGGCCACCAATCACAACACCCGTCATCCACTGGTCACGGCGTCGTACGCCACCACCATGCATCGGCTCACCGAGGGGCGGTTCGCCCTCGGCATAGGACGTGGCATCGGTCCACTGTTCTCGGCCTATGGACTGCCGAAGATCACGACCGCGCAGATGGAGGACTTCGCTTCGGTGATGAAGCGGCTCTTCCGGGGCGAGGTGATCGTCGGTCACGACGGACCCATCGGCAAGTTCCCGGTGCTGGCGCTCGATCCGAGTTTCGACGAGGACATTCCTCTGGCGATCACCGCCTTCGGTCCGAACACTCTCGAGTTGGCCGGACGGGCCTTCGACTGCGTCGTTCTGCACACCTTCTTCTCCGATGAGACACTGCAGCGTTGCGTTCGCACCGTGAAGAACGCCGCCGAGCGGGCCGGCCGCAATCCCGATCACGTGCGGGTCTGGTCGTGCTTCGCGACCATCGGTGACCACTTGCCCGAAGAGGTTCGCTTGAAGAAGACCGTCGGCCGTCTGGCCACCTACCTGCAGGCGTACGGTGATCTGATGGTGTCCACGAACGGCTGGGATCCCGCGGTGCTCGCGCGTTTCCGAGCCGACCCGTTCGTGTCCGGTTTTCGCGGCGCTCTCGACAACACCGCGACCACCGCCGAGTTGGAACACGTGGCCACCTTGATTCCGGAGGAGTGGATGGCGTCGGCCGCCACCGGGACGGCCACGAACTGCGTGGCCGCCATACGCGGACAGTTCGATCTCGGTGCCGACGGCGTCATCCTGCACGGCGCATCGCCGGCCGATCTGGCTCCCATCGTCGAGGAGTACCGGCGCACCCGTCCCGCGGGTCGTTTCGATCACCTGCTGGCCAATCCGGGTGGTTGTCGATGAACGTCGCGCGCAATGGACTCGTCCGGCTTCATTGGGAACAGGTTGCGGGAACCCCGGACGATCCCACGCTCCTCCTGGTGAACGGACTCGGGAATCAATGCATCGCTCATCGAACGGGCTTGTGCGAGATTCTGGCCGGGGTCGGGTTCCGCGTGATTCGATTCGACAATCGGGACGTGGGTCTCTCCGACGACGGCCCCGAGGGATACGGATTGTCCGACATGGCGGCCGACGCGATCGCCGTGCTGGACGCCGCCGAAGCGGACACCGCGATGGTGATGGGGTCGTCCCTCGGGGGAATGATCGTCCAGACCATGGCCATCGAACACCCGCATCGCGTGTCGGCGGTGGTGTCGGTGATGTCGACCACCGGCGATCCGGACGTCGGTCGTCCGTCGGACGAAGCGCGCCGACTGCTCCTCACGCCCGGTGCCACCGATCGTGAGGCCGCCATCGATGCTCACCTCGCCGGACAACGGGTCTGGGGCAGTCCGGGTCTCGTCGAGTGGGACGAGCAACGTCGACTGGCGGGGGAGATGTTCGATCGGGCTTGTCGACCCGACGGAGTGGCGCGCCAGTACCGGGCCGCGCGACGCGACGGAAGTCGAACCGATCGTTTGCGCGGTGTTCGCGTGCCCATGATGGTGATCCACGGTACGGCCGACACCCTCATCGATCATTCGGGTGGTGTGCGGACCGCCGAGGTGGTACCGGGAGCCGAACTGGTCACGATCGAAGGCATGGGACACGATCTGCCCAGTGCGCTCTGGTCGCGCCTGGCCGACGAACTTCGGCGCTTCGCCGTACAGTGTGGAATCCAGGGAGGAACGTCATGAGCGACACCGAAACCGAACGTCCGACCGAGTCGTCGTCATCGTCGTCGTCATCGTCATCATCGTCGTCATCATGGTCGTCGTCATCATCGTCGGCGTCGGTCGGACCGGGGGATCCGGTCACCGATTGGACCACCGACTACGACATCTTCGATCCCGCGTACGTGAACGATCCTTTCCGGATCTGGGACGAACTGCGGCCTCGTTGTCCGATCGCTCACTCCGACCGGTGGGGAGGGTCGTGGCTGCCGACGCGCTACGAGGACGTGACGGCGATCGCTCGCGACATCGAAACCTTCCCCTCCGGAGGTGGCATCGCCGTGGTTCCGCCGGTTCACGGCCAGCCCGGAGCGAGTCAGCCGGCTCTCCTTCCCTACGGAGTGCCGCCCACCTCGGCCGATCCTCCGTTGCACGCCTGGACCCGTCGACTGATCCTTCCCTGGATGTCGCCGCAACGCACGCAGTCGTACGAGCCGATGACTCGCGAGTTGTGCCACCGGCTCATCGACGGCTTCGTCGACTCGGGACGGGCCGATCTGGCCGCCGACTACGCGCAACAGATTCCGGTCCGGGTGATCGCCCACATCCTCGGAGTTCCCGCCGAGATGAGTGACACGTTCACCGGTTGGGTTCGCGACGTTCTCGAGTTCGCTTACGACCCCGTTCGTCGTCAGCGCGGAATCCTCGGAGTGATCGAATTCTTCCAGTCCGCCCTCGCGGAACGTCGGGAGTCACCGGCGGACGACCTCATCTCGGAGTTGTTGCACACCGAGTTCGACGGCGCTCCCATCGACGAGACGGTGATACTCGGTATGTGTTCGCTCATGCTGATCGCCGGGGTCGACACCACCTGGTCGGCCATCGGTTCGTCGATCTGGCACCTCGCCAACGATCAGAAGGATCGTCGTCGACTGGTCGCCGAGCCCGAACTCATGGAAACGGCGGTCGAGGAGTTCCTGCGCGCCTACTCGCCCGTCACCATGGCGCGTCGTCTCATGAACGACGTGGAGTACAAGGGCTGTCCGATGAAGGCCGGTGAACGGGTGCTCATGAACTTCCCCGGAGCGAACCGTGATCCGGAGGCCTTCGATCGGGCCGACGAGGTGGTGCTCGACCGCCGCATCAACCGTCACGTGGCCTTCGGCGCGGGAATCCACCGTTGCGCCGGTTCCAATCTGGCTCGGATGGAGTTGCGAACGGCGATCGAGGTGTGGCTCGAGCGGATACCCGAGTTCGAATTGGTCGACGCCCCGGCGGTCGTCTGGGCCGGCGGTCAGGTCCGGGGTCCGCGCAGCGCCGTCGTTCGGTTCTGATCGAGGGTGGCCGATCCGTGAACGGTCACCTCGTCGCACCCCTGCGGGGCACCGTGGTGTCGGTGGTCACGGTGGGTGAAGTCATCGGAATCGGCCGGCCGCTGGTCGTGATCGAGTCGATGAAGATGCAGCACGACGTCACCTGCGATCGTCCCGTTCGGATCGTTCGCGCGTTGGTCGAGGTCGGTCGCACGGTCGTGGAGGGCGAGATTCTCGTCGAGATCGAGGACGCGGATGCACCGACCGCCGTCGACGGGACGGACGACCCCACGATGACTCGTGTCGATCTGTCGGAGGTCCAGTCGAGGCACCGAGGAGTCCTCGATGCGGCGCGACCCGGTGCCGTCGAACGACGTCGATCCGACGGACGGCGCACCGCGCGCGAGAACGTGGCCGACCTCGTCGACGACGGAACCCTCGTGGAGTACGGACCGCTCGTGATCGCCGCCCAACGTCGCCGACGGTCGGTCGACGATCTCGTCGAGCGCACCCCGGCCGACGGACTGGTGGCTGGTCTCGCCTCGGTGAACGGTCATCTGTTCCCCGGGCGCGAGAGCCGGGTGGTGGTGATGTCGTACGACTACACGGTGCTGGCCGGCACCCAGGGTCAGCAGAACCACCGCAAGAAGGATCGACTCTTCGAGATCGCCGAGCGTCTTCGGTTGCCCGTGGTCTTCTTCGCCGAGGGTGGGGGAGGTCGTCCGGGCGACACCGACGGGCTCGGCGTGTCCGGGCTCGATTGTTGGGCGTTCCACGATTTCGCCCGTCTCTCCGGTCTCGTGCCCCTGATCGGTCTCACCGGCGGGTACTGCTTCGCCGGCAACGCCGCCATCCTGGGCTGCTGCGACGTCACGATCGCCATCGAAGGATCGAACATCGGGATGGGCGGTCCGGCGATGATCGAGGGCGGAGGCCTCGGCGTGGTCGACGCTCACGAGATTGGTCCCATGAGCATCCAGGTTCGCAACGGTGTGGTCGATCTCGTGGCCGACGACGATGCTCATGCCGTGGATCTCGCCCGGCGCTATTTGTCGTACTTCCAGGGCTCCGTCGAGGAATGGACGTGCGACGACCAGGAGACGCTCCGCTCGTCGGTGCCGGTCGATCGCAAGAAGGCCTACGACGTGCGACGGTTGCTCGGAACCCTGTTCGACACCGGATCGGTCCTGGAGCTGCGACGCGCCTTCGGACCGGGGATGATCGTCGCCCTCGCGCGCGTGGAGGGTCGTGCGGTGGGGGTGGTGGCCAACGACCCGACGCACCTCGGAGGAGCGATCGACAGCGACGGAGCCGACAAGGCGGCGCGTTTCCTGCAACTCTGCGATGCTTTCGGCATTCCGGTCGTCACCTTGGTCGACACACCCGGAATGATGGTGGGGCCGGCGGTCGAGGAGACCGCTCTGGTGAGGCACTGCAGTCGCCTCTTCGTGGTGGGCGCCAATCTCTCGGTGCCGGTGGTGTCCGTCGTCGTGCGCAAGTCCTACGGACTCGGCGCGCAGGCGATGATGGCCGGGAGCACCAAGGCGCCTCTGGCCTGCGTGGCGTGGCCCACCGGGGAGTTCGGAGGTATGGGTCTCGAGGGAGCGGTCCGCCTCGGTTACCGCAAGGAATTGGCGGCCATCGAGAACGATGACGAGCGGGAGAAGACGTTCCAGAGCATGGTGGAGCGGATGTACGAGCACGGAAAGGCATTGTCCGTGGCATCGCACTTCGAGATCGACGATGTCATCGATCCGGCGGACACCCGACGTTGGATACACGCGGTGCTGGCATCGGCACCGGCGTCGTCCACGGTGTCATCGGCGAAACGTCGACCCCACGTCGACACCTGGTGACGGTCAGGCCGGGCGGGGCGTGTTCAGTTCGGTGACGTTGTCGAGCAGGATTCGTCGACGATCCACGTCGTCGAAGGCCTTGAGTTCCGGAAGGTAGTCGAGCGGCGAGGGCATTCCCTCGATGTGAGGCCAATCCGATCCGAACAGGACGCGATCGGCGCCCATGACTCCGACGACCTCGTGAACGTCGTCCTCCCAGAAGGGATTGATCCACCAGTGGCGGCGAAATGTCTCGACCGGATCGTCGCTGAAGTAGCCGGGCATCTTCTTCGCGGTCGACGTCATCTTGTCGCAGGCGTCGACGAGGAAACCACTGCCGTTCTCGACCGAGGCCATGCGCAGGTTCGGGAAACGATCGAAGAGTTTCTCGAAAACCGACGTGATCACGAAATCCTGGGCGGCGCGTTCGATGGCGAAACTCTTGATCGAGGGCTTCCAGCCGCCACCGCTGAACTGGGCGGAGAACGAGTCGTCGGCGTAGCCGTTGCTCGAGTAGCCGCTGTCTCCGGCGTGGATCACGACGGTGATACCGGCCTCGTCGACCCGGGCCCAGAACGGGTCGAACATGCTGTCGAACGGCGAACGGATTCCCGCGGCGGTGTGCACCGCGGCCGGGCGCATGACGATCACCCGGGCTCCACGGGACAGCACCCATTCGACTTCACGCACCGCCCAGTCGACCTCGGCGAGAGAGATGTAGGGTCCGGCGAAGATGCGGTCGCAGTGGGCGAAACCCCAGTCCTCGTCGAGCCAGCGATTGAAGGCGGTGAAGGTCAGCGACACCGCGGCGGGATCGTGCTTCAGCAGTTCCTCGTACAGCATTCCGAGCGTGGGAAAGAGCCAGATCGACGACACTCCCTGCGAGTCCATCGTGGTGAGGCGGGCCTCTCGATCGCGGTACTCGGGTCGAATCGGTTCGCGGCGCGCGAGGAACTCGAGGGGATGCTTGCCCTCGGGATTTCCGCGGAAGTAGTCGTGCATGGCGCCGGCCGGCGCGATGGGGTTGAACGTGGGATTCGTGACGACGCGGCTGACCCGACCGCCGACCACCTGGTAGCGACGCCCCTCGATCTCGGCCCACTGCACGCAACGAGGTCCGAGCTTGGGGTCGAGGTGGCGGGTGAAGGCGTCGAGCGCCTCGTAGTAATGGTTGTCGCAGTCGAAGGGCCGGTAGCCGAGTTCGTTGTCCACGCCGACATCGTATTCCCCAACCATCGGGTGTGCCGGACCGGGATGGGACCGCGACGTATGACCATCGACCAGGGTCGGGAGGTCTACCTTTTGGTCATGGCGGTGGACAAGTTGGTGGTCGTGGTGCTCGACAGCCTGAAACGCGATTGGCTGGGCGCCTACGGCTCGTCCCGAGGGGCGACCCCCGTCCTCGATCGTTTCGCCGCCGAGTCCATCGTGTTCGATCGGCACCATGTCGGGTCGCTGCCCTGCATGCCGGCCCGACACGACATCCTCGTCGGGGCTCTGGACTTCCCGTGGCGCCCTTGGGGGTCCATCGAGGTCTGGGAGGACGCGGTGACGCGCGACCTTCGACGAGAGTCGGTCACCACGATGTTGGTCTCGGACCATCCGCATCTGTTCGAGGTCGGGGGTGAGAACTATCACGTCGACTTCACGGCGTGGCGGTACGAACGGGGACACGAGAGCGACCCGTGGCGCACCAGGCCCGATCCGACGTGGATCGGCACCCCCGCACCACCCGTCGAGTCGCATCCGCGGGGACGTTTCCAGTACGAGGATTCGAGAACCTGGTTCCGTTCCGAGGCCGACTTTCCCGGCCCGCGGACGATGGCCGCGGCCGCCGATTGGATCCGGGACGAGTCTTGCCGGGACGGTCGTTGGTTCCTGTTCGTCGACGAGTTCGATCCCCACGAGCCGTTCGACACGCCCGAACCCTGGGCGTCGATGTTCCGGGATCGGGACGACGATCCGCGGACGATCTGGCCGCCCTACGTGGTGGGAGGCCGGGCGCGCGGGGTGGTGTCCGAAGCCGACGCGCGGTCACTCGTGGCCGCCTACACCGCCAAGGTCGCGATGATCGATCACTGGTTCGGCCGGGTTCTGGCCGCGATCGACGAGTCCGGTCAGGCCGACGACACCGCGGTGATCGTGACCACCGACCACGGGCACTACCTCGGGGAGCACGACGTCTGGGGCAAGCCGGGCCATCCGATCATGGACGCACTCGGCCACGTCCCGCTGATGGTCCGCTGGCCCGGTGGCGCAGCTCGTCGGTCGGAGGCTCTCACCACGTCCGTCGATCTGCACGCGACGATCCTCGACGTGTTCGGAGCGCGCACGGACCATCGGACCCACGGCCGATCGTTGGTGCCCCTGATCGAGGCTCGGACGTCGAGTGTCCGCGACTGTGTGCTCGCGGGATACTGGGGTCGGGAGGTGCTTCTGGTGACGCGCGATTGGAACTACGTGCGGGGCTCCCGTGGGCGGGGATACCCGCTCTCGATGTGGTCGAACCGCTGGAGCACCATGCCCGTCCACGGGCGGCCCGACCTGCGACTACCGCGCCCGGATTCCCGCGCCCGACTCGATCGGATGCCCGGCAGCGATGTTCCGGTGATTCGCCAACCCTTCGAGCCCGGCGACCAGCTGCCCTTCTGGGCCCACGGCGGCTTGGTCGACGAGGACCGCCTCTTCTCGCGGATGGACGACCGCGAGCAGCGACACGATCGGTCGGGGGACGTCGGGAGTGCGGCGATTCTGGACCAACTGACCGACCACCTTCGCGACGAGTTGCGCGTGCTCGAGGTCCCCGACGATCTGCTGACGAGACTCGCTCTCGCCTGAGCACGAGGTGTCGCCGGACGGGTGCGACGATCGGTACCGATCGAGTGTCGGGAAGCGTCCCTAGAGGCAGATGTCGTACGGTCGGATCGGAACCCGGGGGAGTTCGCGTCCGGTCGCGGCACGAATGGCGTTGGCGATCGCCGGAGTGACCGAAATGCAGGGAGGCTCGCCGACGCCCTTGGCGCCGAGGGGCGACTTGGGTTCGTGTTGCTCCACGAACACCGCCTCCACCGCGGGGGCGTCGAGGAAGGTGGGCAGCAGATAATCGGTGAAGGAAGGGTTGCGAACCTCGCCGTTCTCGACGACGATCTCCTCCATCACGGCCAGTCCGAGACCCTGGGCGATGCCGCCCTCGATCTGGCCGAGGCACGAGACGGGGTTCAGCACTCGGCCGACATCCTGTGCCGTGGCGATCTGCACGACCTTCACGAGACCCAGATCGGGATCGACGTCGACAACGGCCCGATGGGCGACGAAGGCGAACGCCACATGGCAGTTGCCCTGACCGTTCTCGTCGAGATCCTCGGTCTTCGGGTGGTGGTACTCGACCGTTTCGTCGAGTTCGAGACCTCGGGCGGCCTCCTTGGCCGGTCGGCGGTGGCCCGTGTCGCGGTCGACGATGTCGGTTCCCTCGACGTGGAGGCGTTCGACCGCGACGCCCCGATGGGCGGCCTCGTGGGCCAGGAGACCGGCGGCCACGGCGTCGCACGCCTTCTTGACCGCTCCGCCACTCATCCAGGTCTGGCGACTGGCCGACGTGGATCCGGACGAGCCCACCTGGGTGTCGATGGTGTCGAGCACCACCTCGTCGATGCCGATCACCGTGCGGGCGATCTGCTGAGCGAGCATCACGAAGCCCTGGCCGACCTCGGCGGTCGCGAACTTCAGCGAGACGATGCCGTCGACGAGACGACAGCGAGCGGTCGAGTAGTCGTCGAAACCCTCGCTGTACATCAGGTTCTTGATGCTCACGCCCCAACCGACTCCGCGTCGGATGTGACGACGATCGGCGGTGAGTCCGGTTCCGCCCGGCAACTCGCGCTCATCCACCCGGTCCGGTAGATCGGGGGGCAGCGGAATCTCGGCGGTCCGACGGATGCACTCCTCGACGGGTGCCACGCTGTCGACGATTTGGCCGGTGATGAGACGGTCACCGGTCTCCATGGCGTTCAGCAATCGGATCGACACCGGATCGAGGCCGCAGGCGGCGGCCAACTTGTCCATCTGGCTCTCGTGCGCGTAACACGCCTGCACCACTCCGAATCCGCGCATGGCGCCGCACGGAGGATTGTTCGTGCGAACCGCCCAACCGTCGACGACCGCGTTGTCGCATTTGTACGGGCCCTGCGCGTGGGTGATCCCGTTGATCAGGACGGCGGGGGAGGTGCTGCAGTAGGCGCCACCGTCGAACACCATCCGGGCCTCGACCTTGACGATGCGTCCGTCGCGTGACGCGTGATGTCGCATCCAGATGCGCGCCGGATGTCGGTGCACGTGTCCGTAGAAACTCTCGCGCCGGTCGTAGGCGATGCGCACCGGGCGTCCGGTGCGCAAGGCCAGCAGGCAGGTGTGCACCTGGAGGCTGATGTCCTCGCGGGCACCGAAGGCTCCACCCACACCGCCGAGCACCAGGCGCACGCTCTCTTCCGGAAGTCCGAGACAGGCGGAGATCTGCTTGCGGTCCTCGTGCAGCCACTGGGTGGCCACGTACAGTTCGAGGCCCGAACCTCCGGGATCCGGAATCGCGAGGGCCGCCTCGAGACCGAGGAAGGCTTGGTCCTGCATTCCGATCTCGTAACTGCCCTCCACCACGACGTCCCCGACCACATCCGGATCGCCGCTCACGATGCGCTGGTGGCGGTAGACGTTGCCGGCGGGATGGATGTCCGGAGCGGTGCCGTCGATGCATCGCTCCGGATCGACGACCGGATCGAGAATCTCGTACTCGACGACGATCGCCGCGAGAGCGCGACGACAGGTCTCGGGATGGTCGGCCGCGACCGCCGCGATGGGCTCACCCGAATAACGGACGACGTCGCCCACGGCCGCGAACACCGGCTGGTCCTGCATGATGAGGCCGTAGGTCGCCTGTCCGGGAACGTCCTCGGACGTGACGATGGATTCGACTCCGGGGATGCGCCAAGCGGCGGACGCGTCGATCGACACGATCCGCGCGAAGGGATGCGGACTGCGGAGGGTCGCGCCCCACAGCATGTTCTCGGCCCACATGTCGCTGCTGAAGGCGAAGCCACCCTGAACCTTGGCGACGCCATCGGGACGATCGGCGTTCGCGCCGAGTGAGCCGTGCCGTGGCGACGACACCCGTTCGTCGACGATCGTTCCGGACGAGGCGGCGACTCGCGTGGTCACGAGTTCCTCCGTCGAACGACGTTGTGGACGGCCTCGAGAATCCGCCCGTAACCGGTGCACCGGCAGATGTTGCCCGAGAGCGCTTCGCGCACGTCGTGATCGCTCGGCTGCGGATCGCGCTCGAGGAGATGATGCACGGCGACGATGAATCCGGGGGTGCAGAAACCGCATTGGACCCCACCCTCGTCGAGAAACGCGCGCTGGACGTCGGAGAGCGCGCCATCGGGCCCGAGACCTTCGACCGTCGTGATCTCGGAGTCGGTCACCGAAGCCGCCATGACGAGACACGAGCACACGGCACGGCCGTCGATCACCACGGTGCAACTCCCGCATTCTCCTTGTTCGCAGGCGCCCTTGGCGCCGGGGAGGCCGGCTCGTTCGCGGAGCACGTACAGGAGCGATTCACCGATCCACGAATCGTCGATCTCGTGGCGACGACCGTTGACGCTGAGTGTGTAGGACGAGGTGATCATCGGTTCCTCGGACGGCGATTTCACGGGTACGACCTCTCGAGCAGACGTCGAGCGAGCACCCCAACCGCGTGACGGCGGTAATCGGCGGATGAGCGGTGGTCGTCGATGGGTCTCGACGCCCCGGCGATGAGACGACCGAACTCGGACACGAGTTCGTCGTTCGGCGGAGTCGAGTCGCGCAGATCGTGACGTTCGACGAGGAATCGTTCGGCGTCGTGACAACGAATGATCGTCGGACCGACCGCTCCGAGGGCCACCGCCAGCGTGCCGTTCCTCGAGTCGCGCACCAGGCAGACCGAGGCCGTCGCGATCACCATGGCGTTCCGGGTGCCCACCTTGGCGTATCCCTGCCAGCCGTCGACGATCGGAAGATCGACCGCCACCACGTACTCGCCGGTTCGCAGGGAGTTTCGCTTCACACCGGTCATGAAGTCGGCGAACGAGGTGCTTCGTGCGCCGTCCGGACCGTCGATCTCGATCGTGGCCTCGAGGGCCGCCAGAACCGGCAGGCCATCGCCGGCGGGGGAGCAGGTGCCCAGATTTCCGCCGAGTGTTCCGGCGGCTCTGATCTGCGGAGAACCGACCGTTCGCGCCGCCTCGGCGAGTGCCGGAGCGAGTCGGGCGAGATCGCCTCGTTCCATCTCGGCCCACGGAACCATCGATCCGATGCGGAGCCGTTCACCGACGACCGTCCAGCGCCGCAACTCGGCGATTCCGCCGAGCGACACCACGTGGTTCGGTCGACGGCCATGGAGATTGATCTCGACCATCAGGTCCGTTCCGCCCGCGAGCAAGGTCGACTCCGGGTGCTCACCGCGGAACGCCCTCAATTCGGCGAGGTCACGGGGTGTCGCGACGCTCATCCCGGGCGGCCGTCCCAGCCGCTGAAGGCGTCGATCATGGCCTTGACGTCGCCGAGTGGGTACAGAATCGGGCAGGTGCAACCGTGCTCGATGTAGTGGGCCACCTTGGCGCGCGCTTCGGTCGGGGTGCCCGAGGCCGTCAGCATCTGGACGATCTCGTCGGGCACGAGTTTGCTGGCGGCGACGACCTGTTCGTGGGTCGCCGGCCACGTGAGCACCTCGCCCACCTTGTCGAGCAAGGATTGAGGGACTCCGGAGGCCTTCATGATGTGGGGCTGCTGGCCCAGATACTGCGTGACCATCAGTCGCGCCATGTCGAGCGCGGTCTCCCGGTCCTCGTGGACGCTGCACACGACGAGCTGGGGACGGTCGATGTCGTCGAGTGTGCGTCCCGCCTTGGCCGCACCGCGTTCGAGGGCCTCGATGGCCTGATCGTTGTAGTCGGGCGACACCAGGTAGTTGAGAACCGCACCGTCGGCGATCTCGCCGGTCAGCTCCATCATCTGCATGCCGGTCGCGCCGATGTAGATCGGAACATCCTTCGGGCGACGTTCCTGATACACGTAATCGAGTTCGACCCCGTCGAGGTGCACGTAGTCACCGTCGTAGGTGACGTTCTCGTTGTTGAGCAGTGCGCGCACCACGGTGACGATCTCGCGCATGACCTTCAGCGGTCGGGCTCGATCGATGCCCACCTTGCGGGCCAGCGGATCCCACCACGCACCGATGCCGAGGATCACCCGACCGGGAGCGAGATCGTCGAGAGTCGAGAACGTCGCGGCGAGCCGCGCGGGATTGCGGCTCCAGCAGTCGACGACGCCACTGCCGACCTTGATGTGGTCGGTGACACTGGCGAAGGCGGCCATCGGAACCGTTGCCTCGCGGACGAGACGACTCTCGGCCTGCCACACCGCATCGAAACCCTTCGCCTCGGCGTAGCGAGCGAACTCCATGCCCTCGCGAATGGGGTGTGCGTCCTGCAAGTAGATGGCCACCGGTTGACGCGAACTCATGCTCCCAGCGTACCTTTACGTTTTGTCAAGAGACGGGAATCGCTTCCCGTCGGATCGTCAGATTCGGGCGAAGAGTCGGCGAGCGGCCTCGTCGGCCTTGGCCCGCACCTCGACGGGATCGACCCGCGTGGGGAGGCCGTCGCACAGGAGCATCTCGCCGTCGGACCGGGTCACCTCGAGAGCACGGACGCCAGGTGTGAACGCCACGTGCCACGGCGAATCGGCGTGGTCGTAGGACCACCGGACGGTGTCGTGACGCGCCTCGGGAACCAGCAACCATCCGTTCTCCATCCACGACCACGCCGTTTCCGGGGACGCCGACAGGTCGTCGGCTCGATGCGCGACGAACGCGAGGCGAAACTCCTCGAGCATGTCGGCTCCGATTCCATCGGTTCCCAGGACCGTCGTGTTCGCACGCGCGGCGGGGCGCGCGTAGCCGACCGAGTTGTTCATGTTGCTGCGCGGGTTGTGGGCGACGAGACCTCTCAGCGGTCGGTCGACATGAACGCAATGAACGAGGAGCCAGTTGTCGCGAGCCAGATGCTCGAGTCGCGCCGGAGCGTCCCGATCATCGGGTCCCTCTCCGACGTGCACGTGAACGCCGACGCCGAGTTCGGCCGCCAGGTCGGCGGCGTCGTTCAGGAGTTCGTCCCCGCACGTGAAGGCGGCGTGGATTCCGACCATGCCGCGTCCACCCGCCGACAGGTAGCGGCGGTTCTCCTCGAGGCCCCGACGTCCAGCCTCGATTCCGTGACGATCGGTGACTCCGTACGAACAGGACACGCGCACCCCGACCTCGGCGCACGCCGCGGCGATGACGTCGAGGCTTCCCTCGATGGCCGAAGGGCTTTCGTGATGATCGACGACTCCGGTGGTACCCGACATGAGGGCTTCCATCGCTCCGAGTTTGGCCGACCAGTGCAGGAGATCGAGATCGAGGGCCGCATCGAGGCGCCACCAGATCTGTTGGAGAATCGACAGGAAGTCGTGGGGTCGTTCCGGAGGGGCCGGCATTCCGCGAGCGAGCGTGGAGTAGAGATGATGGTGGGCGCACACCAGTCCCGGGGTGACTGAACTCATGGTGTCACTCGACTCACGGTGTCACTCGACTCATGGTGTCACTCGACTCA
>Ga0172373_10006802_pt1 | contig 15080 bp, 24 predicted proteins | sample Lak10m_2_FD_114546 | JGI IMG/M metagenome (GOLD analysis project Ga0172373, IMG submission 114546) | Freshwater microbial communities from Kabuno Bay, South-Kivu, Congo - kab_092012_10m | ecosystem: Environmental > Aquatic > Freshwater > Lake | place: Democratic Republic of the Congo...
TCACTCCTTCAAGCGTGTGGATGAAGGCACACCGCCTCACGGGATCGTAGATCACCGAGGGCAGGTGTTCCGGGTTAGGATGCGGAGCATCGAACGTAGCGTCGGTGATCTGAACCGCGTCAATCACAACCGGCTTCTTCCTGAATTTCATCATTCCTCTACCTCCCCAGTTTATTTAGCGCGGTCCGTAGTGCAGATATGCGGTCATGGCGTATCCATGTTTTCAGCACCGTAGGGTCTTCTCCAGCATACCGATAATCACCACGGATTCCCTCGTTTATCAAGTGTGCCGCCTCCGCGACCTCTCGCAACTCATCTACTTCTTTCCGTAGCGCCGGGACACAACCGCAATGCACTTCGTCCGGTGCGCCTTCCCGCATCGCGTTGCGGTAATAATCCGTCATGTCATCCAACTTTTCCCTCAGCCGCTCGTTTTCGGCGCGGAGTTTATCGTTCTCTACTTCAAGCGTGTTTATTCTCTTGAGTAAAACGTCATCCTCTTGTTGCTTGCGCAACTGTTTCATAAAGCGTCCCGTCCCTCTCCCTCCTCCAACTTCTTCAATGCGGTGCGCATAGCATCCATCGCTTCCTTGTATCCAATTCCTTGCCCACGTTCATCGTGGTACAAAACCACCTTCGCCGCCTTCACTACCTCGTTCATGGTGTCCCGCTTTTCTAAATCCGTCCCACAATGAACGCAGATCGTGTCTTTCTCGGGTACCCTCATCGCCCCCTCCTCTTGTCTTGTAGATGTTGCAACACGGCCCTCCTCATATCTTCTGCCGCCATTGCGGAATAGCGAAAAATAGAACGTATTTCAATAGACTGCTCATCTGGTTGTAAACATTCTTCCCTGAGTACCCCGTTGCCGTCTCTGACTATGTACCAGACCGGAGAGTTTGCCCATCCGGGGCCGCCCTCCCATGTGGCGTATGCACAGACAACAAAGTCTCTTTCTCCTAACGTATGTTTGCCTTTCTTCATCATCCTTCCTCCAACTTCTTCAACACGCCCCTTATCGCGGCACGTCAGCCTTGAATAACCGTACACCCGTACTGGTGCGGGGCTGTCTTCCCTCCATTACTAACTCCCACTGGAACTACCTCTCCCAGACCGGCATACCTTTCTGCATCCTCTTTATTCAAAAAGACCATGATAATAGACGAACCATCATTAAGTCGTGTAAAGGCAAACGCGCCATTGAGATAGCGAACAACGTATGCCTTCAAATTAAAAAGTTCCATTCATGCCACCTTTGCCGCGCCGCCACGCTTTTCGACCAGCATGGACGCCCCAACCAAATCTTTGATAGCGGGGTTATGGGAAATCAAGAACACGCTCGGAACCCTCTTGGAAAATACCCCGCAAAGTTCCACGGCTCGCTCACAGGCCGCCTCGTCCAACGACTCAAATGGCTCATCCAAGAAAAGCACGTTACAGGCTCCACCCGACATACCACGGACAATGGCGTTGAACCCCAACGCCACGGCCAAATTGATAATCTGCTTTTCACCCCCAGAACTGCCGTCGAAGGAATCAGAACCGTTGGCATTCTTGACCTTGATTCCGAACTTCTCCCTGAACTCACCGGATTTCAATTTGGACACCGTGCTGATTTCCACTCCGATTGACGGATTCAAGATGCCCATGTACTCCTGAATCAGTCGGTTCAACTCAGGAGTAATGGTGTCGAAGATGTACGATTTCAATCCTTGATTGCCTAAAATGTCGCAAAGAATCTCTCCATCGGCAATGGCCGTATTCAATTTCTCCAACTCATCGTCCAAGGCGGCCACCTTATCGCGCATTGCTACAACCTTCTCCCGTTCTTCAATCAGTTCATGTATTGAGCGGGGTTTTGCTATTTCGGCTTTTACCCCAGCAATCATGCGTTCCACTTCGTCCCTCTTTGTCCGCAATGATGTCAATTGGCGTTCGCGCTCTGCCAACGCCGCCTTCTCAGCCGTCAATCGAGCAACATCGGCCTTCACATCATCCATGCTGGTGATCTCGCCATCGGCCCTGCTCAACAGACCCTCCATTTCCTTGACGGCCTCTTGTGTAGTGGCTACCTGCTTGGTCATCATCTCTATTTGTCTACGCAGTTCTATCAGGCGGGCCATCAACGATGACTTAAACCCTGCAATGTCGGATTCAGCATACTCCTTCCCACACTCCCCACAATCGGAACCAACCTTGTCTTCTGCCTTCTTTAGTTCTTCCAACACCCCCTTCGCCTCTTTAATCACGATTTCCTGACGCACTTTTTCAGTGGCCAAGCGTTGCCTCTCATTGTTTGTTTTCGTCAATAAGTCGGCCCGCAAATCCATCAACTTTCGACGCTTGTGAATCAATGCCTCATATCTATCGAGGGAATTTTCTATCTCGGCAAGAGATTTGGTGTCCACCCCCATAACTGTTGAAATTTCGACACTGATGGCCCCAATTTCCCTTTCGTAGCGCTCTTTTTCCTTATAATATTTGGCTTCCAATTCCTTGGAGGCATTTTCCAAAAGCACTATTTTTTCTTCGGCGTGCTTCCTTCCCATTTCAAGAGCAACCTTCTGCGTTTCAATATCGGCCACTTCTGCCTCCTTGGCGTTTGTAAATGCCCTTGCTTTCGCAAAATAATCTGTCAAATAGGTAATTCCGAGTGCCTGCTCAAACACCTGCTTTAATTCAGCGTCAGTCAAACTGGCAAACGCTTTTACATCCCCCTGCCCAAATGACGCCACCTTGTTGAAGGTGGCGTCAGACATACGCAAAATTGATTCTAATAAAGCCTGCGTATCCTTGATGGTACCTTTGGTCAAATCCGTTGTTCCAATCAGCCCCGGCTCCCGAGCCAAAAACCGCTCCAAACGCAAACCGCTACCATTGGAGTCGCACTTGCGAAAGCGCGTCAAGCGATAATCGTCAAATTCAATTTCAACCCAACAATTCTTCCCCTCCGCTTCGTTGATGACATCATCCCCTGTCAATCCACGCTTAGTTTTACCGTACAACCCCCAAAACAAAGCCTCGTAAATACTGGACTTCCCAGCCCCGTTACTGGATGCCGTTGGGCTATCGTGGTTGACTCCTTCGACCAGAACCAGTCCACGCCCATCCATCTGGATGTCGGCTGATTCCAACCCCAAGAAGTTACTTACTCTGAGTCGATGTATTTGCATTGTCCGATTTCAAAATCGTCTTGGAAACGTGGCGTGCAAGTTCGATTTCCAATCCGCTATAAACCAACCCGATAAGGACGCTCATTACCATTTGCACCACACAGAACCCCTGCGTCCACCACGGCAAACCGTAATAAATTGATAGACCCGCCAATATAACCCAAAGTGACGTAAACAACCCCGCTCTTTCACTCCTGTCTAATTTCATCCTCGCCCCCCCTGTATTACCCTAAATCCCGTCCATGGCCATTGTGGCCGGTCTATAGGGATTGGGATCATATCAATTTGACAATCTTTGCACTTTGTCTTAATCAACTTTGTAAAAGGCAATATCAATTGGCGCGTAACAGTCCCACAACGTGGGCAACGATATCCAGCATTAGGCATTGACGTTGGCACCCTTCTTAATATCAATGCGATTCCAATCTTTTTCCCCTTTGAAGTTCGCCTTGGAAAAGACCTTCTTCATCCGAACTTTGCATATCGGGCAAATGGGGACCTTTTCTTCTTCACATGACAACACCAATCTTTCTATCTTTTCCTCGCATATTTCACAGACGTACTCAAAAATCGGCATCACTTATCCTCCCTGACTTGTTTGAATGTTGGGAACCGCAATACCCCCGCCTTAGTCAATTCTTGATAGCCAACTTCAATCATTGTGGGGAGGTTTTTAACCCATTCCCGCCCGTCAAAATGCGCAAACTCATACCTCTCCGAATCATCAAAGCCGCTCCCCACGGACACTATTTGTCCATCGGGCATCTCACAGACCAACGCCCCCAACCTGTTGGCGTGCTTCCCTCCCCCCGGCGTGTAATCGACAACCTTCAAATCCATCGTGTCGCTGGGCTTCACCTTGCACCATTTCGTGGATCGCTTCCCCTGCTCATAGGTTCCATTGGCGGCCTTCAGGACGATGCCCTCATATCCCTCTTTGAGGGCGTGTTTCATCAAGTTGTCAACTTCCCCAATATTCCCAAAACATTCCGGCCCAAAATAGTGTCGATGGTACACAACGTCGCCAATGCCATCGTCTCCAATGGCCCCGGAAATCGTCTGATACCGCCGCAACTGCGTCGGATTCGTCCAACTTAAAACTAAGGGTTCAACTCCGCTCGGGATAAAATCAAACACACAATACTGAAACAGGGAGTCGTCAACATCCTTCAGCCGCCGCAATTGGGTCATCACCTTAGCCAATGAATCACCGTTGCCACTCTTAGGCATCATTTCCCCATCAAAAATCACAGGGTAATAAACTCCGTTTTTGGGTTCATCGAACATCTTTTTGGCCGCATCACGGAGTGGCCCGTCAAACTTGTGAAAATTCTCAAACTTCTTCCCGTTGCGGGAGTGGTAATCGACTTCACCGTTGCTATGCACCACCGCCATGACCCGCACCCCGTCCAACTTGTACGACCACATAACATTCATTGGGAATTTGGCATCCTGCATGAATTTCTCAACGTCAGAAATACAGGCCATCGCCTTGGGCGCATCCATTACAGGCTCTCCAAAATGTTTACGCGCTCCACTATCCCGCGCCGCCCAATGGCATACGCCTTAATGGCCTTGCCCGTCACCCGCGCATGGACTATCAAATATCGGTGCTTCGGGAATTGCCGGATAAATGCATCGCCAAGGGACAGCCGCAATTTGTCAGCACGCTTCATCTGCAATTCTGTTGTGCAAAGGTCATAACTCATTTCATTTCTCCTTTCGTATTGGTCAGTAAGTTCTTACTTATTGTCCCATGCCCGTAGAATGTCCAACTTTGCCGCATATGCCGCCATGTTCAGAGTGCTGTGGGAGTCGTTAGCGCTATTGAAATATACTGTCACAATAACCTTAGCGTCCGTGGCCAACACCGCGCACACCTGCTTGCCACCCACCAATCCACGCCCCCGTACCAAAACCTTCTTCCCCCCATTGTCCCCGTTAAACTCAATAACGTCAAACTGCGTCAGAGCCGCCAGTACCTCTGCCCGTCGCGCCCGCCGTTCCGCCATTCTCTCTTGCGCGTGGAACGTAAAGCCCCATGAAGTAACCGCCGCAACCTTAGCCGCCAGAAAATTTTTCTCATCTGCCGTCATTTGCGTCGCGTGCTTCTTCATGTTTTCCCCTTTCGTTTATTCTTAAATACACCCTAAGCGCTTACTGAATACTTGTCAAGCATTTTTTTTACGTTTCGGAAAATAATTTCGTCAATGGCCAGCCCTTGCTGGCCGTGCCTTTGCACGACATACCCTTCCAGTCCTTACTGGCCGTGCCTTTGCGCAAGATACCCTTCCAGCCCTTACTGGCCGTGCCTTTGCGCGTGTTGTCATAAACATATATCTTTGAACAGTTTTTTTAGACGCCCCCCTATCCCCGCATATTTGGGGTTCGTAAGAACATAATCATCGAACATCTTTTCGGGGGTGTTCAACACAATCGGCCTTTCGTGCGCTGTAGTAAACTCTCTTTCAATAATGGCAATGGCGTCAACGGCTCCATGCTCCATCGCTCGGTCACAGAGCAACTTCCCCTTAGTGGCCGTCTTGACGCGCAAACGCACAATGCAATTTTTCAGCGTCGGCCAATCCTTGAATTTCTCATCAATTGTGCGAAACGTAGGAGCGTCAAGTGGCCGGAAATCAAGTCGATTTTCCTCATCGGGGTACAACACCCAACACCCCATCTGAACCCCCTCATCATTAAAGGTCTGCTGGTATGGTGAACCGATATTGACAAATCGACCATTGACTTGAGGCGTATGATAGTGGCCCGAAAAGACCATCGCGCTCCCCGGAGTGTTTGCTACCAACCAACTGAAATCAATCCCAACGGCAACGGGGTCGGGGGTGCCGGGGGTTAGTGCGTCAATCCCTTGGTGGATCAACACAATGTCGGGGTCGAAGAGCCTCATATAGTCAAAGTAAACCGCCTTGAACTCTTCGATGTTTTTGAAATACGGGACCACTGTGACCCGCCTTCCAAAAATAGAGCCATTAGTTGGTTTCGTCATCACCGTAACACCGGGGATGTTGCCAAGGGTGTCAATCGCCGTGGCCCCACCCTTGAAGTCCTCTTGGTCATGGTTCCCGGCAACAATCAAAATGTCAATTCCGTCATTAGTGACATCTCCAATGGCGTCGGCCACAGCCGTAAGCACGGATGGCTTCAAGTGCCCCCGCACATGGAACAGGTCGCCGCCGATTATCAGAGATTTCGCCCCGACCTCCTTGATAATCTTTCGCACTTGCGCCAGACAGCCCAGCCCATCTGCCAGACGGCTGTTCATGCCATCGGGGCCGACTTTGGAGTGGGACTTCCAGTTGTGAAAATGAGGGTCGGACATAATGACAATCGGGCTACCCATTGGAATCACCGTTGTCTAATGACATATCCATCTCCATTGCACATTGAACAAATTCTGGGGTCATAAGAATTTGTGTACCAACCTTGTCCTCCACACTCGGGACATACAACGCGCCCTTCTACTTGGGAAGCGGCCTCTTTACACTCGGAACAATAAAGCCCCTTGAAGGGCGGGCCATTTAAGTCTGCCCAACATTCGGAGTAGCCGGTGTACGTCTGTTTCCCGCACGAAAAACAGATAAAGTAAAAATGCGGTGGGACCGGAACCCTCTGGAACCTGTGCCCTTCGGTGGTCATGTCGGCCCTCCCTAACAGAAAATTGCGAAATAAATCACATAAACCCACGACAAGATGCCATGCCCTATCGCCCACCCGATGGAATGGTTCAATGACCATGAGGCACAAACCGCAATAACCGCCCCAAACCCACGCCAAATCGCATCACTCCACCCCCTTTAATGAGTCCCGCATTTTGTCAAATGGATTGACGAAATCCTTATCTCCCTGCGGCACCTTGGCGGTCTGGCGGGTCATTACTGGCTCCTCTTCGACCACTTTGACCTTTGAAGCCGGATACGTCGCATTGCGCAACGCCTCAATGGAGGCCCTCAAGTCTTCGGGCAAATCAAGTTTTTCCTCAATGGCAGAGTCAAACTTCGCCACGACATCAGTGGCGGCCATGACTACTCCAATGGAATATTCAGCGGCCTCACGGTCATTGCATCCTTCGCGCCACGTTGACTTCGCCCGTCTGACCATCTTTTCCAGTGCGTTCATGCTCATTTCACCACCCCCCTCTTTCGTTTAAGTTCGTCCATATCGGCCCGTTTACGCTCCTGCATACGCTCTCTGGCTCGTTGGCGTTCTAATTTCTTCCCAGCGGCTTCGAGCGCCTTCATCTGTAGAGGGTAATCAGGCCGCGCCCGGAACTGCTCCATTGCTTCAGCCTGACTATGCGCGTGCAGGGCACCACTCAGATGGGTCGCAATGGGGCCAGCGAATACAATTAGTCCGAATGTCATCGCTACCAACAGAACCCACCCCAGTGGAATTCTCGCCATATACCGTCGTTTATCCGTCACAACTTCAATTTTGATAAATTTCTTCATTGGAGTGTCTCCACACTTGGAGCGTTCTGTGTTGACGCACATTCTCCATCTATAAGGACTTTGGCAATCCGTTGTGGAATGCCTTCCTTCATCAACAGCAATATTGCACACGCTTCATCAAAAGCCCTATCGGACTCGGCGTCCATACTCTCGACATCTCCTACCACAAATTTCACTTTACGCTCCCTAAACGCCATCAATGATGTATAGAGAATATCGGTGGTCTGGGTCGCGGCATTCAAAATCGCAATAGTCTCAACCAATGCCTTGGCCGTTTCATTAGGCGTCAATAACTTCGTCAATTTTTCCACAGCATCCTCCTATCAATATCAGCCAGTAATTCAATGGCCTTCGGGTCGTTATGCGATTGCAGATAAAAGCGGTATCGGTCTAATCGCGTCAGAAGCACCGAATCTGGGGCCACGTTTTCCATGTAGTAGAAGTCGAAATACAGGCCATGCAGGTCAGCAATACGTTTGCACAGGGATGCTATTGCCCTTCTAATTGACTTACTCAACATCGCATTCTCCTTTCGTTCGTTTATTCTTAAATACACCCTAAGCGCTTACTGATATTTTGTCAAGCATTATTTTTACTTCAATGTAAAATAGGCGTCAGCCCGCACTGACAGCAGGTTTGCAGAACATGGCCAATAGTTCAGAATATTTTTCAGGCTGTTCCCGGCAAATTTTTTCCAATTCCTTCGAGCGCATTTTCACCCCGCCAAATTCAACATATCCCTTGCTATCCCCCAACAGCCCCATTTCAAATAAGGCATCAATATGCGAGCCGTATAAGTTAATTCCTTCTTTGAAGGAGCCTTGGTATTCACATTCACGGAACGGCTCTGTGACCTTGTTCTTGATGACGGTGGCATTGACGCTCTCGCCAACAATGACGTCCCCGTCTTTTATCTTTCCATTCTTATTGAGTTTCACCCGGACACTGGAAAAGAATTTCAAAGCATTTCCACCGGCGGTAATTTTCTTATCTCCGAACATGATGCCGGGGTTATCTCGCGTCTGATTCAGAAACAATAAGGTCACATTGGAATTATTGACAAGCGAACCTAATTTTTTAAGGCTCTGGGACATCACAGACGCCAACGACAATCGCACCTTCATATTGACGCCATCATATCCTGCGTCTGCTTCTTCCTTGGTAATCATCGAAGCCACGCTGTCAATAACCACGGTAATGTATTTGTCAGAATCGGCCTCCCGCACTATGTTGGCCATAGCCTCAATCCAACCAAACCCCTGCTCGGCTGTTTCCGGCTGTTTGAATATCCACAGGGATTTGTCAATGGAGAGACCCAACTGGACGGCCCTTGACAGGCTGAAGGCGTGTTCATAATCTAACATGAAAGCCAACCCGCCCCGACGTTGTGTTTCAATCATGGCCATCGTGGCTAAAAGTGTCTTACCACATGATTCGGCCCCAAATACCTCGGTTATGCGCCCAACAGGAAATCCCCCACGCTCCCATCGCCCTGATATAGCGTGGTCAAGTGGTAAAAATCCCGTAGAAAGGTAGTCTTTTACATCCTGATTGGCGTCAGATTCGCCCAACTCCTTATAAATCTTGTCAATCCAATCTATTCCATCGACTTTTTTTGCGCTCATACGACCCTCCGCATCAGTGAACAGTGACGAAGTGCCTTGACCCTATCGGCAATCGAAAGCGCCCTTGCAACGAGGTCGGCGACAATCGCGCTACGCTCCGATTCATTGGCAATGATATAGAAGCCTGTCTGGGAACCTGCAATCGGCCATCCATAAAGTTCGACCAAATCCTTCAAAACGCCCCGCAACTGACGGTGCGTATACGACACGCTATAGAAACATAGACGGTCAATAACTTGTTCTCCGGTCAGCGCGTTATCTGCGCCGATACCAAGAACGTCAATGACCCTTCGCATTTCAATTGGCAGTTTCTCGTAGGGTGTGGTCATCAAACTCAATCCCCTTTCGTTATTATGGGGCGGCCCGTAATAGCGCCGCCCCATAGAATCAGGCCGCTTTCACGCCCCCTGCAAGAGCCGCACTGATAGCGGCCTCAATATCAAAATCCCCTGCGGGGGGTTCCACCGTCGTTGGTGCGGCTGGCTTATTGGGCGTAATGTCCACTTCAGCCGGGACACCAACTTCCGAAGCCCACGTCTTGGCATCCAATGGAGCGCCAACTGGAGCGTGGTTACTTTCATTCCCGGCATCACGGGGCTGTCCATACATCTGGTTCAGCCGGTCAATGACCTGCTTGGCCGCATCGCGCCGAATCTCAAACCCCTTGATTTGCTCCATCGTGAACATCGGACCCTGTGCAAACACCCCGTTGAAGTACACGGTCGCGTCGTACTTCTGCTTCTCCGTGGAAAGCAGTGTCGGATGGCAAAACGGTGGAATGTCAACAAAGCCTGCCTTGACGCGCCGCTTCGTCAGCGCCTTGTAATAGTCCGTGAAGGGAACATAAGTCTGGCCCTGAATGTAGGCCATGCAATCCAGCGCTTCCCCGGTTGGCGTCAATGCCACGCCAAAAACAACCTTCTGCGCCTTGCATCGGGGGTTGAGGTCTTTCGCCCTGTACGGGCAAGCCGACCCGCAGACGTTCCCGTAGTGATTTCCCTTCACGCTTTCGCCCTGCGTATGCAGGGGGCTGGAACAATTCGCTCCAGTATCCCGCTTGTTGTAATAGGAAAAGCGGTTCCGTGCGGCCAGAATAACCAACGCCTTGACCTCTTTCCCTTGCTCGGTGACGTTTCCCTCCGAATCCTTCTGCTGACCAATTACCCATGTCCCCTTCGGGAATTTGGACCCGTCCTCTGTGGAAACGTAGTTAATTTTGAGGATGGGGATGGAAACGCCCGTCGCGTCATCCTTGTCCACCATTCCCGCCAGCAGTGCCGCCTGCGCCTCGTCCATAACTGCCACTTCTGTTCCCGGTGTCAATGCCATTGCCATTCCCCTTTCGTTTGGCCATTAGGCCGCTTTTACGGTCGCACCAAGCATTGATTCAAGTTCCGACCGCTGTTTGATTGCGATTTGAATCAGTAAATCCTTCCTCATGTAAAATGCTTCCCGCAGAGCCTTGAGGGCTTCACGTCGCGCCCGTAGCCCAATAAGGTTTCGTGTAGCCTTCTGATAGTCTGGGGAAAGTTCAATCTGGCCCCGGATCGCGGCCTCAGTGGTCTTCTTCCCCTCAAACTCCCCACGAACCTTGGCGTCCAAGGATGCCTCCAACTGTCCAATCTGCGCCTTGAACGCCTCATACTCGGTGTCAGCATTGACGGCCTGTTCCGCAACATACAGATAGCGTGCCGCCTGTTTTGCCAGTTCGTCGTCCAGTTTCGTGCTGTCAATCTCCAAGTGCTTCTTGGGGTCTTCCATCGCCATCTCCTTTCGTAATTTTCTACACTACCATTATACTCAGCACTGACTTAGATTAGTAGTCGCAAGAAAGATTTATGCAATTTCCCTGCACACCCAACAAACAAACTTCATGCCCTCTTGCTCTTTGTATTCTTCCCCCGTATACATCTCTTTCATGCCAGTCCCTCCGTTTTGGGAATATCATCGGCCCATTCAACGCCCTCATCCGAGTATCTCCTTCAGTTTTCCCATTGCCTCCAAGAACTCCTTGGTCTTGGTCTCCCCGAAGTATGCGTACTGTGGGCTATAACTAAATAAACAGTAGCAATCGAATTCCCGGTTAAACTGGACCGTGCCGTGGTACTTGCCCATCATTTCCTCGGCCCCAAGCAGTTTCATCGCATTGGAAGCGAAGCACAGAATCAGTTTCGGCTTCACAATCGCAATTTCCTCGCGCAAATGGTCAACACACCGTCCCGCGCACTCCTTCGGGGCATCTGCCACCTTGTTGAATACACATTTCAACGGACTGGTATAGTAAATCTTCTTAATATCAATCCCCAAGCCCTTGATGGTTTCGATAAAGAACCGGGAGCCGTCACTGGATAGGTGTTCCCTCTCACCCTTCACGGGGTTGTTAATCACCATCACCGATGGTGTCATCGAAAATGCCTTGGGCGGGATGCACGCCTTATTTGAGGTCGCGGCGCACGCCTTAATCTTACCCACGAACGCCTGTATGGCCTCCTTGTCCATCCCAGCCCCTCGCGTAATCGTCGGTAAACCCCCATAGAACGGGAGCAACTCGGCGAAATCCTTGGCCCGTTTCTCCATGTCCGGTTCTATGACACCCACATTGGCAAACGCCCCGCCCCTTTTCAATAACTCAATCACGCGCACATTCACCGCACGTCGATTCACCCGCGCCGTCAGTTCTTCTGGGGAGCCAAAAGTTGACACCACTCCATTGGAACGCGCCTCGATGATGGCCGCCACCGCCTTGGTGCCGACCCCCTTAATGCTCCCCAATGGGGCCACCAAAGTTTTGTCATCAACGATATTAAATTTCTCACCACTCAAATTTATGTCTGGGGGAAGCACTATTAATCCAAGCCGCCCCGCCTCTTTTGCCAAAATCTGAATATTCGTATCTTTGGCGCAGGAGAGGATCGCCGCGCAATATTCAATCGGGAAGTGAATCTTCATATACATCGTCCAAAATGAAACGTAAGTATACCCAACCGCATGGGACTTATTGAAACTGTAAGCCGCGAATTCCACCATCTTGTCAAATAACGTAGAGGCAATGCCCTCATCAATACTGTTTCCCGCACATCCATCAATGAAATGCCTGCGATGCTTCTCAAACTCGTCCTTGCCTAATTTCTTGCCGATAATCTTGCGCATCTTATCGGCCTCTGCCCAACTGAAGCCGCCCAATTGATTAAATATCTGCATAATTTGTTCTTGGTATACCAACACGCCCTTGGTTTCCCCAAGGATCGGCCTAAGTGCCTCACAGGCGTAGGACTCATACTCGTCGCCCCTGTGAATCTTGACGTACATTTCCGTCTGCCCACTATTCAGGCTTCCCGGTCGATATAGGGCAGTGCAGTTGGTAATCGTTTCAAAATCCTTCGCTTCAAGTGCCTTCAACAAAGACGTCATCCCGCTGGCTTCAAACTGGAATACGCCTACCGTCTCCCCTCGGGAAAATGCTTCAAGAGTCGGCGCGTCATCCAACGGAATTTTGGGATAATCAATTTCGATAGCGTGTCGCTTTGCGACCAACCGCTTCGCATGGTCTAAAATCGTCAACATCGTGAGGCCCAGAATGTCAATCTTGACCAAGCCGAACTCGGCGGTCTGCTTCATATCCCAATTGACAACTTCAACATCATCGGCCCGACGCTCAATCACTGACACATCGGAAAGTTTCTGGTTTGAAATCAACATACCGCAAGCATGGACCCCGTGGGACCGTATCACGCCATCCAGTCTCTTCACATGGTCAATAATGGCTCCGTTGGTCTTGGCAAAATTGCTCAAGTCCGGCACCTTCGTAAAGGAATCATGGTCTTCAATTTGTTTAGACAGCACGTTCATTTTCATCTGGTCAATACCAAAGACCCTGCAAACATCCCGAAACGCCGATTTTGTAGACAGCGTGCCATTAGTGTTGATATGCGCCGTACAATCGGCCCCGTACTTCGCCCGGATATAGGCAAACACCTCTTCCCTGCGGTCGTCGGCGAAGTCAATGTCAATATCGGGCAAATCCAACCGCTCTGGGTTCAGGAAGCGTTCAAAGTACAACCCGTGCTTCAGCGGGTCCACCTGTGTAATTCCTAACAGATAGCAGACCAGTGACCCAGCCGCGCTTCCTCTGGCTGGGCCTACCATGATGCCCTTGCTCCGCGCCCATTGGATAATGTTTTCTACAACAAGAAAGTATTTGACAAAATCAAGTTTCTTTATAACGCTGACCTCATACGCCAGCCGGTCCAGATATTTCCTGCGGTCGGGCCAAAATGGGGCTTTCAGATTCCATCCAGTGTTCAGTAACTTGCTGAACACAACATCCTCATCTCCGACTACCGGACTCGGCAGATGCACGCCAAACTTCGGCATCTTGACATCCACCATGTTCGCAATCAATCGACAGGAATCAATCGCCTCTTCGACCGTTCGATGGTCGATATAGCCCAATTTCTTGAACTGCTCCCTGACCTCTGTGGTGGTCTGCATGAACAATGTATTGGAGTCATACCGGAACCGCTTTGGATCGTCCCATGTCGCCCCAGTCTGGATGGCCAACATGACTTCGTGGGACAGAGCGTCATCAACTCGGACATAGTGGGCGTCTATAGTAGCAACCAATCGCAAGCCATAGCGCTTCGCCGCTTCCATAGCCCCCACGTTCACTTCTACCTGTCTCGGAATGTCATGGGGCATGATTTCCAAATAAACGCGCTCGGGGCCATATTGGTCCTTTAAGCGCCCTATCTTTTCAACACAGTCCTCATGTGAAAACACACCCATCGAACATCCCGTCCCGATAATCACATTGGGACCGAAATCAAGCACTTGTGCCCATGAAAGCCGGGGCCGGTGATAAAATTGCTTGTTGGCCACCGTCAACTTCTGCATTATTGACAGCACACCGTCCCAATTAACTGCCCAAACGGTCAGGTGGTATCGCTTCTCCCCTTTGGGCTTGGCATCTACATCATCGACCCAGTAGAATTCACAGCCGGGGATCGCCTTGATATCGTGTTTCTTGGCCGCCGACAGCAAATCCGTCAATGAACTAATAGAAGCATGGTCGGTTATCGCAAGCGCTGGGGCTCCGATTTCCTTAGCGCGCAACACCATCGCTTCAGGCGACCCCATGCCATCCAGCAAAGAATAAAAACTGTGCGCGTGTAAGTGAATCATGCCAACCCCCACAACGCATTGGTCTTTACCTTATTAAGAGCCTCCTCCATGGACGACGTGACCATCTCGATATTGTCAATACGGGAACAGAATCCCCACTTCTTGACCGCATCAGAAACATCACTCTTTTCCATCGTAATAACGACCCACTGAATTCCATCCATCACCCCAATGCCCCGAATCCAACCGTAGTCGCCATGATGCACCGTCCCGCTGTCCATCCCCATGTACCGTACATAATCATCAACAGCCAGTCTTTCGTTCATTTCACCCCCCACTTTGCGTTCGCTCGTATCGCGTCAAGCCCGTTTACCACCACAACCTCTTCAGCCCGCTCTTCCTGCATACGCTTTGCCATCTCGTCGCGCTTCGCTTCATTATCGGCCTTGGTGCTACTGCCCGATGTCGTTGACATCAATCTCCCATACGCCCCTGACTTGACGCCAGCGATATGTTTGCAATCATGACGCCTCCCGCGCTGGAACTTCCATGCCGCGCAATCACACCCCCACTCGCCAAATTTGTTCTTGGCCACTGTATATTCCCTATCGCTTGTCTCACTTGGCACTTTCCACTTTTCAACCCATAGCGCCATGTCTCACCCCTCCATTCGTTTACTGTCAACAACA
>Ga0172373_10006804_pt1 | contig 15080 bp, 13 predicted proteins | sample Lak10m_2_FD_114546 | JGI IMG/M metagenome (GOLD analysis project Ga0172373, IMG submission 114546) | Freshwater microbial communities from Kabuno Bay, South-Kivu, Congo - kab_092012_10m | ecosystem: Environmental > Aquatic > Freshwater > Lake | place: Democratic Republic of the Congo...
ATTATTTCCCGTTCAATATGTTTCTAGATCATAATTGTATATTGGTATCATCAATTTAAAAATCAATTTTATCTATTCCATAATTAAAATTTATTTCATATAATATATACATAATTGTGATTAATGGCTATATCACAATCACAGAACAATAATTATAATCAGTTTTTCAGTAAGATATTCTACATTAATCTTGATAGACGTCCTGATCGTGATCAAAATGTTAAAAATATATTAAATAGATTAGGATTAAATGCTGAACGTGTTAGTGCTGTTGATGGTTCTAAACTTAATCCTAATCAAATATCATCTAAACTTAATCCTAATCAAATATCAAGAGACATTATTACTGAAAATGGAATTAGTGATGCTTTGAATAAAAAACAAAAAGTATATGTTCCATTAACTATGGGTGGAATAGGTTGTGCTATGAGTCATAGATTGGTTTGGCAAAAAATACTTGACCAAAAATTAGATAATGCACTCATTCTTGAAGATGATATTAGAATCAATAACAGTTTCTATCAAAATCTAATTAATATGAAAAATGACTGGCCTGACTCTTATGATGTAATATTTTTAGGTTATCATCCCTCTTCAATTAAATACATCTATGGAAATTTTAATTATACTTTTGTCAAATCTGATAAAGTATTCGGTCTATTTGGTTATATTGTCTCATATAAAGGTGCACAAAAACTTTTAAATATATTCCCTATTAATGAACAAATTGACACCGAAATACATAAAAACTTCAATAAAATAGATGCATATCTCGTTGAACCTAAAAAACGTGTCATCTTGTCTGATCCATCTGAATATGCCAAAGAATTTGGAACTGATATTCAAAAAAGATCTGATGGCAAATCAAATTGTCCAAATATAGACTTATTAATTGTGATAGCACTAATCATATTGCTGATTGTTATAATAAAATTGTAAGTAAATATATAAACACAATATGACTGACAGTGATATTAAAGAAAATAAATATATAACAGATGACCCAAATGATATGTATAGAACTATTTTAAGGAATGAGGAAATAGAACTGAAATATTTATTTAACAAGAAATATATGACAATTATTGATAAAGATAATGTCATATACAAAACAAGATTTGATTATGAATTATCTGACAAGACAATTGACAGAATTAAATATGCCATTAAAAATAAATACAATTTTGATCTGAATATTAATTATGAACCAAACCAAAAAGTCATTATCACAATTCATCATCCTCTACTTGATGATGAAATATATTCTGTCAATAAATCTGACATTAATACTAATAATACGGAATTGAAACAATATATTTATGTTTTGGAATTGGAACATAACAAATATTATGTTGGGAAATCTACCAATCCATTTACCAGAACAGGAACTCATTCAATGAGTATGATTAATGGATTAGCCAATTCAAGAGGAGCAAAATGGACACAACTATATAAACCTATCAAGATTCTTAATATATATCCAAGTAGTGACAATTTAGATGAAGATATCTATACAATAAAACTAATGAGAGACAAAGGAATTGATAATGTGAGAGGTGGATCATTTTGTGAACTCAATTTGAATAGTTCTAGTTTGATGACACTTGAAAAGATGTTAATGACTAATGATGATAAATGTTATTATTGTAAGAATATTGAACATATTTCTAAACATTATGCTAAAGATTGTCCAGAAAAAAAGAATAAACGGAAATTACCTAAAATGAAGAAAATATCAGAGAAGGAACTAAATAAACCGAAAAATAAGATATTACAATATTTCAGTGCATTAAACATAATGGATAATTCATCAAAGGAAATTATTAACAAGATCAAACCAAATGAGAATAATAATAAGAATGAAACACAAACTTATAAATGTAAATATTGTGATAAGCTATTTGATAATGATAAAAATAAGACATTCCATGAGAGATTTACATGCATAAAATCTGAAAAAGTTAAAATGAGTAAAGATATCGATTCAAAAATAGACTCCATATTTGAACAGAATAAATATCAAATATCAAAAAATAAATAAATATTTCAACTTGAATCAGATGTTCCTGATGAAGTGGATGTTCTGCATTTTTTATATGTAGATGAATATTTGAACACTGCAAAATCAACCAATGCAAAACACAGATATAATTGTGGGAAAATTACAATACATAATGCAGAACTCATTGTTAGTTCACATCTAATATGTGCAATAAGCATACCTATTATTACCAAACAAACCCATGATGATAATGATATTGCAAATCCAGCAATAGTGTTATCATTACTATTATCAGTAGATTCAGATGTCATATGTTCAACAACATCACCAAACATTTTATTATTAATGTCATCAATATTTTGATTTGATTTATTCAAACCAAGATTGACATATTTTTGTTTCGACATATTTTTGTCATTTGACTCAATAATATATCCATTATTATCAAATTGCAATAAGTCAGATCCATTTAATAGTTTGTGTCCACAATTGACACACTTAACACTTCCACAATAATTATGATTATTTGATGGAAAATCACAATTCTTACATTTGACAATGTCTGGCAATAATAAAGTAGATTGATAGTCCTCTTCCTCATTATTTAATTCAGAATCGTCATAACCTTGAAGAATACTATTTATATTTTCTGAGGTCTTTCTTTCAGATAATCTTTCAGATAATGTATGCATTAATATTATAGTTATCAATAAAAATAAATAAATAATTAAATAATCACTCCAATTACTTAGAATCATAGATTACTTAGAGTCATAAACAGACAAAACACGAGCACTAGGATCCTTTACATTACCTGACCATTTGGGCAACCAGAAATATGGAACTACATTTGCTGACTCTGTAGAAAACAATTCATTAAAAATTGTTCTATAATGAAGGGCTTCTTTTGTATAGGGTTTGATATTAGCCGGTTCTTGATATTCCTTTTTTTCAAAATCCTCATCTGTATACATTGATTCTACATTTTCTTGAATAATTTGATACCATGATTTCTCCTTTGAAGATACACCATCAGAAAAAGCCTCCTTTTTACGCCACAAAACTTCACCAGGTAACCATGTATGTTTGTTTTTGTCATTATCTGAAACAGGAACATCAAATGATTTACGAAGGAGCCATTTTTCGATTTTACGTTTAGTAGACTCAACTTTGATATCAGATTTGTCCAGTGATTCTTCAACTCTTGGAACTCTTAATTCTGGATCAATTGACAAATAGAGATCTACAAACTTGTGATCCAAAAATGGGACCCTTGCTTCAAGACCATTATATGCAATACATCTATCAGCTCTCAACACATCAAAAAATCTGATATCTTGAATAAGTCTGACACATTCTTTATGAAATTCATCAGCAGATGGAGCATTATGGAAATACATATAACCACCTGTGCATTCATCTGATCCATCACCAATTAACAGAACTTTAATGTCAGTATTTTCGTTGATCCATTTAGAAATAAGATATTGTCCTGTTGATGCTCTGATAGTTGTAATATCACATGTTTCTGTCACTTCAACAATTTTGGGGAGAGCATTTAGGAAATCTTGTTGAGTGAATTCAACATGAGTATGATCAGTATCACAATGTTTAGCAACCAATTCGGCATAATATTTATCAGTAGAACCTGGAATACCAATACTGAATGTGGAAAGTTTTTTGTTATGTTTCTTCAAATAATTGGATGCAATAGATACAACTAATGATGAATCTAGACCACCTGATAATAATGCTCCAATAGGTCTATCAGATTCCATTCTGCATTCAACAGCATCAATCAAAGAATCACGAACCAATTTAAGAACAGTATTGAGATTTGTTTTTTGGTCGATTTTGACAAGATCTAGAGTATGATAAACACCACTATTAATAATTGGATCATTGTTTTTAGTGATGTCAATAGAAATATATTCAGCTCTATCAACTTGTCTAATAGATTTATTATCAACAATCTTTACAATACCTGCCATAATCGAACTAAATGCAATACCATTTTTATCCATACCGATATAAATGGGACGAACTGCAGTCTGATCTCTTCCCAAAAATAATTTAATATTGTCTTTGGTATGATCAACATCCAAAATACAAATGGCAAATTCACCTCTAAGTTGTTTCAACATTTCCACAAATCCAAATTTGTTATACATTTGGGGAAGGAACTCACAATCTGATCCACTTTTAAGTTTAAAATCATTTTGTTGAGAGAGTTGTTTATAGTTATAGATTTCGCCATTACAAATAGCATAAATACTTTTATGGATTTTTTTAGAGAGATCTTTAACTTCAAGAGTAAATGGTTGATCACCATAAGTAGATTTGTCCATAATAGCTAAACGATGGAAACCAATAAAGATTTCCATAAATTCATTAATCTGTTTGAATTCAGACCGATCAGGGCCTCTAGGTTGGACCTTCATAAATGAAGAGAACAACTTTGGGATCAAATCAGAACCAATTTGGGACTTAGATACATAACCCCAAATACCACACATTATTAATAAAAAGTATTAGATGTTTATTTTAATAAATAAATAAGAATATATCAAATAAACAATATAATAATCAATTTTTTCAATTATTGATGAACACATTGAGCAGGTTGACCACCAAAATTGCCACCAAATCTAGGACCAAAATTAGGACCTGAATCATCATTGTCATTATCATCATTATTGAGTTTCATACGTTTATAATTGTGGAAATTCTTGACAGATTCTTTATGTTCTTTAGAATCTATGAATGTCTCTAATGGAATTGAATTAATTGGTTCAGTTGATTCGGTTGATTCGGCTGATTTGTCTTCAGAATTATTAGGTTTATTAGTATCAGACATAATTTTCCATAACTGAGATAATTTATGTTCATTGTTAGCAATATCAGTAAGGAATTTGGATGTATCAATTTTGACAATAATATACAGATCGCCGAAAGTATTTTTTTGTCTATAATAAGGTGTTCCTAATTTTGGAATGATTACAACACAATCAGGTGATTTACCACGTGTGAAGACAATACCAGGAGGAATTTTAACAGTAATATCATTACCATCAATATATTTCAGTTTGATAATTGTTCCACAAATAGTTTCATGAGGTTGTAATGTAATTTCTGTTCTGACATTAAACATAGAACCATCAACACCTCTAGAATATTTAACGGTGTCTTTTTCCTCATTTTCGATTTCATGAACGATAAGAACAATATTGGATCGTTCTTGATTGGGGAAATCATCTTTATAACAATCAGGTAATTCATGACCATTATTTTCAATAATAAGAGTTTCACCTTCATAAATACCCTTAGGGACAGATCTAGAGAATTTTTGGACCTTCTTTTCGAAGAATGATTCAGGGAAACATATACCATCACCATTACATAATTTACATTTCTCTTGTTGTTGTGATATCATACCAGGTCCCATTTGGACAACACGAAGTTTAACACCAGAACCTTTACAATCAGAACATTCCATATCAGATTTAGATGGTTGTTTATCTTTCTTCAAATTATAACGTGTGATTTCAAATGCAATATTTGTTCCAAAACAGACATCTTTCAAGGTAACATTAAATTCATGTTTGATATTAGGGAATTTAAGTTTTTTTTGTCGAGTATTTCTACCAAACATTCCACCAAATGGAATTCCCATACCACCAAACAGATCAGCCATATCTTCTTCATTCATCTCAGTTGGACCACCTCCAGATTTAAGAGCATCTTCTCCATAACGATCATACATTTCTCTCTTTTTTGAATCTGTCAGAATGCCATATGCCTCACTAATTTCTTTAAATTTTGCATCAGCGGTTGTTTTTTCTTGATCAGTGGCATTAGACCATTTATCAGGGTGCCATTTAATAGCTAATTTTTTGAAGGCTTTTTTAATCTCTTCAAGAGAGGATTTAGGATCAACCCCAAGGATATCATAGAGTTTGGTATGTTTAGTGCTCATGATTAATTAGAGATTTTTGATAATAATGAATAAATGAAATAACACTTATAAACTTATAAATTCAATTATTTTGCAAAATATTGACATTGGAAATGTTAATAATATTAAATGATATCAATATATTAACATATAATATATTGATGAGTAAACCAAATAGAAATCGAAGTATATTAACTAATAGTATTGATGATATTGATACTATTAATAAATCTGGTTCATTAGAGGGTTTGACATATTATCAACATAAAAATGACAATTTAACAGAAAAGGAATTAGAACTATCCATTCTTGATTCTGATTCAGATAATAATTCAAAAGAGAATGAAAGTAAAATAGAGGTTACAGATATGATCAAACATGAGACAACATTTGAAATTGAAAATGAGAAATCAGATAATGAAAATGACGAATGGAACTTGTCAAATGCAGTATATTATTCACAATATTTCAGTAGTAATGTAAATAAAGAGAAATCACCAATATTGAATATGAGAGATATCATTAAAGAGATATTAGTTGTGATAATGTTACATATGTTATTAGGAATAATGAATGCATTATTTAATGTGATAACAATTGACGGAATATTGTCATGTCTGATATTCTACATGAATTTTATAGGAATACCAAATGAGAGGAACTTTTTATTGAAAAATAGATTGAATACATTAGACAGATATATATATTATTTGTTATTGTTTACAGGTTATTATATTTTCAGTTATATGTCATGGTTCAATTATTCTAACATAACAATATATTTGTCGAGTATTATGATCTGTCCAAGTATTATGGATCAGATTTATAATCTTAAATCCTACAAAAAGATACATAATGTATTATATGAGGGTTATAACAAATTAATTCAGAAAATAATATGTAAACAATTGGCAAAGGTAGTGAATTTGATAATCAAAAATGTATTGAATCTGAATGTCAAAATAAATTATGAAGATTTGATACCATATTATGACAAATTTTCATTACTAATAATAAATAGATTTATTCTCACATTCATATTGGCATGTATATTCAATCATATTGATAAGGGTGGTATGAGATTACCTATGATGATTTATAAGAATCTCTATCTTAAAGACTCTAAATACAAAATATCTAATGATAAAGAATATTTAAAAAAGATTATTGATGACAAAAATTGGTCAAAATTTATGGATGTATATACACTAAATAGAATAATAAGAATGATGATGAGTGATGATTCCCAAAACACATATTTATCAGATCAAGTGAGTATGATTATTGGCAATATTGTATTTAGGATTAATAGATTAATGTTTTGTTGGACAGTAATGAGTGTAACAAATTTAACAATGGGTATATTAAGTTTTTTTGCATTCATTATTGAGACAGAAAAACCATTAAAATATATTATTAATACTCTAATTTATTTGGGTATATCATTTATGAGTAGTGAAAGATTACTCATATTGATATTATGTGAATTGTCATATCCAATTGCAAATTCCAAAATAATATCTGATATTGTTAATGATACATACAAATCTGTTAAAAGTGGTCTTACAAGTTTATGTTACAGAACTAGACTTGAATCTGTAATATTGTCATTATCATTGGGTTATCTTTCATATGTTTCATATAATAAAATAGGAATCATTACTGTGTGTATTCTTAATTTTATTGTAATGATGAGACTTTCATATGTTAAAGAATTCAAAAATAAAAAAATAAGTCAGTTCTCTAATAGTAGGTTTATTCAATATCCAGTTAGATTATTGGAAAGATCAGGTTTTATCAAATCATCTAATAGTTATATTGATAAAAATGATGTAGATCATGATCACACAAACAATAATATGTCAGATAATGTTACACACAATCATGATATTGACATATTAATCTTCATTAAAGATAAACTAAAGGAATTACTTAAAAATAATCTTTTAATCAAAGTATTTAATCCATTTATTGATATTGATTCTGAATCAGCACTCAGATTATTTTTACATTTGTTCATGTTATTAATATTTGGATATTTGTCTAGTTTTAGCTTTTGGCATATTATACTATTACCTATTGTGATACAGAATATTGTTGATTTGATTTATTAATAAGTTGATTTAAATACTTAATCCTGGTAAAGTTTTCATATATTCATTAGATGCAATTAGTTTAAGTTTATCATGATAATGATTTTTAACATTATTGTAGATATCAGAACCATATAATTCTTTGGTATATTCGAATACTATTTTTTATATAAATAAAATAATTATGTTGCCATCATACTAAGTTTCTTTTTCAATTCGTTTACACGATTATCTGCAAATGATAATTTTTTGTCTTCAATAATTTGTTTGCAAATATCTGCTTTCTTTATACATGCGAGCGTAAAATTCATAACATAATTACTGTATCGTTCCTTATATTTCCCAAAAATTTTAATTATTGCCTCCCAGTTCTTTTCAGTTGCCCTTATTGCGAACTGTGAAATTGCAAAATCTGTCAATTTTTGCATTTTAAACTGTGTTCCGATTTCTAATAGCCTCACTGGATTTTCTTCATATATTTTTTTCGCATGTTGTTCTAATATATTCAAAACAGATGGAATATCATATTGATGGCAAAATTTAATCATTTGATATAAAGTATCCTCGTTTGAAACATTTTTACTTATATATGTTGTCCATTTTGGTGTGTGAATATATTTAAGAACTTCACCTACTGTGTCATGTGAATAATCTTTGATTTGGATACTCATACATTTATTATCGTCTTCCAATAATACTTTAAAAACTTTGGAATTGTTCATAACTGCAAGTTTATCACACCAAAACTTATATTGCACATCATCACGTTCTTTATCAAAAGCAGTGAGATTGAAAGTTTTGTCAAATGTTAAACTTTCATCAATGTAAACAATATCATTATCCATTTTAGGTAATTAGGAAATTATTTAATATATAAAGTTCACTATATATATTGCATTTCTAAAATCATTTTTTTTATTTAATAAAGTTAACTTATTATGTTAAAAGGACGTCAAAAATATGCCATAATTGTAGTTGTGAATGCAATAATTTTTTATTTAGATAATCACATAAACTAATAGATAAGAAATTTCTTAAAATTCTTTTTTGAAATAATTTACCCAAATTTACAAAACATAATTGGTTGTAGTAATAATAGCTTTATTTTGATTAAATCTAATAAACTAAAATTATTTTAATATTTCTATTTTTTATTTCATTTAATTGTATTTTATTTTAAATTGGATGTATGACACTACACAAAGTTCACTATTATTGACAAAAAATAATGATCACTTACAGTGCCACAATTACTAGTAGGAGTTGTATCTATACTTTTTGATTCAATTAATTTTATTTTATCAATAGCGCTTTTGTTTACAAATATATGATCTAATAAACTTGTTCCTTGAAACTTGTCATGTGGAAATGATTTGAATGAAATTTTGATATTGTTTGTTAAATGTGTCCAGCCTTTTTTGAATTCATCCATCATATCATTACCATCACCTTTATCATCATTATCCCAAAAAGTATTTTGGTCACCACCATAAAAAATGATTGGTGATTTGTCATTCCATCTTTTTTCACAAATTGATTCAGCATGATTGTTTAACCATTCAATAGTTTTTAGTTTTTCTGTTTTTGCTAATGGCATATGTGAATTGATTGTCCAAAATAATTTATTTGAAGACAAAACTTTAAATTGTGTGAACATTACCATAACACCTCTTTCTGCAACGATATTCGAACCAAAAACAGGTGGAATCGCCCATTCGCAACCACTAACTAAAGGTACTACATTTTTTTTATTATAAAATGTGGCCCTCCAAAATGCCATTGCATCTAAATTTTGTGGTCGGCAATCAGCTAATTCTAATTGTGTGTTTGTGCTAATTCTATGGGCAATACTTGATGGAGTCAATTGTGTTGTCTTATTTTCATCCATACAAATACGTAATTCAGATGCACAAAAAACATCAAAATTATGATTTTTTAGTAATTTATGTAAATTATTTTCTCTTTTGCCAAATCTGTAGGTATCTGAACTTTCATCATTAAAAGCATTGGCCAAATTTCCAAAACATATTTCAATGCTATTATCTTTTGTTTCTGTTGTTACACTCATTTTATTATAAATATTATTGGTAGTTATTGGTAGTATATATTTCTAACTATTTATATTTCAATTTTTAACATAAATAAAAAACATATAAATCTCTTCTACATAGTTTAAAATAAATAATAATGATTATACATTTTGTTTTGATTGCTGTATATCCAATTTCAACGCTGACACAACAGATGTATTGTTTTTCAACATATATAACGGAACATTTATTCCATTCACATTTGATAATTCATGTAAATTCATTCTTTCTAATTGTTTGACACGTGTTATAACTTCTTCTATGCGTATTGCTTGATTTCCATAATACTCATTTTTTTTAATATTATTCACATGGTATACATAATCGCCATGTGGATTTTCTGCATCTGAAAACATCATATGATCAAATCGCCCAATATTTCTAAGGATTACATCATTTTTTCCAAAATATTTTTCATTGAGCATCAAAAACAAATTATTCTGAATTTTTCTACAATAGTAATCATTTTCGTTCTTAAGACAATATTCAGCCACATCTTTTGAACCTATTACATCCTGTGTTAAATTAACATCTATATATTTTAATGTTTTTGTTTCCTGTGCTGTTTTTGTTGTGCTATTGGAATTATTAAATGTGTTGCCCATTTTGTATTATTATTGATGGTATATTATTATTGATAATATATTACCATTTTATATTATTGATAATATATTACCATTTTATATTTTATATATTGTTATTTCAATTTTTTATTATAAAATATTTTCTCTTTTGCCAAATTTCCAAAACAAATTTCAATATTGTTATTTGATTTTGTTCTAGATTCTGTATTCATTGAGTTAGTAGGTAATTTGGATAGATTTATTAATTAATATTAATTAATAAGCATGTTATTCCATAAATTAATAAAAATCAACTTTTATAGTGATTAACATTCACAATTGACAAATTTACTAAAGAATTCATTTAGATCTACATTCGACTCAGTTAGAATTCTGGATGCATATTTAATACATAAATCGATACGATATTTAGATCTTTTGGCAAGACTGTCAATATTAGCAATATCAAGTCCTAAATTCATAAGTGTATTTCTCTTGATACCTAATTTATCTAATGCATCCATTATTTTGTCACCATCATCAGGATTTAATTTAGATCCACTATCATACTTCATATTTATTTTTTGTATTTCATTTAATGCTTCAAGTTTATTTTGATCAATATATTTTTTGACCAAATTAATGAGAATATCTGATAATGGATATTTCAAATAAAGGTCATGTTTAATAATATTCATTTTTAGTGTGATTGATTTAATCCAGTAATTCAATATGGATGTAGGTGTTTGGACAAGTATGATTGTAATTAAGAGTAATAAGTTGATATAATATGTAAATATGTTCAAAATGGGAACGAGATTTAATATAGGGACAATTGATGTAATCAATCTTAATGCAGATATGACCAAAATTTGTCTCAAAAGTATTCCTGAATATTCTGACTGTTTATCATCAGATAATACATATATACCAACCTTAAGAGGCATTACAGCATAAATCAAAAATTCTGACAAATAATATATCATATTCATCATGTAACCTAACAAGAAATAGAACAGTGTTATACCTAATACAATAAATCCGATTAGATAATGTCTTTGTGTTATTGTGGTAATTAATCCTATATGGTTTGATTCAGAAGAAGTCATTTTTGTATTGACAAGTAATTTACTTTTAGAATCTATATTAATTCCTAGATTATTATCACTTATTTGATTACTTATTTGATTATTGGTATCAATATTGTCTTTCATTATATAAATATTCTATATAACAAATGATTATATGACAAAACTCCCACTCATACAAAAATTGATTTATACATAAATTAATTTTATTAAATTAATATTATTATCAATTTAATAATCATGTCTGAATCCAAAATATCCAAAACAAAGATAATCAACATCAAAAAAGCTGAACTAAATAAGATTGGTTATTCAGATCTTGAAGATTGGTTGAAAGATCCTAATCATGTATATATTGGAAGAGATATGTCATTTTATGTTAAAGGTTCTAAAGGTTCTATATGGCAAAATCCATATAAAGTAGCAAAACAAACTGGAACAAAAATAAATAATAAGAAAACATATTCAATAGATGAATCACTACAATTATACAAATCACATATTGAGAATAATGATGAATTAATTAAACAATTGCCACAACTTGTCGGCAAAACATTAGGTTGTTGGTGTAAACCAAATAAATGTCATGGAGATATTTTGATTGAATTAATAAATAAATATTCTTAATATTAGTATTAGTATTAGTATGTCTAGTGAATCTATAAATAAATCCAATTCATCTAATGAATCTGATCAATCTAAATCTAACAGAAAAAAAGAAGATGATAATAAATCAGACATAAATTTTCCATCATGTCCAAGATGTAAGTTTGAACATTTAATATTTGTTAAAATTAATGATAAAGAAAATGATAATATTGTTTATCCAATATGTCCATTTTGCAAATATGGAAATATTATTCAACTTTCTAAAAGAGAAGAGACAACATGTGATATATTAAGATGTGATTGTGGTTGGCCAAGATTACATTATCCAAATGGAGAACCAATATTAGCATGTGCAGAATGTTTTAAATAAGATTATTTGAATCATTACTAACAAAACTTATTTCAGATGAATTAATTTTGTTAACAGAGGCATCAGAGTGTGTATCAGATAATTTTGCCATTTCTTCCATATGATCAATATTTGGAATTTCATAAATAGAGAGTTCATTAAATATTTCACCAAAATCTGGACCACTAATTAAATATTGTTTATTATTTTTGTATTTTGTGTCATATAATTGAATGAAATCATTTACATATTTCATTTTATCTAATTTAACAGTTTTATTTTCAATAACTGCCCTTAATATTGTTAATTCTAGATCATCAATCTTCATATTTTTAGAGTCATTTCTAACTAAGAAATAAAATAGATTGTCAATAATATGGGGATGATTTTTGAGTAATAGTAAATATTCCCAATACATTATTGTATATGCACAATCTACATAGTCATATCTATTGATTATTGATTTACATGAAACAGAATAGTTATATTTTTGTCCAATAGATTTAATGTCCTCAATATCTCTGTTAATCAAATCATAAATGTTAATATCAATCTCAATATTTTTTGTATTATTGTTATCATCTGATGGAAAATATTTATTAATAATCTTTGATGGGAAATAATGTAGTATATCTGATGATATGTATTCCATTTTTTTCTTTTTGACTATCACATCAAATAAATCGATCCTATCTTTGAATAACACATATGCTATGTCATTGTATGTGAAATTTGTTTTTTGTAGAAAATCATAAATAGTCTTACTTAATTTAATATCTCTAAAAAATTTGCTATCTCCATCTTTTGATTCTGATAATTCTAAATTAGGATCACTATAGGGATATATACGTTGTGTATTGAAACATGGATATGATGGTTTACTCATTTTAAGCCATAATGTCAACATTTTAATATTATATTTTTCAGGAACCTTATGAACCAATGAAGAATCATTCTCCATCATTCGAACAAACATATCAATAGAAATATAGACATTATAATTATCATTATTAGACTTATTGATATTGCAGTCTTTGAAATCTATTTTATCAATTATTTCAGTCATAAATGATTCTGTTTTTTGTGGATTATTATGATGTAATTTATTGAGTAGTGATAACTTTGTGAAGGGAATTTTTTTAGATGACAATTTATCTAATAGTACCTTACTCTTACTCTTACTTTCAGAAGTATCAGAAGTATCAAATAATTCAAGAGATTGACATAATTCAATACCTATATCAGTAAGATCAGACAATTCAAAGGGCAACCAATTAATATGGTATTTAATGAATCTCAATAAGATGTCATATTTTGTTTTGTGATGATAATATTGATAGATTAGATTGATCATTTCATTGTAAGTTGTTTCAACACTTGTGGAACATACTTGAAGAATATTATTTTCTAACATTGCCATTAAATTGGAATATTCATATTCTGTCATAATAGAAGCCTTAGTTAAATATGATACATTCTCACTTGTATAAATATATTCATAGAAGATCAATTGTTCATACATATTTGTGAGACCAAGTTGTTGGATAATTTTGGGAATATTTTGAGGAATGATGTTAAGTCTCAATCTGTCAATCAATAATGATGAAGGGACATATTCAGACAATACATTAATTGCATCATCATGTTTTGTAACAATTGATGATGTATGGAATATTGTCTTTTTATTAAGAAAATGTGTCAATATAATCCAATCATTATCAATATTATCAGGGATATAGCCAAAAGAATTCAGATATGATTTGAATTCAAGATTGTCAGATTTACCATCTAAAATAGACTCTAATTTGGAATTTTTGACGAGATACGATAGTGTTTTAATTTTAGCGGTAAATGTTTCACTGCCATGTTTTAATGTGAACATTTCTTATAAGAATTATGCTATATGGATATTAAGTAATTAAATAGATTATTTAATATATGTAAATTAATATTCAATTTTTTGGATAAATATTTTTTCAATAAAAGAGAAATTGAGATAATAATAATTATCATATATATAATTATATAATTTATTCATGTTGCCATATGAATTGATGACACAAATACCATCCCATGTAAGTGGGCCAATAATTGAGGCTCTCAATAAGAGAGACAAAGTAATATCGAAATTATTAGATAAAAAAACAGAACTTGAATCAAAATTAAATACTAATATGAATGGTGGAACTGTTTTACAACAACAATTGCCATCAAGTATACCACAAGTTAGCAATCCTGCTAGAACTAAAACATCAATTAATTTGGGTTTGAATTATGCACAACCACAAAATCAACCTCAATTACAAAATCAACCTCAATTACAAAATCAAC
>Ga0172373_10006805_pt1 | contig 15079 bp, 13 predicted proteins | sample Lak10m_2_FD_114546 | JGI IMG/M metagenome (GOLD analysis project Ga0172373, IMG submission 114546) | Freshwater microbial communities from Kabuno Bay, South-Kivu, Congo - kab_092012_10m | ecosystem: Environmental > Aquatic > Freshwater > Lake | place: Democratic Republic of the Congo...
AGCGCCGCATGCCGGGGAGCGCGCATGGCTGCCGCGTCTAGCACGCGCGCCGCGCGAAGACCGCCCTCGCGCGGGGCGCGCGCGTGTCGTAACGTCGGCGCCCATGTCGGACTCCGCAGCCACGCGCCCGGACGCGATCGCGCCTGCGCTCCGCGAGCGCGCCTCCCGCGTGATGCCGCTCGTCGCCGCCGCGACCGCGCTCCTCGTCACGGGCGCGCTCTGGCTCGTCTTCGCCGTCGCGCCGGTCGAGGCGCAGATGGGCATCGTCCAGAAGATTTTTTATTTCCACGTGCCGAGTGCGTACGCGATGTACGTGGGCTGGGCCGTCTGCGCCGTGTCGAGCGGCGTGTGGCTGCGGCGACAGTCCGATCGCTGGGACGCGTGGGCCGTCGCGGGCGCCGAGGTCGGGCTCGTCTTCTGCGCGATCGTGCTCGTCACCGGGCCGCTCTGGGCGCGCAAGGCGTGGGGCGTCTACTGGGCGTGGGACCCGCGCCTCACCTCGACGCTGCTCGGCGGGCTGATGTTCGTCGCCTATCTCGTGCTGCGCGGGCTCGGCGCGGGCGGGCTCGCCGAGCGTCGTTTCGGCGCGGCGCTCGCGCTCCTCGGCATCCCGAACGCGATGCTCATCCACTACAGCGTGCAGCGCTGGCGCGGGCAGCATCCGCAGGTGATCAGCGGACGCGGCGGTGGCCTCGCGCCCGACATGAAGCCCGCGTTCTACGTCGCTTTTCTCGCGTTCACCGCGCTCGTCGTGCTGTTGCTCTGGGCGCGCGCGCGTGCCGAGCGGCTGCGACAGGTCGCGCAGCGACTCGAGCTCGACGCCGCCGAGCGCGGTCTTCTGGAGGATGCATGAGGTCGCGGAAGTCGAAGCGCAGCGTGCGGTTCGCGGGGTCACGTGTCTCGGGGGCGCTCGTCGCACGCGCACTCGTCGCGGGGCTGCTCGTCGCGGTTGCGATCACCGCTGCGTCGTCGATGGTCACGTCGCGTGCTGCGGCGCAGGACGCGAACGGGGGCGCGGGTACGGGGCGTGAGACGGAGTTCGTCGCGATGACGGGTCCCGCGCAGGAGAGCGTGCCGGGCGGCGCGCTGCTCGTGTCGGCGTACGCGGCGGTGTTCGTGCTGCTCGCGGCCTACGTGGGGCGCCTCGCGCTGCTTCAGGCCGCGACGAGCCGCGAGCTCGCGCGGCTCGAGGCGGCGCTGCGGGCGGCGGACGCGAAGGGCGCGCCGTCCGTCGAGAGCGCGCAAAAGGGTGCGGAGGGCGAGCGGTGACGCCGACGATCGAGCACGTCCTCTTCATTCCGGGCGTGCTGATCGTGGGGGTGTGGATCGGATTCTGGCTCGGTGCGCGATCGGCGCGTGCCGAGCTCGAGCGACGTGAGCAGCGGCGGCGCGAGTAGCGTCTCCGCACAGGAGGAGCAGGCGATGCTGAGTTTCGGTTTGAGCGAAGAGCAGAGGGCCCTCGAGCAGACGGCGCGCAAGTTCGTGAAGGAGCGCATCGTCCCGATCGCGGCGAAGTACGACGAGTCCGGCGACTTCCCGAAGGACGTCTTCAAGGAGGCGTGGGAGCTCGGCCTGGTCGCGCCGAACATCCCGGGCGCGTACGGCGGCGGTGACTGCTCGGAGCTCGAGCACACGATCATCACCGAAGAGCTCGCCTACGGCTGCACGGGCATCCAGACGAGCATGACGGCGAACGCGCTCGCGGCGACGCCCGTCATCCTCGGCGGCACCGAGGAGCAGAAGAAGAAGTACCTCGGCATGCTCACGAGCGAGCCGATCTTCGCGAGCTACGCGACCACCGAGCCCGCCGCGGGCAGCGACGTCGCGGGCATGCAGACGCGCGCGCGGCAGGTGGGCGACGAGTGGGTCCTCAACGGGCAGAAGTGTTACATCACGAACGCCTCCTGGGCGCGCTGGTACGTGATCTTCGCGACGGTCGATCCGGCGAAGAAACACAAGGGAATCATGGCCTTCATCGTCGATCGCGACACGCCCGGGCTGTCGATCGGCAAGAAGGAAAACAAGATGGGCCAGCGCGCGAGCGACACGGCCACCGTCATCCTCGAGGACGTGAAGGTCCCCGCGGCCAACGTGCTCGCGCGTGAGGGCGAGGGCTTCAAGCTCGCGATGATGACCTTCGATCGCACGCGCCCCGACATCGGCGCGGGCGCGTGCGGTCTCATGCGCCGCTGCCTCGACGAGAGCATCGCCTTCGCGCAGGAGCGGCAGACTTTCGGCACGCCGATCGCGAACCACCAGGCCGTGCAGTTCATGCTCGCCGAGATGGCCATGAAGTACGAGGCGACGCGCCTGCTCGTGCACAAGGCCGCGTGGCTCATGGACAACGGCCAGTTCAGCGCGCTGCTCAGCGCGTACGGTAAGGCCTTCGGCGCCGACAGCGCGATGCAGGTCGCGACCGACGCCGTGCAGGTCTTCGGCGGCGCGGGCTTCATGAAGGACTACCCCGTCGAGAAGCTCATGCGCGACGCGAAGATCCTGCAGATCTACGAGGGCACCTCGCAGATCCAGCGCGTCGTGATCGCGCGCAACATCCTCGCCGGCAAGCGGTGATCGGGGGCGAGCGCGCGGTGTCGACGTCGATGGGAGCGCGTGGCTGCGCGCGTCTGAGGGCGTCGTCCGCGCGCGCGCTGTTTGCGTCGCTCGTGGTGTTCGTGTCGTCGGCGCTGTTGTGGGCTTGCGAGCGCAAGCCCGTTGCGCCCGCGTCGCCGCCGTCCGCGTCGCCCGCATCTGCATCATCCGCTGCGGCCGCACCGACGGGGGCGGCGCAGCCTGCGTCTCCGCAGGGCGGTGCAGACGCGGGTTCCGTCGCTGCGCCGGTGGAGCCGGAGCCCGTCGCGGAGCGGGATTTCTTCGGTCTCGAGGGGGGCGACGCCGAGTGGATGACGCGCGTCGGGCGCGCGCAGCCCGCGCGTTTTCGGCCGGTCGGCACGTCGAGCCTCGTCTTCAAGGTCTACTTCGTGGGGGGGATCGAGGCGGCGTTTCGGCCGCGCGTGCGCGGTCAGGGGCGCGGCTGGCTCAACGAGGTCGCGGCGTATCGGCTCGCGCGTGTGCTCGGCATGGATCAGGTGCCGCCGGCCGTGTCGCGCAGCCTCGCGCGGCGCGAGGTCATGGCGCACCTCGACGCGGACTACGGCGGCGACCGCGCGGCCCTCGAGGCGGACCTCGCCGCGCGCGGGGATGTGGTGTGGGGATCGCTCGTCGCGTGGGTGCCCGTGCTGCGCGATCTCGCGCTCGACACGCCGCGCGGCGCCTCGCGCTCGCGTCCGTGGCTGCTGCAGAGCGGCGCGCTGCCGGCGGGCGACGACGCGACGCTCGCGGCCGACCTGTCGACGATGATCGCCTTCGACTATCTGCTCGCGAACGCCGACCGCTGGAGCGGCGCGAACGTGCGGGGCGACGCGAGCGGTCGTCGTCTCGTCGTGCGTGATCACAACCTCGCGCTCGGGGCGCCGCTGCCCGCGGCGCAGCACGAGCGCCTGCTCGTTCCGCTGCGTCGCGTCGAGCGCTTCTCGCGGGGTTTCGTGAGCGCGCTGCGGGCGCTCGACGAAGCGCGGCTGCGCGCGTCGCTCTCGGCGGATCCGGCGTCCGCCGCGGGGATCACGCTCGTCGAGGACGCGCAGCTGCGCGACATCTTCGATCGTCGTGAGGCGCTGCTCTCGCGTATCGGTGCGCTCGTCGAGGTGCATGGTGAGGAGGCGGTGCTCGCCTTCCCCTGAGCGCGCGAGGGTGCACTTCGAGCGTTGCCCCGCCGCGCGAAAACGCCGACCATTTCAGCCTTCCCGCCGCCCTTCGCCTCGGAGTCCCATGTCCGCCTCGACGCCCTCGCTCGCGCCGCTCCTCGCGCTGCTCGTCCACGATCTGCGCAACCCCGTCGCGACGATCGGCGCGAACCTGAGCTACGTGAGCGAGGCGGCGCACGACGCGCTCGACGCCGACACGCGCGAGGCGCTCTCGGACTCGACGGCCGCGCTCTACGACCTGATGGCCGGGCTCGATCACCTCGCATTTCTCTCGCGCTACGTCGCCGGTGAGCCCGCAGCAGCGGCGGCCGATGGCAGCGTCGCCGACGCGCTCCGTGCGCTTCCCTCGCGCATCCGCACGACGGGCGTGCAGGTGGTCGTCGAGGACGCGACGCTGCGCGCGCGCGGTGCGCAGGCGCTTCCGCGGCTCGTCGAGGTGCTGCTCGCCAACTCCGGTCAGCACGCTGCGGGCAAGCCCGTGATCGTGCGCGCGCGCCGCGACGGCGAGCACGTCGTCGTCGAGGTCGAGGACAAGGGCCGCGCGATCGCGCCCGAGCTGCGCGAGGTGGCCTTCACCGCGGCCGGTCAGCTCCAGATCAAGGAGCGCTCCGACGGCCGCTACGGTCGCTCGCTCGGCCTCTTCGCCGCGGGGCTCCTCGCGCAGGCGATGGGCGCGCGCCTCGAGGCCGCAGGCACGGACGGCGCCGCGATCCTGCGCGTCTTGCTCACGCCGGCGTGAGCGTCCTCTGCGCTTGACAGCGCGCAGCGCGTGTCGCTTTGATGCGCCCATGCTCGACGACGCGGCGCTGATGGGCCACCTGCAGGCGCTCGGCTGGCGGGCGCAGCCGCACGGCGAGCGCACCTGGCGTGTCGTGCACGAGACGACCGAGGGCGAGCTGCGCGTCTTCGTGCGCCTGAGCGACGAGTGGATGATCGCCTCGATCGTCCCGTTCCTGCGCACGCGCGGCGCCAACACCTTCGACCTCTGCCGCTGGTTGCTCCGGCAGAACCGCGACATGGAGCAGACGAAGTTCGGCATCGACGAAGACGGCGACATCGTGCTCAGCGTCGAGATGCCCACCGAGTCGCTCGACCGCTTCGAGGTGCGCGTCGCGCTCGAGTCGCTCGTCCGGCACGGCACTCGGCTGCGCGCGGTGCTGCGCGCGGCGTCCGAGGCGGCGCGCACCGACGACAAAGCCGCAACGCCGGAGGCCGCGTCGTGAGGGTCGAGGCCGACGCCATCGTACCGTTCGCGCGCACGCGCACCTTCCGCGCGTACCGCGACGAGATGCCCGCGTTCGTGCGCTTCTTGCCCAACATCAAAGGCATCGACGTCGAAGCGCGCGACGAATCGCCCGAGGAGGTGCGCCTGCGCAACGTCTGGCACGGGGGCGGCGAGGTGCCCGCGGCGTTCCGCGCCTTCGTGAGCGAGGCCGTGCTCTCGTGGACGGATCACGCGCGCTGGCGCGAGTCCGAGTGGCTTTGCGCGTGGCGGCTCGAGACGCACGCGCTCCGTGAGGCCGTGCGCTGCGAGGGCACGACGCGCTTCGTCGAGCTCTCGGGCGACCGCACCCGCGTCGAGATCCGCGGCGAGCTCGCCATCGATCTCGCGCGGGTGCCGGGCGTGCCCGGCTTCGTCGCGGGCTCGCTCGGCCGCAAGGTCGAGCAGTTCCTCGTCAAGCAGATCACGCCGAACCTCACCGGCGTGACCGACGCGCTCACGCGTCACCTGAACGAAGCCGGCTGAGCGTCACGAAGCCGGCTGAGCGTCACGAAGCCGGCTGGGCGCGCGGTCGGCGCCGCCCGTCGAGCTGCACGCGGGCCGCAGTCGCGCGCGGCGAAATCCCGGCTAGATTCGCGCATCTATGCGCGTCACGACCGACTACCTCGTGCTCGGTTCCGGCATCGCCGGGCTCACCTTCGCGCTCGAGGCCTCGCGCCACGGCGAGGTCGTCATCGTCACCAAGCGCGGCATCAGCGACGCGGCGACGACGTGGGCGCAGGGCGGCATCGCGGCCGTGCTCGACCCGCACGACTCCTTCGAGGCGCACGTCGAGGACACGCTCGGCACCGGCGGCGGGCTCTCGCACCGCGAGGTCGTCGAGCGCGTCGTGCGCGATGGCCCTGCGCGCATCGAGGCGCTCCTCGCGCACGGCGTGCCCTTCGACGCGTCGCACGCGGAGGGCGCGGCGCCGGCTTCGGCGTCGTCCGCGGCGGCGCGGCTCGATCTCACGCGCGAGGGCGGGCACAGCGCGCGGCGCGTCGTGCACGCGGGCGACATCACGGGGCGCGAGGTCGAGCGCGCGCTCGTCGCGGCGGTGCGCGCGAACCCGCGCATCCGCGTCGTCGAGCAGGCGATGGGCGTCGATCTCGTCGAGCTCTCGCGCTACGGCGGGCCGCGCGCCGTCGCCGGCGCCTACGTGCTCGATGTGCCGAGCGGCGCGGTGCACACGTACGTCGCACGCGCGACGATCCTCGCGACGGGCGGCGCGGGGAAGGTCTACCTCTACACCTCGAACCCCGACGTCGCCTCGGGCGACGGCATCGCGATGGCGTACCGCGCGGGCGCGGCGCTCGCGAACATGGAGTTCTTTCAGTTCCATCCGACGGTGCTCTATCACCCGCAGGCGAAGAGCTTCCTCATCAGCGAGGCGCTCCGTGGCGAGGGCGGCGTGCTCCGCCTCGCGGACGGCACCGCCTTCATGGAGCGGCACCACCCCTTGCGCGATCTCGCACCGCGCGACGTCGTCGCCCGCGCGATCGACTTCGAGATGAAGCGCACCGGCGACGACTGCGTGTACCTCGACATGAGTGCGTGCACGCCCGAGTACCTGCGCGAGCGCTTCCCGAACATCGCGGCCGAGTGCCTCCGGTACGGCATCGACCTCACGAAGCAGCCGATCCCCGTCGTGCCCGCCGCGCACTACACCTGCGGCGGCGTCGTCGTCGACGCGGATGGGCGCAGCTCGCTGCCCGGCCTCTGGGCCATCGGCGAGGTCTCCTGCTCGGGCCTGCACGGCGCGAACCGCCTCGCCTCGAACTCGCTGCTCGAGGGACTCGTCTACGGGCACCGCGCGGCTGCGGCGCTCGGCGAGAAGTCGTACCGCGGCGCGCTCGCCGATCCGCCCGAGTGGAACGTCGGCAGCGCCGTCCCGAGCGACGAGGCCGTGCTCATCACGCAGAACTGGGACGAGATCCGCCGCTTCATGTGGAACTACGTGGGGATCGTGCGCAGCGAGAAGCGGCTGCGGCGCGCGTCGCGGCGCATCGCGCTCCTGCAGGAAGAGATCCGCGCCTACTACTGGAAGCACCTCGTCACGCGCGATCTGCTCGAGCTGCGCAACCTCGCCGACGTCGCCGAGACGATCGTCGCCGCCGCCTCCTTCCGCAAGGAGAGCCGCGGCCTGCACTACACGATCGATCATCCCGAGACGGATCCGGCCTGGCAGGGCGACACCGTGCTCGTGCGCGGCGAAGCGCCCCGCCTCGTGCGCCACGATTGACGCGCTCACCATGTGGGGCACGCGCCGCGCGTGCGGGGATCGCGCGCGATTTGGCGCGCTCCGGCGCGAGACGATACGCTGCGCCGCTGCATCGATGCGCCGCCTCCCGTCCATCGCCGCCGGCCTCGCGCTCGCCCTCTGCGTGGGGCTTGCTGCGCCTGCCGCGCGCGCGGATCTCTACCAATGGACGGACGCCGAGGGCGTGACGCACTATACGAACGTGCGTCCGCGCGGCGTGCGCAACGTGCGCGTCGTCGTCACGGGCGGCCGTGACGGCCCCGAGCGCCGCAGCGCCGCCGGTGACCGCGTCCCCGCGCGCGATCGCTCGCCCGATCGCTACTCGCGCTTCGACGCGCACATCCGCGAGGCCGCGCGGATCTACCAGCTCCCCGAGGCGTTCATCCGCGCCGTGATGCGCGTCGAGAGCGACTTCGATCCGAACGTCGTCTCGCGCGTCGGCGCGATGGGCCTGATGCAGCTCATGCCGGGCACCGCCGCGGGCATGGGTGTGCGCGATCCGTTCGACCCGCGCGAGAACATCCTCGGCGGCGTGCGCTACCTGCGCGTGCTCGCGAACGGCTTCAACGGCGACCTCGTGCTCACGATCGCGGCCTACAACGCGGGCGAGGGCGCGGTCGTGCGCTACGGCGGCGTGCCGCCCTACGACGAGACGCGGCGCTACGTGCAGAACGTGCTCCGCTACTACTACGCCTTCCGCGCCGCCGAGCTCGGGTCGTCGCCGCAGCCGTGAGCGCGCGCGCGGACGTTCCGCCGTCCGAAGGCGTTCCGCCGCCGCCGTCCGCAGGCGTTCCGCCGCCGCCGTCCGCAGGCGTTCCGCCGCCGCCCGAAGGCGTTCCGCCGCCGCCGTCCGCAGGCGTTCCGCCGCCGCCCGAGGATGGTCTGCTCGCGTGGCTGCCCGGGCTCTGGGTGCTGCGTCACTACCGGGGCGCGTGGCTCGCGCACGACGTCTCCGCGGGGCTCGTGCTCTCGGCGCTGCTCGTGCCGGCGGGGATGGGCTACGCGCAGGCGTCGGGGCTGCCCGCCGCGACGGGCCTCTACGCGACGGTCGGCGGGCTCGTCGCGTACGCGCTCTTCGGGCCGTCGCGCATCCTCGTGATCGGGCCGGACTCCGCGCTCACCGCGCTCGTCGCGGCGGCCGTCGTCGCACCGGCCGCGGGTGATCCGGCGCGTGCGACGGGCCTCGCCGCGCTCCTCGCGTTGCTCACGGGCGCGCTCTGCGTCGTCGCCGGGCTCGCGCGCGCAGGCTTCGTCACGGAGCTGCTCTCGAAGCCGGTGCGCGTGGGCTATCTGCACGGCATCGCGCTCACGGTGGTCGTCTCGCAACTGCCCAGATTGTTTGGATTTTCGGTGTCGGCGCCGGATGTGCCGGGCGGCCTCGTGGGCCTCGTGCGCGGCCTCGTCGACGGGCGCGTGCGGCCCCTCGCGCTCGCGCTCGGCGTCGGCAGCCTCGCGGTCGTGCTCGTGTTGCGACGCGTCGCGCCGCGCGTGCCGGGCGTGCTCGTCGCCGTCGCCGCTGCGACCGCGGCGGTGCTCGCGTTGGGGCTCGAGGCGCAGCTGCCCGTCGTCGGCGCGCTGCCACGCGGATTGCCGCGGCCGACGCTGCCCGCGGTGTCGCTCGAGGAGTTCCTCGCGCTCGCGACCGCGGCGACCGGCGTCGCGCTCGTCTCCTTCACCGACACGAGCGTGCTCTCGCGCGCGTTCGCGGCGCGCACCGGGCGCCGCATCGACGCGAACCGCGAGCTCTTCGGGCTCGGGCTCGCGAACCTCGCGGCGGGGCTCGTGCACGGATTTCCGGTGAGCGGCAGCGCGTCGCGCACGCCCGTCGCGGCCTCGGCCGGCGCGCGCACGCAGCTCACCGGGCTCGTCGGTGCGGGCGTCATCGTCGCGCTGCTCGTCGCGGGGCCGGGGCTCGTGCGTGCCGTGCCGGCGAGCGCGCTCGCGGCCGTCGTGCTCGCCGCAGCGCTCGGCATCGTCGACCTCGCGGCGTTCCGCACATTCCTGCGGGTGCGCCGCTCGGACTTCGTGCTCTCGCTCGCGGCGTTCGTCTCGGTCGCTGTGCTCGGCGTGCTGCGCGGCGTCGCGGTCGCGGTCGCGCTCTCGCTGCTCGATGTGGTGCGCCGCGTGTGGCGGCCGCACGACGCGGTGCTCGGCCGCGTGTCGGGCGTGAAGGGCTATCACGACCTCGCGCGCCACCCCGACGCGCGCCAGGTGCCGGGGCTGCTGCTCTTCCGCTGGGACGCGCCGCTCTTCTTCGCGAACGCCGACACCTTCGCCGCGCGCGTGCTCGCCTGCGTCGCCGCGTCCCCCGAGCCCGTGCGCTGGGTCGTCGTCGCGGCCGAGCCCATCACCGACGTCGACACGACCGCCGCCGAAGCGCTCGAGGAGCTCGACGCCGAGCTCACCGCGCGCGGCATCGAGCTCGCCTTCGCCGAGCTGAAGGGCCCGGTGAAGGACCGCCTGCACCGCTACGGACTCGCCGAGCGCATCGGTCGCGCGTTCTTCTTCCCGACGCTCGGCGTCGCCGTGAAGACGTACGTCGAGCGCCACGACGTCGCCTGGGCCGACCACGACGAGCCGCCCCCCGCGCCCTGACGCCGAGATAATTCATCAGTGTTTCCGGATATTTGCGATGTACACGCATACTCCGGTCGGCAATGTAGGAAATATTTTTCGACGCCGCCCGTGATCGGTGATAGGAGCGGAGCCTCATGCGCTCCTACCAGCGAAGTCATCTGCGCGCGCTCGAGGACGAGTCCGTGCACATCCTCCGCGAGCTCGCGGCCGAGCGCGAGCGTCCGGTGCTGCTCTTCTCCGGCGGGAAGGACTCGATCGTCCTCCTGCGCCTCGCGGAGAAGGCGTTTCGCCCCGCGCGCTTCCCGTTCCCGCTCATGCACGTCGACACCGGGCACAACTTCGACGAGGTGATCGCCTTTCGTGACCGCCGCGTGCAGGAGCTCGGCGAGCGCCTCGTCGTCGCGAGCGTGCAGAAGTCGATCGACGATGGCCGCGTGACCGAGGAGACGGGCCCGCGCGCCTCGCGCAACCGCCTGCAGACGGTGACGCTGCTCGACGCCATCGAGGAGCACGGCTTCGACGCGGCGATCGGCGGCGCGCGCCGCGACGAGGAGAAGGCCCGCGCGAAGGAGCGCATCTTCTCGCACCGCGACGAGTTCGGGCAGTGGGACCCGAAGAACCAGCGCCCCGAGCTCTGGGCGCTCTACAACGCGCGCGTGAAGCGCGGCGAGCACCTGCGCGTGTTCCCGCTCTCCAACTGGACGGAGCTCGACGTCTGGCAGTACGTGAAGCTCGAGGACATCGCGCTGCCGGGCATCTACTTCTCGCACACGCGGCGCGTCTTCCGGCGCGACGGGATGCTCTACGCCGACAATCCCTTCATGACGAAGCTGCCCGGCGAGGACGTCTTCGACGCGCGCGTCCGCTTCCGCACGGTCGGCGACATCAGCTGCACGGGCGCCGTCGAGTCGCCCGCCGAGTCGATCGACGACGTCATCGCCGAGGTCGCCGCTGCGCGCCTCACCGAGCGCGGCGCGACGCGCGCCGACGACCGCTTCACCGAGGCCGCCATGGAAGACCGCAAGAAGGAGGGCTACTTCTGATGGAGCACCTCCACGACCCCGCGGACGAGTCGATCGAGCTGCTGCGCTTCTCCACCGCGGGCAGCGTCGACGACGGCAAATCCACGCTGATCGGCCGCCTGCTCTACGACACGAAGACCATCTTCGAAGATCAGCTCGCCGCCGTCGAAGACGTCTCGCGTCGCCGCGGCGACGAGCGCACGAACCTCGCGCTGCTCACCGACGGCCTCCGCGCCGAGCGCGAGCAGGGCATCACCATCGACGTCGCGTATCGCTACTTCGCGACGCCGCGCCGCAAGTTCATCATCGCGGACACGCCCGGGCACGTGCAGTACACGCGCAACATGGTGACGGGCGCCTCGACGGCGAACCTCTCCATCATCCTCGTCGACGCGCGGCACGGGCTCGTCGAGCAGTCGCGGCGGCACGCGTACATCGCGTCGCTGCTGCGCATCCCGCACCTCGTCTTCGCCGTGAACAAGATGGACCTCGTCGGCTATTCGGAAGAGCGCTTCCGGAAGATCGAGGCCGAGTTCCGCAACTTCGCGGCGCGCCTCGACGTGCAGGACATCACCTTCATCCCGATGAGCGCGCTCAACGGCGACAACGTCGTCGAGCGCTCGGCGAACATGCCGTGGTTCCAGGGCGCGCCGCTGCTCTATCACCTGGAGACGGTGCACATCGCGAGCGACCGCAACCTCGTCGACGTGCGCTTCCCGGTGCAGTGGGTGATCCGTCCGCAGTCCGACGAGCACCACGACTACCGCGGCTACGCGGGCACGGTGGCGGGCGGCGTGCTCAAGCCCGGCGACGACGTCGTCGTCCTGCCGAGCGGCATGGCGACGAAGGTCGCGCGCATCGAGACGCACGACGGTCCGCTCGACGCGGCCTTCCCGCCGATGAGCGTGGTCGTGCACCTCGAGGACGACGTGGACGTCTCGCGCGGCGACATGATCTGCCGCCCGAACAACCAGCCCGTCGTCTCCCAGGAGCTCGACGCGATGATCTGCTGGATGAGCGAGAAGCCGCTCGCCGTGAAGAACCGCTACGCGATCAAGCACACGACGCGGAGCGCACGCGCCGTCGTGAGCGAGCTCGCCTACAAGCTCGACGTGAACACCGGCCACCGCGTCGAGGGCGCAGCGACGCTCGGCCCGAACGACATCGGCCGCGTCCGCCTGCGCACGACCGCGCCGATCCTGCACGACGCCTATCGCCGCAACCGCACGACGGGCAGCTTCATCCTCGTCGACGAGGCGACCAACAACACCGTCGCCGCCGGGATGCTGCTGACCGAGGGCTGAGCGCGCCGCGCGTCTCGCGCGTCTCGCGCGTCTGCACGAGGGGCCGTGATATCGTCGCCGCCATGCGTCGACTCGCCGCCGTGCTGCTCGTCTCGTTCGCCCTCTTCACCGCGCCCATGACGGCGTCGCGCGCCGCCGCGCAGGATGCGCCCGCTGCGACGACGGGCACCACGCCCTACGTCGAGGCGTGCGCCGATGGGCTCGGCAAGCTGCGCGCGGGGGATACGGACGGCGCGGTCGCGGCGCTGCGGCGCGCGGTGCAGCTCGAGCAGGGGCGGGCGCTCGGCTTCTACTATCTCGGTGAGGCGCTGCGTGTGCAGCGCAGTCACGCGGACGCGCTCGAGATGTTCCGTACCGCGGCGCGCCTCGCGCGGGCCGCGGGCGACACGCGGCTCGAGGCGCGGTCGCTGCAGGGCGTGGCCGACACGCTCGAGCGCATCGAGGGCAAGCGCAACGAGGCGCGCGCGGCGTGGGCCGAGTATCTCCGCTTCGCGAACGCGAACTCGGAGGTCGCCTTCCCCGCGCTCGCCAACGCGCGCATCCAAGCGCTCGACACCATGCGCGAGCTCGACGAGACGTACGCCGACGTCCGCGAGCGCATCGCCATCCGCGCCCGCGAGACCGCCCGTACGACGCCGTGAGCACGCGTGGATGACGCGGCGCGCGCGGCGTCCCGTCGAGTCGATGAAGCGGTGAAACGGCGAAGTGGTGAGAAGGTGAAACGCGCTCAGTCGCGCTGGAAGAGCACGTTCTGCGTGGGGTCGTTGTCGTAGAACTGCCACGCGCGGTCGAAGGTGATCGCGCCGAAGGTGTTGATCGCGACGGCGAGCACCGCGAGCAGCCAGAAGCCCGGCCCGAAGCGCCGCCGCGAGAGCGCGAGCAGCGCGAAGACGAAGGGCAGGTAGTCGAGCGCGAAGCGGTAGCCGAACTGGATCCAGCCGCTGTTCTGATAGAGCAGGTTGAAGACGCACACCGCAGCGCTCGCCGCGAAGAGCCCGACCATCGTCGCGTCCACGCGCTTCGGCCAGAGCGCGGTGAGCAGGTTGGGCGTCGTCAGCCAGAGCGCGAGACCATGCCGGCTGATGGTGATGTACGGCGCCTGCGCCGAGAGCCACGGCAGCCCCGCGGCGAACACGGCGAGGTTCTTCGCGAGGTAGTGGTAGTTGAAGAGGCCCCAGCGCTCGATGCGCGCGCTCCACGCGATCTGCAGGTAGCGGTGCCCGAACTCGAACGGATCGTGGAAGCGCGCGTGGTTCATCCACATCGCGAGCGCGCCGATCCCGAGGATGGGCGCCGCGAACACGCCGACGCTCCGCGCGAGCGGCGCGATCTGCACGCCGCGCAGCCACGTGAAGAGCTTTCGCCAGATGAGCGCGTCCTCGGGCGCTGCGGGCGCATCCGGGCGGCGCGCGACGCGCAGCGCCTCGACCGCGAAGAAGATCACGGCGACGGAGGTGTTCGGCCGCGTCATGAAGCAGAGCCCGAGCATCAGCCCCGCGAGCAGCGGCCGCCGCGCGTCGAGGGAGAAGAGCGCGTAGAGGAGCAGCAGGCTCACCGCGACGACGTGCGCCGCGAACCACACCGCGCCCTGCACCGCGACGAAGAAGAACACCGTGCCGAAGGCGAAGAGCAGGCTGAGCGCCAAGTCTTCGCCCCAGCGCCGCCCGCTCGCGAAGCGCTCACGCAGCGCGCGCAAGAGCACGTAGAGCAGCGCGGGCGCAGCGCCGGCGACGATGGCCCAGAAGAGCCGGTCGAGCGTGCGCTCCTTCCAGATCGCGACGGCGGGGAGGATGAGCACCGCGGGCACGGGCGGGAAGGAGACGTACCAGCGGCCCTCGAAGAGCGCCCAGTCGTTGTTGCCCGGGGGCCGGTCGCCGAGCACCGCGAGCTGCCCCTCGAGGAAGCTCAGCGCGAGGTGCACGAAGTGGTTGTCGGGAGACGGCGTCGCGCGGCGGTCGCCGAGCACGAGCACGTAGACGAGCGCGCAGCCGACGAAGAGCGCGGCGGGCACGCCGAGGCGACGGGGGAGGGCGCTCGGGCCCGCGGCGGCTGCCATGGCGCGCGCGAGCATAGCGGCCGTGCCTGTGGGCACAAGCGCGGGCGCCCGCGTGCTTGACCGCTTCCGGAGGCGGTCTTAGAAGGCCGCGCGATGCACGCCGCCCCGCCCACGCAGGCCGCCGTCGAGGCCGCCGTCTCCGCCCTGATCGATCCGACCTTCGAGCGCCCGCTCGGCGAGCTCGGCCTCGTCGAGTCCGTGCAGCTCGAAGCCGGCGAGGCCGTGCGCGCGCGCCTGCGGCTGCGGCTCGTCGCACCGAGCGAGGCGCACAAGGCGCGCGTCGAGGCGATGGCGCGCGAGGCGCTCGCGGCGCTCGGCGTCGCCGAGGTCGAGGTCGCGTGGGAGCTCGTCGTGCCGATGCGCCAGCTCACCGGCGAAGACCCGGTGCCCGGCGTGAAGAACGTCGTGCTCGTGATGAGCGGCAAGGGCGGCGTCGGCAAGAGCACCTGCGCGGCAAACCTCGCGCTCGCCTTGCAGCGCGCCGGTGCGCGCGTCGGCCTGCTCGACGCGGATGTGTACGGCCCGAGCGTGCCGACGATGTTCGGGCTCGAGGGCGGGCACCCGACCAGCGGCGACGGCGTGCACATCGATCCGCTCGAGCGCTTCGGCATCAAGCTGATGAGCATCGGCTTCCTCGTCGAGGACGCGAAGCAGGCCGTCGTCTGGCGCGGTCCGATGCTCTCCGGCGCGCTCACGCAGTTCCTGAAGGACGTCGACTGGGGCCGCCTCGACTACCTGCTCCTCGATCTGCCGCCCGGCACCGGCGACGTCGCGCTCACGCTCGCGCAGCGCGTGAAGGTCACGGGCGCGGTGATGGTGACGACGCCGCAGGAAGTGG
>Ga0172373_10006806_pt1 | contig 15075 bp, 8 predicted proteins | sample Lak10m_2_FD_114546 | JGI IMG/M metagenome (GOLD analysis project Ga0172373, IMG submission 114546) | Freshwater microbial communities from Kabuno Bay, South-Kivu, Congo - kab_092012_10m | ecosystem: Environmental > Aquatic > Freshwater > Lake | place: Democratic Republic of the Congo: South-Kivu...
ATCCACGCCTGCTTTAGTGTATCATGACAAAATTTATTCTGCACACAAGCGCATGAATCTTTATTTTGAACCATACTTGACATAGCGCAAGGTGTGCACATGGTATTTCGTTTGGTACATTGGATTGCATTGCTTGAACTATCAAATACCATGTGCGGAAAATCTATGGGGCACCTGATTTTTGAACAAGAGCATCCATCATTGGCATTCACAGCAAAGCCTAAAGGGCACGACATATTAAGATTGCAGCATTGCGAAGATCCTTGGAATGCATACGTTCCTTTACTGCACAATACAGGATATTCAGTATGAGGACCACAGCTGTAGCCACCAGGACAGTCAATACAGCTGCCAGAGCGAGTCTTGATTAGACCAGGACCACAGCCCCCATACACGCTATGGATCCAAATTAGTATCACAAACTTATTCATCAGAATATACAGTAAAGTTGCAGCATCTTAAATATATTGAAGCACTGCTTTAATCTCGCTAAAAAATATGGGTCCTGCTTCTTTTAGCATCAATTGAAATTTTAACGCCCAGGATGTCCACCTGTCAAACTCTTCTTGCACTAATTGTTCCACCTGCTCCTTAGTCATTGTATGATTCATTTTAGCCTTCAGAACAGGAAATCCCAGATCAAACCACGTAGACCCATTGTATAATTCACGTGATTTTTTCAATGTGTCATTCTTGCGAGTGTCTAAATCGGGCTTCGTCTGAAGCAAAAATTCTGCAAATTGGTAGTGAATCTTTTTTAACATTTCGTCAGGTAGTTTTAATGCTATTTTGTTAATGTTATCGCTGATATGTTTTATCATGTCTTCTATGTTTAATTTCTTCAGAGTATTTTGAATGTACATTCCATTATGTGACTCTTTTAAGAATGATACTATTTCTTGAGGAATTTCATTTACTATCATTGGTATTTCGCCTACTGCTTTATACAGCATAATTGGAAACATAATTCCATTCTTGAAAAAAACCTCCTCCATCAAGTTGTGAAAATTAGCATGATGTACATCAATGCCAAACAGTCTAAATATGCTTTCAAACTTTTCTTCTTCCTTTTTTGGAACACGTAAAAGCATTATTCTAACGCAATATTCAATCATCATAACAAAGATACCATAGTATTTACGATGCTGGAAAATCCAAAGAAGAATAGTCCATATGATCTGAAGCTCATAATTGTATATATTAGATTGCATTTTGTTTACTAAAAAAATCAAATAAATACTCTTGTACACTCTTTACGTAAAATGATATATATAAGGTTTGAAAAGCAAAATATTATGCTGCTTATCTCGATCTTATTCTCCATTTTACTGCAATGTTATGGTATAATGCCAGTTTGCAATGATAATGTTCCTGTGTTTACTCCAAGTGAATCAGAGCTTCCTCTATGCGGTAATGGGAAGCTAGACATCAATGAAGTATGCGACGACGGAAATCGCGTTGGAAATGACGGTTGCAATGCGTGGTGCTCAGCATTCGATGGAATGTCATCCACTTGCACTTTGGCTGGAAAAAACAACCCTTGTCTTTACTCTAAAACTGTTTTGGGCGAGGGTGGACATCCTGCGAAGTCAACTTTTTGCAGTCTGCGTTCTATAGATATTCACGCTAGTGGAAAATATGTACTTTTCGCAGACTACAATACTCTGCTGAAGATGAATCTGTTTACTGATCAAGTTGCAACGAGTCTTTCCATGCTCAGTGTCAACACATTAAAACCATTTTCACCTATCTGCTCCATCAATATATTTGCAGACGACTCTTCATTTTTAACTTATGAGTGCACATCGCAAGAACAAGAAATAAATTTGATCTCTTCCACTGGCTTCAGCAGAGTTCTCATAGCGAAATTGGACAGGTTGTTAGTGAAAACTCCTGAGACCTTGACGCCGCCACCTAAGCTATTTATCATTCCCAACTCTAGAGATGTGCTAATTGCTGGTGTTTCTACTAATACTACAAACAATATTGTCACTGGTTTCGAGACATGTGTCGAAGTTTTTCATTTGATGGTTCCTACATTTGAAAGCTTTTTTAATTCATCGTCAAATAATTTCGAAGTCTATGACTATACAAATTTGCAGTCTTTTGCTAAAATCCCTTGCATAATTTATAATGCTATGGAGCAGTCCAATATGAACACTAAATATAAAACATTTTTTACGCAAGGGATGATACCCAAGTACATTTTGTATGAGGATTGCATCCACTCTCACATTTTAGACTCCAAATGTTTCGTTGTTTATATGGAACGAAATGATCTACAGTTTTTGAAAGCATATATCCCAGAAGATGGAGGCTATGATATAGCATATGTAGTGTCTACTCGAAAAATCATGGACAATGCAATGGGACTTCCTATGATTCGTTATGGGAAGCGTGTCAAATATTCATCACAAGGAGCTTGCTTTACGGCTCAAAACCAGGCTATGTCATCCCAAACGGGTATGCGACCCCCATCCGTTGCATTGGGCAACATATGCAAAAACGCGCAAATTGACTGCGCAACTCCTTTCAATAATCCCTTCATCACTGATATAGTGATGTCGCCATATCTGATACCAGAAGGCTTAAATTCGTTCAATACTCACTGGCAACTATCTCAAGTGTTTTCAAGTATCCATTGCGATGAACTGAATCATAATTTAACCCTATCCCAAGAATCTATATCTGGAGCATTATTTTACAAAAAAATATTAGACGACGTATACGCCAACACAACCCCCATAGATTTTGTAGAGATACCTTCTACGCAAGATGTCATATACATAACTGCTACTTCTATTGGCTTGATAGGAACAAAACAAACTATTCTATTAGACCCCAAAAATAAAGGATACTGCAAAGTTCACGACATGATTTACTGTCCTGATGACTTTTTTGGATCAGTGGAACACGGAGTATGCAGACTATGCAACGACACGTCGAGTCCTGGATTTGGAACATCCATAGCTTGGCAAGTAAAGTGCGCTATTAAGATTATTCCTAACTCAAATATTGCCAACGCTGTACCAGACAAAATAAAAAATAATTTGCATGTAGCTCCTTCAGAACGATATTCTACACTGACATCAAAAAATGTCGACGAATTTCACATGTACGATGCAGTATGCACGTATCTCAAATCCTTAGGCGAGGCGTGCCCAGAGAGAAAGCTGTCTATTTTAGGTCCAAAACAACAGTTTAATATTGCAGCAGACAGACAAGACAGCATACTATCCGTTGATGTTCAAAACACTAATTTGATACAGTGTCTAATCAGGCAGGCAGAGCAGCGCTTATCTATGCCTATCTCGAATCAACAAGACGCGGAGTACATATCAACATGGACAACAGAGGGATTTGGACTCTTGAAGACGCTGACTGCTGACTTTTCAAGCATACTGTCTAGAGGCGTATCTCAAAATGCATTAAATAATATCACGCTACAAAACAAGACGTATTCGTACAATGAATCCAAACTCTTGGAAACTTGCATGTACAACAATTATATCAAGATTGTTAAATGGCTACAGTGCGCTATTCCATTTATTATCAGTAGCACTGAAAATACTGCATCAGGCAATCGCAGGAGACTTCTCCAGAGCGACCGGGCATCTCTGCCAGTGCCAAAAATTAACGAGAATCAAGGCATCACTATGGTTTCTACCACTCCAGTCACTTATCAACCCGATTTGCCACCGATTCCTGTCGTTGACCCTCCAGCGCCTCCTAGTAAAAGTGAAGGCGAATCTTTTCCATTTGCTATTGGTATTGGCATCGGAGTTGCAGCTGTTGTAGTACTTGGTATCATAGCATATATTTTGTATAAAAGAAAGTACAAGGTTTAATCAGCGCTTCCCGCTAAGTATACTGTGGAGCAATTGCATTAGCTTGTTGCAGTCTGAGATAACATCGTTCTCAGAAAAAATGTCCCATTTCGTCATCTTAGGAAACGTCAATCTAATGATTGCCCCACCTTTCCGCGACACAAAAATAAACAGAGTGCCAGTGTTTTTCGTTATATTGCAAATTTGCATATAAGGGTAGGCCTCTTCTAGCTTTTCCCATATTATATTTGATATTTCCAATACATCACATACATCTTCCCATTTAAATTTGCACGAGCACCACGAATGGATGCGCCTCTGCAAGTATGACGCATCGTTTTCGCATCTAAAGTACATACCTTTACCAATACTAGCTTTTAAAACCATCATGTATACATAAGTGCTCACATCTGATAACGATAGGTTGCTCAACAGCTGCATATCTCTGTCTACAAGCTTGATAGATCGCACACCCCTAAAATCAATTTTAAATCTTAATGAAGTCAGCACATAGCTGCCAGATGTAGTCAATATTGTCTCACAGCACGAGTCTTTAAGTCCCCTTCTTTTTTTCGTGACTGGCTTGAGAGATTCCCATATGATTTCGTGCGGAAGTATACAATATCCGCATAGATTTTGCGTTTCTACGCAAGCAGGATAATGTGGCGCAATTCTTTCGTGTGCCTGCGGCGTCATCATAACTATATTGATTTTCTGTATTGGATTTAGGCTCTCAATTGCAAAATTATAATCATCACACATAAAGATATTGCACTGCATATTTTCTCTTTCTCGCTCGATGAATTCCGGGTCTTTCAAAAAATTTACTAATTGAGATGACGTAAACGTAGAGCTATTATCCCATCTGATCTCTATTTTACATGTAGGGGCATTCCACTGCAACACCTTGATGGGCATATCAAACATGTATCCTGTATAATTGTTTTCTTCACTCAATTCTACATCGTTAGTGCATAGCATATAATTGGGTAATGGTATACACAAATATTCAGATCTCACATCATTGCACACACTGTAGACGTTGACATTGATCATGATGTTATATGTATTGGACAATTTTGCGAATTTCATGTACTTTCTTTTATGTTTGAGCTCATCTATGGTATACTCTGAATTGTGCACAGGCGTGTGATCACTGCTGAAGTAAGGAAACGACGATACCAAAATATAGCTAGGCATCTATATTTTGAAATACATATGTGGCTTTCACTATATATGACAATAGAGCGTATATCAATAAAATGAAGATCAGTCAAAAGTCATGGATAACTCAGTATCGGTAACTCAAAAAAAAAATCAAGATTTGCAATCTGAATCATCCAACACTGTCCATGAAGAAGACAAGATTATAATTCAGAATATATTAACAGGCTTGGATCATTTGGGAACTGAAGCTGTTCCTATATGCAGGCAATATAAAGTCATATCTATACCTATAGGATACATGATCTATGCTAGACTGCCTAGTCAAGACGTATTTGAAATATCCACTGAAGACTTACTTTTTATTCAATCTATATCGCCAGCGAGAATCGAAAATATTTCGGTGGCCAGGACATCTCAAGGTGCCCAGCAATTGGACTTGTGCATCAAAGTCTTGAATCATGAACAAAAGGTCATGATTAAATCCAGCACAACGTTTTACTCCCACTCCACTCGAAAGAGAAAACTAGAAGAAGTATCAAAACATTAAATCAACGGCATCTTTCGAATGTCCAGCTTGATTATATTTTCACCTTCAGTGATACTCTTGGCTCTGATCTTGAACACAATGGGCAGCAGCACTTGCAGGGGAAGATATTCATTTAATATTTCCATTTTGGGAAGCAATTGTCTGTTTTGAAATGTGATTCCCATTCTCATAAGATATAGCATGCTGCATATGAATTCTCTGCACCTAAAACTATTCTGCATCTGCCTAGCTACTCGTTGTCTACCATGCATCAGTAGCAAGTTTGCAATGCTGATACAACATTTTTTTATGCCTTTTATTTGCATGCTCCTTTCTTGATCAAACTCTGTATAATGCATTCTGCATTTCTTAATGCTAAAATGTATTTGAGATAAAATATCGCACATGTTGGGACGAGGACATGTTCTGTTATGAGCATATTCTCTGAGCAGTTTTGATAGAATGCAAACGGTTTTCGCTTCATTCCTCTTAATCTCTTGAATAAAACACACTTGGGTTTTTTCTGACAACAATATTTCAGTCACTACATTTCTAATCACTTCATGAAATCTACTAGTGTTGTTCTCAAAAACACATAAAACATAGAGAGATTCTATTCCTCTGTGGCTCTCAGAATCATGAAATTTTTGTCGTTTATTCTTGCGCCTGTCACTTCCATTTAGGGCAGTTTTTTTGCAATCAATGGGGCAATTCACTTTCTCATTTATTATTGAATTGACATGTCCCACGCGCTCAAATGCGTCTTTTTCTGCTCGAAATTCAGATTCGCACGTCACACATCCAGTGATCGTACAGACTCGCTGAGTATATTCTCCGTAGGCTTCAGGGCATTTTCCTTTATTGCAGTCATGCCCAGTGCCACATATTGTACAGCAAGCGTATCCAGCGTCTAACACTTTCCATTCGTGATTGCATTGTTCTGAAAAATAAGGGCACAATAAAAATCCTTTTCCATCTGTGGTAATATATTCATATACATATTTCATATACGAGTGATCCGCTTCTTTATGGCGTTGTCCATATCTGCCCAATGTTCGCAATGTCATTTACTAGTATACATGCACTTGCACGCGCATCCTATTCTAGCACATTTAGAATATGAAGATTCTAAAAAATTAGCATGTTCTAATCTCAATTCAGAACACGACACATTCGAAACTATTTTACATTTTTTGATGACATGTTTGCACTCAAGTTTTAAATGTATTTTTTTTAATAAATATATAATATTATCAAGATCTTCGTGCGCTTTCAATACTTCATTGAATGTATTGTCTGCACGGATGATAGCTATAGCGTTGTTGATGTATAATATGTCTTCTTTAAAGTAAACCTCTTGTTGCATACGTAAAAGTCTTTGGTATATACCAACACAGCATCCAATAGAATATTCGTAAAATATAGCGTTCTTGACCTTTTCACTTGGAATCAATCTGATGCATTCTTGCACAAAGTAGTTGCACTCTCCTGACATATGATGTAGAACTTCTACAGCGCGATTGTATGTTTCTCGAATTTTTCTCACGTAGTCTAACACGTCCATGTCTGGTTCGAAAATAGTTTGCGCCCAAGAAGAAAAACATTTTAATGCTTCATTCACACACAATTCATGCTTTGTCTCAGTTTTCAAAATAAAGAAATCTGGATTTAATCCAAAAGGTGTCTCCATATCAGACCATTGCCTTTACGAAAAATTTATATTCTAAACTTTAGAATTATGATTTATAATATACATCTATTTGAGGTTCTGCATAGAATGCATTCATTGTATATTATCTGATAGTTATAGTGGGTTAAAAAAATCATTTAACTACTAGCTTATTTAAATGTTTTTTTTTGTTTCTAACTGTTGAGTATATTTTCTAACGTGACATTATAGAAAGATGGTAGAGCCCATGATTCCAAATTTCAACATTATACCCATAAAATTGCCTATGACAAAGACTGATATGGAATTTTACATACGCTTCAAAATTCTAGATAGTATTGCTTATCCTGGCACGTACAAAAAATTCATGTTAGCTAGAAAGGACCAAGGCGTTCAATGGGCACTTGACATGGCGCAACATATTCACAACGTGCAAAACGCAATCAAGGAATTGGAGCAAAGAGAACACGACCTGAAAACATCACAACTCTCTAGTCTGCATATAGTATGGCAGCACGTATCTGAGAGCAATCTTCCTCCCGTGGATCTACAACTCACTATAGCAAATTGCATGATCTCTCAAAAAACAAACATATCATGTGTGATCATCAAAGGAAAAGGACGAGGAGCTCATCCATTCACTGTGAACAGTAAATTTGCGCCTTTCTTGTATGACCTATGGATTGTCACTAAATTTGACATCTTAATCAAGACATTTACCAGACAGAAGCTAGAAGAGATAGATCCTTCGCAAACTTTGTGCATGAATGACATCGTGAAAGCTCTTGAGTCCAAAAACGAAGAAATACAGCACTTGGCTGCTGCTTTTTTCGCTGCATTTCGACACGTATATAAGTCAACAGTATACGGCTTGCAAGCTCTCATATAAAAAATAAGTTTGGATGTCAAGTCTCGCATTTATTTATTAAATGTCAGTTATGCAAATTTCTCCGTTTGTCTGGATACTACACATTCACATACTACACGCTTATGTGTATGACCCACCATGGCTGAGCGCAGTACAAATGTTTAATGGTACGACATTCATAATACCAGTTATATCTTTTGATGACAGTCATAACATAGTATTTGTCAAAGTTTCTCAAGCCTCAACTTGGGAACCCATCATAGGAACAGCGGGAGCCATCCAACTGAAATCTTTCTCTAGCAGAACACACATCTATGTATTTGCAATCACCAGATCATGCTTGATGCAAATTGAAGATAGAGGCCTACAGATAAGCATTAAGTTAGGCTCTTGTACAGCGCAAGGTAAACGTACTGGAGTTCCTTTGTTTGGAAGACTGTCTAACTTGATAGCATTTGACGTGTATGTTTCCAGAGATGAGCCTCTCTTTGCATTAGCAGACTCTGATACGAACCTTTGGATAGCTGATGTCTTTCACCTTGATCAAGTCAGTATACCAAGTACCCTTAAAGATATTTTGCATGTTGGCTTATGTCTCTATAATGGAAACGCGTATATACTGATAGCTACCAAAACAAATGAAATATGGAGGCTGCACAATGTAGACTCAAGACAATGGAACGCGTCTATGCTTTCAATTCTAGATGAAAACATAGGATGCCTAGGATCTGTTATTATACAAAACTACTACCATGCGTGGATTTCGTCAGCAAATAGCACTATAACAAGGATCACAACGCGTTTAGATGTACATCCGCTGCAGAACTTTACTTTAATTCGATTTAAGTCTACGCTTGCATATGATATATCTGCGCTTTATTTTGACCTTTTTCAAGGATTAGTATCTGTGAATTTGAATGGAGGTCAGTTTTTAGTCATATCAGATCCAAATGGAAAGGAAATAGAGTCTTATCTTAGCAACAATTCATCTTGCACCGTTCAGAATAACTGGAACCCATGCCAGTCTGGCTATATTCTATACAACGACTTGTGCATACCATCGCCTAGAGGGGGCTATGCAAGCTTATCTACATTTTATCCTTGTCCAAGAGGCACTATCAACATGCAAAAGCAAGCAGTGAACGCTGGAGTGTGCATTCGCTGTCCTCCAAGCTACGTAGCATTGAGCCCTGTCATATGCTCAGCTTGCAATGATTCTCATCCGCTCCAATCAGAAGATGGAACGCAATGTCTGAAAATATGTCCACACGATCAATACGTGCATGCTCATTGTTCTTACTGTCAGCCTGGGCATGAATACGATGGAGTTAAATGCGCGCCATGTACAGGCAATAATTATTCTCCATATGGGGCGAAATGTACAGCATGTCCTCCAGACACCCTCAGCAATACTGACCATGATGCCTGTACCATCTTGCTTCCTAATGACTTGCGTGCCAAAGATAATATGGAATGGGTTAACACTTTACCCACACTGCCAATCAGTAAAGGTGATCCAGTATCTTTAATCGTTTTTCGCAACAGCACTATGCTAGTAGGTACCTATACTACTTATCTATACGAATATACTATTGTAGATGAACATAGAGATTTTGAATGGGTTCAATTGTCAGCTCAGTCGTTTTTACAATATTCGCCTCAGATCATATCGCATATGACACCAAGCACGGACGAATCTACAGTATTTATCTCTGATTCCCTCACAGGAATCATATTGACCCTCAGCAACTGGAATCCAAAGAACCCATACCAAATGTTTGATTATGTATACCACAATCCAGTCTTTCGGCCTTCCACACTGGCACATTCCACACATGGACTTTTTTTTATTGACGCTGCACAGTCCGCAGTGTGCTTGTTGCAGTCAAATACTATGCACTACAAATGTCCATTCATCTTCACTAGCATAACCAATCATCATCCCTTTCTAGACAGCATAATGGCCATCTCCGTTTATACTGATTCGGTATTTGTGTTGGCTTGCAAATATAACATTTCTTCGACTACATGCGCAATTGGCACCCAAGCAATATCATTGCATAATCTAACTCAATGGATAGGCATTGCCACGTTTAACGAAAGTGTTCAAGTTCATCCTTGGCTTGTACGCAACTGGAACCCAAGGCACACAATCATAGGCGTAAATTCTGCTTTGGTTGAAATATATGACACATTTCATGCCATGACAGACAACCAAGCATTTTCTCCTGTTCACGTCTCAAACTGGAGTACTGTGTCTGGATATTTGTATGAATCAGATCACATTGACTCGTCTGGAAAAGATGCTAGATATTTTAAGCCTTATGCACTCGTCCAAGCTGAATCACTGCTCTATGTGATAGACAATACAATAATACGCATAGTATATAGAAGGGGGCGCGAATGCAGCAGTGATCACTATAGATGGACCAACGGCACACATGCGGCGTGCTTAAAGTGTTCTCACAACATGTTCTCTATGATAGGAGCCAGAGCATGCACGCAGTGTGCTCGTGGTTTTTATTGGAATTATCAAGTTGATGTGCCCAAATGCAACATATGTCCGTTGTACATGTGGAAACACGATCCTATGTATGCTGCGTGCAGATTTATGCAAGACAGCGCGCCCATCGCAGTCACATACACCCTCCTAGAAGGACAGAAATTAGTGAATGCTAAAAAGTACTCTGACATGCAACTACAGAGCAGTCTTTCCTTGAATATACTAAACAATATAGAATCAGAACGCAAAAATTTTCTTCATCAACTTGATCAACTTGGAAGATTCTGGAGCTTTACCCCAAATGATTTTGTACGGCCACTTGATCTCAACAATATCACGATATTGTCAGTGCCTGGTATATGGATAGCTTGCTCTCAAACCAACGTACAGCCCTCGCATCCTTGCATTTGCACACATTCAAGTTTTATGATAGGATATGAAACCATACAAAATCAATGGGAAAACAATAGACACATAGCTGCCCATCAACTTCAGCATGTGTTTGATTCTACATCCTTGTTTGTATATAGAAAGCACGTCAATATTTCTCATAACATTCCTCTACTGATACCCAAGAATGCATCTCTGCTTATCGAGCTACATTCAGACTATCCAGACTCTGATACGGGTATATGCATGATAGGGTGGCCTGCACAATACAATTGCTCTGATCCATCTCATTTTTGGTCTTGGCCGACCATAAAATACCCTGGGGGTGCCTGCCTTAAATGCCCAGAAGGCACGATAGCTTATTCGCCTTCAGACGTGACTTGCCAAAATATATCAGAAAACAATCCACTGTGCTTTCCTGGCTTCTACAAAAACAGGAGTCAATGTCTTCCATGCCCAAAAAATTCTTTTTCTGATACTTTTGCTGCTCAGCAATGCAAGCCAAAGATTCAGAGATGTCAGCCAGGACACTACATACTAGAAACTAGCAGTCGTCTACAAAATGAATGTGTACTGTGTCCGCCATGTCAGGGAATCATGATCCCTTACTATGCTACTAATCCTTGCACAGGTCTATCGACTAGCATTCCATATGCATGCATTTTGTCAACTACTTCTATTAAAGGGAAAGCTTTTGCTTTCCAGTATAATGTATTAGAGTCTACGACGACTACTGCCATAATTTCTTGCGATAGGCACGCCCATAGCAACTACGCTTTTAAAAATAATTTCGAATGGGCAACAGGAGTCTATCTGGACTTTTGTTATATGCAATGTAGATATGATATAGACGTAAATAGGCTACAATACTACTACAGCATCTTCAAGTCATTTGACTCTTCCATCCAATATAGGTGGACACTTCAAAATCATACACAGAACTTATTTCCTATACCCAACCCTCAGTTATTGGAAAACCAACAACACATCAAAGACATATTCTTTGAGATATGCACACCTTGCGACTTAAACGTTTGTCCCGATTTTATGTGGAGGCCAATCTATTCAGATGGATGTGGAGCACCATGTCTTTTAAAGCCAGACCTCTGCGAAAAAAATTCAAAAACAGGCTGTGTATATCACTGTGATGTTCCAGCAAATGCCATTTTTACTACTTATTCTGCTACACTATCAAAATGTCTTTGGAGGTGTAAAAAAGGATGGTTTTTAAATGGAGACAACACTGGATGCATTCAGTGCAGCCCAGAACAATGCATGAACAACACGTTCTATCTAGGCGATGATTTTTGTTATCCTACATCCACAGTCAATACAATATGCATACAATGTCCGCAGAGAATCAACAATGCGTTCATAACAGATCAATGGGCTAGCAGGGGTCAATGTTCCTATACGTGTGAAAATGAAGGCATCACTTCGTTCAAGAATCCAAACCCATATACGTCTGATATCAATCCATGTATTTCTTGCGTCAATCAACTGAACCGATGTCCTCCTGGACACAGAGTTCAATGTGATAGAAATCCATGCGCCTACTGCCCTCCTCTTTTATTTGACCTTCAAGGGAAAGCATCATATATCACCTCTAATGGGACAATCTGCAGAGTAGTATGCAATGAAAACTATTTGACGATACCAGTCATGGATAGAAGTAAGGTTTTACCAGATCAACTCGAGATTGGTCATGAACCCAACGATATATTTTGCCATCCGTGCAGTTCTAGACCAGAGTTTGAGTGCACATCTACGTTGGCATGTCCTGTTGATTATGCTATAGACAAAGAAGGCAGAGTTTGTAGCAAGTGCAAAGATTCATTTGAAATGCAATGTCCGCCTGGTACATACGCGTCTCCGTGCCCTGGAGGAAGAGTGACCCAGCTTTATTGCGTATCTTGTCAAATTTATGACATATTAGTAAACCAGTTTGATTTGGTTCCTGGAAGTTGGCCTGCTAGAATGTTCATTCCATACAAAGATTCTGTAGAAAGAGGGTTTATTGCCACAGGACCAGTAAAAAGCAGTGATCTACGTTCTGTTAAATGCCCATTTGCGTGCATTTCAGGTTCTATTTTTTTTAATAATAGCTGCATTTCTTGCCAACTACTATATCCTAAGCCTCCTTCAGATTATCCTTATGATACCTATTATGCTCTTTGGAACGCGTCAGATGCAGTGAGATGGTGGGATGTCAAGTACGATCCTCCACACTTAGGAGTTCGTAGATATGATCCCAGAAATCACCAACTGCTCCCAGACATAAGATTTAATAAGTGCTGGCCTTGTCCCAAAGGAACTGTACACTCGCCAGCTGATTCCAACAGCAATGACCCTTGCGCATTTAAGCCATTAAAAGAAACACAATCCGTATCTATAACGCTAGATCTTTCTAAATTGCAAACTTCTGGATTTTCGTATGTACCGCCCACCAAAAATTGGAAGCAAGAGTTTCTACAGTACATACAAACTAGAAACAAGAGACGTCTATTATCGTTTTATAGAGGCGAAACTTATTCTCAAAACAACAGTGATTGGACACAAACCCTCAGAACAAGAGAGCAGCCAATGATAATTCAAAACAATTCATTGGCCAATTTTACTTGCGCATTGGGCACGTTCAGGGTAGCTCCTATGGGATACTGGTGCGCAACCTGTCCACAAGATCATTTCTGCGACGGAACAACAGCTCCCATAAGCTGTCACGCTATCTCTGATCAAAACTGTGTTTGCATACAAGGCAAATCACATTGCCACGTCACAGCCACAAACAAGTTTGATAGAAAAGATTTGATCACATATTGCATGGATGGCTACTACATGGCAGATGCTCAAAGATCAGTGTGCAAACCTTGCCCTCCTGGAACATATGAATTCAATGATATGTGCTTTACTTGCCCTGAAAATTCGTATTCTATGAGAGCATCTACTCATTGCATATGCACAATGACTAATACTTTATTTCATCCAAAACTTGCACACGTCAAGTGTCCTTGGGCAGTGAGGCAAAAGACTTGCTCAGATTTGAATGCTGAATTTATTGAATATTTAGGCGAGTGTGCATGCAAGCCAGGCACATACTATAACCCAATGCGGAAAAAATGTGATTTGTGCTCAATAGGCACCTTCGCGTCTAAAATGGGATCCGCTGCGTGCATCCAGTGTCCATCAGATACTAGCACCAAGTACATGGGAGCAACTTCACTTTTGCAATGCCAATAAATGCATTATCATGCTGTAGCATGATTATTTGGTTTCTGTCTTGATTTTTTTGTCCTTTTCTTTGTCTCTATACGGCAAGACATACTCTGCTTTCCTTTTTTCTGCGCGAGCACTAACTGCATTTTGCGATAAAGGAAATCCCCAAGTAGAATTCAAAATCAGAGAAAAATGACTATCATCTAACAATTGAGCATCATGAGCCTGAAACATGTGCTCAAATGGGATCACTGGCAACGTATGAATCTTGAAAGAGGGATTCGAGTCTGTTCCATAGATCTGAGCATGAACTCTTGTCAACAGCGATTCTAAGTGAAAATTGATACCTCTGCACGTATCCAATAACATTCTGTTGGATCCTTCCGTATTTTCAGCCCAATTTTCTCTAGAAGAAGCATTCCCAGATTCACCTCCTTGCATAAGCATCGAAACAGGCAGCCCGCATGCCATAGCAACCATCTTGCAAAATTGCATCTCGTCTTTTTGGATATCTTGTGGCGATACCGCTTTTTCTATAGCATGAACTGAATGATTTTTGGGAGCCACTATAGCAATTGATTCTTTAGGCATGTGCGCCAATGTTTTAGACTCTTCAATAAGTTGCTGTAGCATGATCTGTCGCTCCCCTATATTTCTGTGCTCAAAATTATTTTTACCATCAATGTCTTTAGGAGTTTGAATGGCCAATCCAGTGTTGCTAATATCATTGATCAAGACCTTTTCTTGCTGTTCAAATACCAACGACGGTTGGCAATTGAATGCTTCAGCTTTCAATATGCATTCTCTCTTGTGGCACAATAAAAGATATGGCTGGATCAACGCCGATAATGGAGAAGTGCAAGAAAAGAGTATCTGGGGCTTTTCAAAATCATAGACATGAATAGTCTCATC
>Ga0172373_10006808_pt1 | contig 15072 bp, 10 predicted proteins | sample Lak10m_2_FD_114546 | JGI IMG/M metagenome (GOLD analysis project Ga0172373, IMG submission 114546) | Freshwater microbial communities from Kabuno Bay, South-Kivu, Congo - kab_092012_10m | ecosystem: Environmental > Aquatic > Freshwater > Lake | place: Democratic Republic of the Congo...
CCGACGAACCACAGGCTCATGATGGCGAACGCTGGCGCGCCCCACAGCTCGGCATCCGCACCGAACCACTCGGGTGGCACGATGCCGAGCGGCTTCAGCAGCGGCTCAAGAGCCGTGTTCATCAGACCGTGATCGGAATCGAAGACCCACCGCCACAACACTGAAACGCCAACGCCGGCGAGCACGCTCGGCAGATACCAAGCCGCACGAAAGAGGTGGATGCCCCGAACCTTCGTGTTCATCAAAAGCGCTGCAAGAAGCGCGAGAAGCTGCCCTGTCGGGACGGCGATCAGCGCATACCAAAGGGTCACGCGAATGCTTGTGCGGAAGCGTGCATCGGCCGTGAAGATTTGCTCGAAGTTGGCGGTTCCCGCGAAGTCTGCCTGTGCGAGTGGCGAAACGCCTTTCCACCTCGCGAACGCGAGCAGCAAACTCATCACCACAGGAAATGCCATGAACAGCAGAAACCCCACGATCCACGGTGAGGCAAGTGCGTAGCCCGCGCGTTCATCCTCCCGCTCGCGACCTGTCAGCGTGCCAGTGTTCAGCCGAAGTACCCACACGGCCGTCATCAGCACGAACAGAAGAATCGCTGCAAGACCGATCGCGTCCCATGGCATCGGCGCAAGCGATGCAGCCCTCAGCGGGCTCGTGCACTCGGCGTTCCAGTCGCGCTCGAAGTTGGTGATCGCAGTCCGCAGCGGAACATCAGCCGTCTTCAACCCCTGATCGAGGCGCGATCCCATGAGCGCCTCAAACTGTGGGTTGACGGGCCAGTCCACGATCTGTGCGATTTCCGCAGCGCGCAGATAGCCCGCGTTGTTGGCGGGTGGCAGGGCGGGATCTGAAAACGCTGAACTTTCTGCGGCGGCGCGGATTGTTGGGATCGCCAAACCCAACTTGGCGAGATCGCGCTGCGTCGTTTCGCTTGAGAGAAAGCGCACCAGCCGCCATGATTCGTCCGGATGTGATGTCTGCGCTGAGATGCTCCACGAGACCGTCAGCACGATGTTTGCTTCTGCCTTTCCGCGTGGCAGTGGTGCGAAGTCCCAATCGAAGCCGCCTTGAGAGGACGGAGGGATCTTTCTGTAGCTCGGTACGACCCAACGGCCGAACGGGCCCGCCATGCCGACCTTGCCCGACAGAAAGACGCTTGAACCGCTCGCAATCTTGCTCTTCCCGCTCGTCAGCGCACCGCGTTCATCATGCCGCCATCCGCGGAGACGATCGAGCGACTCGAACACGGCTGGTTCGCCCGTGCGCAGCGCCTCGAAGGAACTGCCTCTGATGTCGAGCCCGTCGGTCATCAGGTAGGCGCGGACCATCGCTGGCCAGGTGACGAACTCGGCGCCCGTGCAGTCAGGCAGTGTGCCGATACGCCGTGCAGCCGAGATGAAATCGTCCCACGTCCAGTCATCTCGTGGCGGCGAGACACCCGCCTTTGCGAACAAGGTCTTGTTCCAATAGAAGCCGACGGTCGTGAAATCCTTCGGGATCCCGTAGAGCGCTCCTTGCCCTGACTTCTCCCGATCGAAGCGGAATGCATCAACGGTCGCGGGATAGAAGCCGCGCAAGTCGAGTCGATCGGGGACACTCTGCTGCTCGTCAGCCGCAAGAAAGTTATCCATGGGTAGCAGCAGCCCCAAGTCGACGAAGGACGGAATTCGCTCCGACCCAACATAGAACACATCGGGTGGATCACCAGACGCCATCATCGTCTGCAGCTTTGTGTAGAAACTTCCCGCATCACCCGGGTTGATGCGTCGCACGCGAATGCCAGGATTCTCAGCGGTGAATCGCGCAAGCGCTGCCTCCACGATCGCGTCCTCTTCCTGGCCACCTTCGCCCGACCAGTGCATCACGACGATCTCGGTGCGCCCATCAGCCGACAGCAACCGCCCAAACTCACGAATCGCGACTGTGATGAATGCCCAGGCGATCAGTAGCACCGCACATGCAGCGAGCAGCCACTGGAATGGTCGTCCGATGGCGCGCACCATCGTCAGGAGGATAGACCGATCGAAGTGTCTTTGGCGATCTGCCTATGATTCCGCGATGATCGCGAAGGTTGTTCGGAGCCTGTTCGTGCCAGTTGCTCTTGCGAGCGCATGCATGGCGTTTGCCGTGCATCAGGACGCCAACAGTCGGTCATGGCCGCCGCGGGAAGCGACCATCCAGTCGTCGCTTCCACGGAACCAGTTCGCGAAGATTCCTTCCGTGGACATCCGCGAAAGCGGTGGAGGGCGCTTCGACTGCACATTCGCCTATCAGCCCGCGAAGCCCGCACGGAGTGTGTGTCTCGCTGGCGCGTTCAACAGTTGGAACATGAGCGGCACACCGCTCGCGCGAGGTGACGATGGTGTCTGGCGAGTCAAGGTGACGCTGCCCGCCGGCGCACAGCTCTACAAGTTTGTTGTGGATGGCGATCAGTGGACGACCGATCCGCGAAACCCATTCACGGAGTTGGATGGCCATGGCGGCAACAACAGCGTTCTGCGCCTTGGGGCTGAAGCCAACCTCGGATCGGTGCGAGCGAAGCGCGGCGATGGCAAGGTTGAAGGTGCAGCGATCCTGCATGATCCTGATCGCGCATCGTTCGCGCAGCGGCTGCCAAATGGCTCCGTGTTGTTGCGTGTCCGAACGCTGCGGGATGATGTCGAGGGCTGCGAACTTGCCATCCAAGGCAAGCCCCGTCAACCCATGCGTGATTCAGGGGCAGACGAGGCCTTCTCATGGTGGGAGATCGAAGTTGCTGATATCGGTTCGAAGTTGACCTACACATTCCTCTTTTCAGATGGAGCAAAGCGCTTGAAGGACGAGCGAATCTATTCACTCAATACCGCACCTGATGCATTGTTTCGTACGCCCGCATGGGCGAAGGATGCGATCTGGTATCAGATCATGCTCGAGCGTTTTCGTGATGGTGATCCGCTCAACAATCCCGATCCCTGTCGTCCGTGGACGGGCGAGTGGTATGGGCTGAGTCCGTGGGAAGGTCAGAACGGATCGACGTTTTTCAAGTGGGATGTCTTCTCGCGGCGATACGGCGGCGATCTTGCGGGCCTGCGCGAGAAACTTGGCTACTTGAAGCAGTTGGGGATCAATGCGATCTATCTGAACCCCGTCTTTCAGGCACCGAGCCATCACAAGTACAACGCAACAAACTTTCTTCACATCGACGAGCACTTTGGCACCAAGGGCGACTATGCCAAGGCGGAGGCAGCAGAGGATCTGCTCAATCCGCGTTCATGGCAGTGGACGCCAACGGACCAGTTGTTCCTCGAAGTCCTTCGCGAGTCCAAGCGGCTTGGGATTCGAGTCATTCTGGATGGCGTCTTCAACCATGTTGGTACCTCCCATCCCGCGTTTCAAGACCTGAAGGCGAAGGGAGAACGCAGCCGATTCAAGGATTGGTTCAGCGTGCGCTCATGGGAGCCCTTCGAGTACGACGGTTGGGCAGGGTTCGGGGAACTTCCCGTGTTCCGAAAGAACGAGAGAGGATTCTCCTGCGACGCCGTGAAGGAGCATGTCTTTGCCGTCACACGCCGATGGATGGATCCCAATGGCGATGGTGATCCATCGGATGGCATCGACGGCTGGCGCCTCGATGTGCCGAACGAGGTAGCGATGCCGTTCTGGCATGAGTGGCGGGATCTCGTGAAGTCGATCAATCCAGAGGCCTACATCGTTGGCGAGATTTGGAAACGCGCGGATGACTGGTTGGACGGTCGTTCGTTCGATGCGGTGATGAACTATCCATTTGCAGAGACCATGCTGCACTGGATGCGAGACAAGGAACGAAAGATCTCGGCGAGCGAAATGGACCGCCGACTCGCTGAACTTCGCCGCGCCTACCCGGCAGAAGCGACCTATGTCCTGCAGAATCTTGTCGACAGCCACGACACGGATCGAATCGTGTCGAAGTTTCAGCACCCGGACTGCGAGTACGACAAGGGGAACCGCGAACAAGACAATCCCAACTACAACGGCAAGAAGCCAGGCCCCGAGGAGTACCGACGAGTGAGGCTTCTTGCGCTGGTGCAGATGGTGTATGTCGGTGCGCCGATGGTTTACTACGGCGATGAAGTCGGGATGTGGGGTGCCGACGATCCGACCAATCGCAAGCCGATGCTGTGGGACGATCTGCAACCCTATGAGCAGCCAGAAGAAAACAAGGTCGATCACGAACAGTTCGACTGGTACCGCCGCGTGATCGCGCTTCGGAATGCGCATCCCGCGCTGGGACAGGGTCCTTCGAGATGGTCACCACGGATGATGCACAGGATGTCTGGGTGTTCATGCGAGCGTTACCCACCGAGCGTCTGCTCGTGGCGATCAATGCATCGCCGCGTGAAGCGAAACTGGATCTGTCATCGTTGGCGGTCGCAGGGCTTGGAGGATCGTGGAGAACGGTTTTCGGCGGCGAAGGCGCTGCACTCTCCGACGATGCTTTCCCGCGAATCTCCGTACCGCCACTGTCGGGTCGTGTGTGGGTGCTGAAGAAGTGAGACAGGCTGCCAATCCGATCCTCGATCGCCGCGCGTTCGGTGTGCTTGCACACATCAGCTGTCTCGGTGGCGACTGCGCAATCGGTGACGCAGGTCCAAGCGCGCTCGCGTTCATCGACTGGTGCGCGGATGCTGGCGCAGGCTGGTGGCAGATGCTGCCGGTGGGGCCGGTGGGGCCAGGGGAGTCGCCTTACTCAAGCACCTCAAGCTTCGCTGGCGAACCTATGTTCATCTCCCTCGAGGGACTTCACGATGACGGTTTGATCTCCATGCGAGCCCTGCGCGAGGCGCGCCGCACGGCCGCGCGCCTTGGTGGCAAGGCGCTGAACGCGCGTGGGGCGCGGGCGCGCTGCAACTTCGATGCGGCGCGCGCAGCCAAGGAGCCGGCGTTTCTCGAAGCGTTTGAAGTCTTCCGTCTCGGGCGCGGATTCGAAGGCGCCGAATATCGATCCTTCGCGCGTCGCGAGCGGGTGTGGCTCGATGGTTGGTCCCGCTATCAGCGTGATGCGAATGGGTTTCACGCCTTCCTGCAGTTTCAGTTCGATCGTCAGTGGGAACGCCTGCGCGCGCATGCTGCGCGTCGGGGTGTACGCCTGCTCGGTGATGTGCCGATCTTTGTCTCGCTCGACAGTGCGGATGTCGCAACGGATCCCGCGCTGTTTCGGCTTGATTCACGCGGACGACCGCAAGTGGTGACAGGCGTGCCGCCAGACTGCTTTTCCGCGGACGGACAGTTGTGGGGTCATCCGCATTATCGTTGGGATGCGCATCGTCGACAGGGCTTCGATTGGTGGTGCCGCCGGCTCGGGAGCGCGCTGCGGCGTTTTGACGGTGTTCGCATTGATCACTTTGTTGGCTTTCACCACGCCTATGAGATTCCTGCAGGTGCTCGAACGGCGCGCCGTGGGGCGTGGCGTCCGCAGCCTGGCAGGGAAGTACTCGCCGCAGCGCGCAAGAAGCTCGGCGCACTCCCCCTTATCGCGGAGGATCTCGGTGCGGTCACGCCAGAAGTGGTGGCGCTTCGGAAGGCCTTCCAGCTTCCCGGCATGAAGGTTCTGCACAATGCGTTCGGTGGCGATGACTCTGGGGAACTGCCGCATCACCATCCGTTGGACAGCGTGGTTTACACGGGCACTCATGACAATGAGACCACCGTGCAGTGGCGCGGTTCGCGCCGAATCGAAGAGCTTGCACGGCTGCGCACGATCTGCGGATCGGAAGCGCTGCGCCAGCCCGCGCAGGCCCTCATCCGCATGGCGTTCGCCTCTCCGTCGCAGTTGGCTGTTGTGCCACTGCAGGATGTGCTCGGTCTCGGTGCGAGTGCCCGCATGAATGTGCCAGGTGTTGCCCTCGGAAACTGGACATGGCGGATCGGATCGGACTGGGCAGCGCTGCAACGCGGCTGTGCGGATCGACTTCGCGCCCTCGCGCAGGCTACTGGGCGTGCGCGGCCCTCACGTTCGCGCCGACGCGCATGATGCGTCAGAATTGGTAGGAATACGGGACTCCATGGCTCGCAAGCGACGCAATCCATCCATCGGCAGTGACGACCTCGTCACGCATCTGCGTGATATCGCATCCAACCTTTGGTGGTGCTGGAATGAAGAGGCTTGGTCCGTCTTTCAGACGCTCGATCCCGTCGAGTGGCGCGCAACGAATCATTCCCCGCTTGCCACGCTCGAGAGAACGACGGCAGCCAGGCTTGAAGCGCTCGCCTGCGATCCGCTGTTCGTGAAGCGCGTCTACGACGCGCTTGCCGCGCGCGCCGCATACCTCGCAGAGCGCGCGTGGTTTCAGCGCGGCGCGGCGGCTCGGCTTCGCGGCTTTCGTGTCGCATACTTCTGCAGCGAGTATGGCTTGCATGAGTCGATCCAGCAGTATGCGGGTGGACTTGGCATTCTCGCGGGCGATCATCTCAAGAGTGCATCGGATCTTGGCATCCCACTCGTTGGCGTGGGTCTGGCCTACCGCCACGGGTACTACATCCAGAATCTGGCGCGAGACGGCACCACACAGGTGCTCTATCCCAACTATGACTTCCACCGCTGGGGAATGGAGGACACACACCGAACGATTGCGTGTCCGATCGGCAGTCGACTCGTGACTGCTCGCATCTGGCGGATGTGGGTCGGGCGAGTACCGCTGTACCTGCTTGATACGGATTTGATGGCAAATGCGCCCGAGGATCGCCGCTTGACGGAGGGGCTCTACAAAGGCGAGCCGCAACTTCGCCTTCGGCAGCAGGTGCTCCTTGGCATCGGTGGAACGCTCGCGCTTCGCGCACTCGGTGAGCACATCAGTGTGATGCATCTCAACGAAGGTCATGCGGCGCTCGCACCGCTGCAGCGAGTCGCAGACTGCATGGCGCAGGGGATGCCCGCCGCCGCAGCGATGGAGAGCGTGAGGCAAGCAACGGTTTTCACCACCCACACCCCAGTTGCTGCCGGGCACGATCGCTACGACCCAGCGCTGTTCGTGCGCGAAGTTGCGCCTGCGGTGGCGCGACTTGGGATGAGTGACCAGGATCTGCTTGATCTTGGGCGTATCGAGGCTGGAAACGCGAAGGAGCCGTTCTGCATGACGGTTCTTGCCCTACGGATGGCGGAGCGAGTGAACGGTGTCGCGAAACTCCATGGCGAGGTGAGTCGCGACATGTGGAAGGATCACTACCGGCTGCCTGCGTCGAAGGTGCCGATTGGTTCGATCACGAATGGCGTTCACGTGCGGACATGGATCGACCCTGATGCGGAACGGTTCTGGCAGTCGGAGATCGGACTGCGTCTTGGAAAGCAGGCGCCGAAAGCGGCGGGGTGGACGCGTGCAGGTTCCGCAGATCCGCGCGCGTTTTGGGATCTTCGGAATCGGCTGCGAAACCGCCTCACTCACTTCCTGCGCGACCGAGTTGCGCTCCAACGCAAGCGTCGTGGCGATGGGCAGTCCGAAGTTGCAGCCACCTATGGACTGCTCGATGATCAAGTGCTGACGATTGGCTTCGCTCGGCGTTTCGCCACCTACAAACGTGCGCCGCTGATCTTCCACGACATCGACCGTCTTGCGCGCATTCTCTGCAATGCTGAGCGTCCAGTTCAGATTGCCTTCGCGGGCAAGGCGCACCCGCGCGATGAGGGGGGGCAGGCATATGCACAGCGGATCTTTGACATGGCGCGCGATCCTCGCTTTGCCTGCAAGGTGGTGCTCGTCGAGGACTACGACATGCATGTGGGGCGCATGCTCGTTTCGGGCTGCGATGTGTGGCTGAATAATCCGATCCGACCGCATGAAGCGAGTGGTACAAGCGGGATGAAGCCCCCTCTGCATGGTGGGCTCAATCTGTCCATTCTTGATGGTTGGTGGCCCGAGGGCTACGACGGATCGAATGGGTGGACAATCGAGTCGGCCGCTGACGATGCGACCGATGCCGAGCGCGATGCCTTCGATGCGAACAGCATGTACGAACGGCTCGAGAGCGAAGTCGTGCCGCTGTTCTATGAACGCGATCCGAGTGGGCTCCCTTTGGGCTGGGTCAAGCGCGCACTGCACAGCGCTGCGACTGTGCCACCGCAGTTCAACTCGCACCGAATGGTGGCGGAGTACACACGCAAGGCGTATGTCCCCGCGCACCAATCCGATGCGCGCTGATCAATGCCGTCTATCCGCCGGTGGCTTCGGCATCCTGCCTGATCAACGCCGACGGCGTCGACTGGTGGCTCCCGCAAGAGCCAGGAGCGCAATGGAGCCTGGCGCTGGAACGAGATTGCCCTGAACCCACTCGATCGCCGCATCGTGGTCCGCCTCATCGGCACCAAGATTGAAGACGATCCAGAAGGTGTCGCTCGAAGAAAACCCTTGGGCGGATGCCTGCATGGCGAGCAAGTAGATGCCCGCGATCGGATCGTTCCCCGCATCACCACTGATCGTGAAGTTGGGATGCAGATCGAGTCCTTCCGTCACGAGGAAGCTGAAGCTCCCGCCTGACGCAGAAGATCCGCTTGATCCGCCGTACTCGCCGCTGATTGCCGCGCCAGCGAATGACGCGAATTCGCTGCCAGTCCATCTGGATAAACCACTCAGCACATTGATGGAAAGCGTCGTGCCGACGAGATTGGAGCCGAATCCTGGCTCATCAATGCTGAATGGGAACTCGGGATCCTCGCCAAAGTCGGCGGAGAACACGCGCGCGGCGGAATCGATGATTTCGCCGGTGTCGTGATCCCACGACGCGGTTCGCAGTTGTCCGCCGCTTTGCCATACATAGGCATCGGCGTGCACTTCGCCTTCGTCAGCGGCAGCGAACGACTCGAGAGAGCAAAGACCTGCCGCGGCTATTGCCGCGAGCGAGAAAGAGATTGAGGCAGAACTGAGTGACATAAACAGCAACTCCTGAAATGGGACTGGGGCGAGGGGGAAGAAGACAGTCGCAGCACTCGCCCGTGCGGGACGACTGTCACAGAATGGATTGAAGGAAGAAGCGGTCATGGGCACACTCCCCATGCGCCAAGCAAGGTGGTCAGATCACTGCCGTCCACCATGCCACTGCCATCGATATCGGCGGTACCAGATCCGCCCCAACTGCTCAGTAAGACGGCAAGATCCTGTCCGTTCACGAACCCATCTGTTTGCACATCTGCGGGGCAGGGGTTCGGGAGAAAGTTATCGATGACCCACGCTGCTGCAGCATCATGCGCATCTGGTGTGGACGCATGGTTCATGACCATCCAGAGGGGCTTGCTCTGCAGAACGGCCGGGTCGGTTGACCACAGTTCCAGTTCCAGCAGATAGATGCCAGGTGTGGGTGCGGGAGTGCCCGGTGCGGCAAGGAGATTGAACGAGAGGTGCCGATGCCAACCTCCATCCGACTGCACAGCGAGCGAGAAACCGGGAACGCTTCCCGCGTTGCTTGTGACATTGGAAGTGATGAAAGAGATCTTCAGCCGCTCGCCTGCGAGCGGCCCACCAGGATCGGTCGCTTCGAACGCAGTGCCGTTCCAGACCGCGAGTGCGGTGCGAATGTTGAATCCGATCCGATAGCTGGTGTTGAAGGTGCCTGGCAGCGCATCGAATCCGGGATTGGATGTGAATGCGGCGATGCCCGTGTCTCCGAAGCTCGCTCGGAAGACACGCGTTTCCGATCCGATTCCGGCCGAAGTGATTTCGTGGGTCGTGATCTTTCCATCGGTCGCCACACGGAGTCCGATGTCGCCAACATGTCCTTGCGCGTTGGCGGTGGCACCCGATAGCACGCCGATGACCGCACCGATGACGAAGCGTGCATATCGAGCTGATAGGGTGGTCTGACGGGTGAGAGTGTTGTTCATGATGTCGGTGCCTGTGCATCAGGGTCAAAGCGGTTGCGGTTGCAGTCGATCCATAAATCATCGAACTCATGTGTTCGTGTGTGACCGTCGAGGAAGGAGTAGTTGGAGAGCGAGGGGCGGGCGGGCTTGTACCGATCGACCGCGTTGATCGCCACCTGTGTTGCCGCCATGATTGGGACTTGCGTGTCAGAAAGACCGCACCATGTCTCCACATGGGGATGATCGGCGAGCGCAAAGTCACCCTCCTCGGCCATCAGCAGGAAGCACACTGTCTCGTCTGGCTTGCGCACCTCTGTGAGCCGATCGCAGCCCGCGCCCGGTCCCTCCAAGGCAGCTGCGGGTGAGTAGTTGCGCGAGATGTAGTTGTTCAGACCGTAACTGGTGACTCGAACGGGACCGAGGGCAGGATCGGCAGAACCACCCTGATCCGCAGGCCAACGACTCGACTGATCCAGTGGTCCGCGCAGTGCGATGGGATGATCCAAGAATGGACGGAGCGTTGTGACAAACGATGCCAGCGGACTTCCAATGCCACCGTGCGGAAGCCCAGCATCAACAAAGTGCTCCTTGTGCACATTCATGTAGCCGGTGTGAGCCATGGACAACGATCGCAGCGCAGACAGGTCACTTGCGGTTCGCGATTGGCGCTGCACGCCAGCGAGCGCGGGCACAAGAAGCCCGACCAAGATCACAATGACGCCAACGACGACCAGCAACTCCACAAGTGTGAAGGCACTGCGTGCGGATGGTGGAGATATCGAGCGAGGTGTTGGCATTGCAACGGTCGTGTACAGACTGATCGCGCCAAGTGACCCTTTCTGCGGGTCACCATGGCACAGGGCGACTGCTTGTCATCGCGGAGCGCGATGGAGCGTGTTTCAGTTGAACACGGGCGGCGGTCGAGCCCAGATCCCCCGAGGGCTCGGTAGGGCGATGCTGAATGGACGATTCTCCAGCTCAGCACCAACGACCAGAGAAATCTGATCCACGGGCGGCACCGTGGTGGAGAGCATCACCACCACCGCAAGCAACGAGCATTCGAGGCAGCCCGAGTCGTGATCTTTGGAAGTCGGCTCTTCCGTTGGTTCGTCGTGATCGCCGCAGCAGGAGTGGCTTTCGCAAGGCTGCTGCACCTGTTCGCTCCCACAGCATGTTCCATCGTCAGCTTGATTCTGACCATGGGACAAGTGCACATGGGCTGCTGTCCATCCACTCACGCCGACAGACAGGACTGCCACAATCAAGATGGACACGAAGCACCGCATTGGGATGTCCAGAGAATAGGTCGCCTGAAGCTCAGGGCAAATCCATTTCATCAGAATCCCAAACTTGCCTTCGCAGATGCAAAGTCATTTGCAAAACGAGGCAGACTGCCCTGTTAGGGGGTCGGCGGCGGCCCGTGGGGCGGGTCGGCGGGGGCCGAGGGTTGCAGCGCATCAATTCGTGTACGCAGCGCCTCCTCGTCCCACGGATCGATGATCGCAAGTGCACGATCGAGCGTCGCGCGTGCAGCAGTGATCTGTCCACCTCGCATTTGCACGTCTGCAAGCGCCGCGTACGCCAATCCCTCACGCTGCTTTGACAGGGAGATTGCCTTCAGCGCCGCCATCGTGGCGCGCTGAAGATCAGGCTTCTCGAACAGCTTCGAGACCAGCGTCGTCGCAAGTTCAGCACACGTGTCCCAATCGGTCGAGTGACGCAAAATCGTGTCGGCTGCGGTCAGCGAATCGTCCGTGCGTCCCGCTTGCTGAAGAGCGCTGATGACCAGCAGCCTGCCCTCACGAGCGATCGAGGCGTTCTTGTCGGCGGACATTTCGCGGCAGATGTCGAGCAGGGTGTCCCACTCGCGTCGGTCGATCGCAATCTGCGTGCGTTCAGCAAAGGCCGCACTGCGCTTCAGTGCTGCTGCACGCTCTTCATGCATGGCGCGGCGTCCCTCGCGTGACCATCGCCCGCTCTGCACAGCTTCCACCACGGCGCGAGCTTCACGAGGGTCGCCGATCCAAGCGATGTTGCCCTGGTGGACAATGAAGCACGCGGGCACATTCGTCTGCCAGGATGGCTTCATCCAGTCGTTCCATGCGCTGCGGTCGGGATCGCAGCCGATGGTGATGTCCACGCGGTCTTTGAAGCGAGGTGTTTCCAAGAGAGGCGCCACCACATCGACAGGCTCGCATGCGATCGCGACCACCTCCACTCCCTTCTCACGGTTCGCTTGTGCAACCTTCGCAAGTCGGGGGAGACTGTCCCGTGCGGGCGTTATCGCTGGGGACCAGAACAGCACAATCCATGTCTTGCTGCTGTCAGAAAAATCGGGCTGCTGCCCTTGAAGCCAGTGGGAGATGTCCGAACGAGGCGCGGCAGAGCCAACTGTCAGCGGCGGACGCGCAGCACTCATGCCTGAATCTGGTGGCTGCGGAGTGGGCTCTGACTGGGGCGCCGTACTCGGAGGCGTCTGCTCAGCTTGCCGCGCGCCGCTTGCGCAAGCGGACGGTGCGCACAGAGGCATGGCACTCACGACGAGCAACAGGAACATTCTCATGTGTTCACCCCATCTTGAAGTGGTACGACAGCGAATGCATTGACATCGATGATGCCGTGATCTGAAACCTTCAGGTGGGGGATCACTGACAGAGGCAAGAACGACAGCTGCATGAACGGGTCCGCGAGCGTTCCCCCGAGCGAGACATACGCCGCATCGATGGCATGTTGTGCCGCGGCGACCTCGGCGACCGAACGGTCGGACAAGAGACCTGCGATCGGCAAGGGGAGCTCAGCAAGTATGCGGCCACCATTGGCAACGCACTGTCCGCCCCCGATCTCCGCGAGCCGCCGCGCTGCTCGCAGCATGTCCGACGGGTCAACTCCAGCCACACTCAGATTGTGCGCATCGTGACCGACCGTGCTCGCAATGGCACCGCTTCGCATGCCGAATCCGCGCACAAGCCCACAGCCAATCCTGCCGACACCGCCATGTCGTTCGATTGACGCGAGCAGAAGCAGGTCGCGCGCAGGGTCCGCGCAGACACGCCCCCCCACAACGCGCGGCAGTTCCCACAGATGCTCGGTCACGATCTGCCCGGGCATCACACCCACCACGCGTGCCGGCTTCGATGGATCCCCCGGCAATGTGAATGCCGCCGCACTCAGCGAAGCGGGCAGGTGAATGGTGGACCGAAGAAACTCAGGGACAACAATGGGCGAAAGCGCATCGGTGCACGCGCCATCGCGCGCAACTTCCTTTCCACCAATCAACATCCGCTCGACCATCATCGACGACCATCCATCACGCCCAAGCTGAACAATCGCGATATCTGCTGCCAATCCAGGCGCGATAGCACCCCAATCGCGAAGCCCGTAGTGCTCCGCGACATGCAGCGACGCCATCGCTACAGCTGTCGGACCATCAAAGCCCATCTGCGCCGCCCTTCGAATGACGCGATCAAGATGCCCGTCCTCGACTCCATGACACGCATGAACATCGTCCGTGCAGAAACAGAAGCGATGCGCATTGGCAGGCGTTACAGCGGGAAGTAGATCGCGGAGATTGCGTGCGGCGCTGCCTTCTCGGATGAAGATGCGCTGGCCTGACTCCAACTTTTCGATCGCCTCCTCGGCACGGAAGCACTCATGATCGCTCGACGGACCTGCAGCGATGTACGCCTGCAGACGCTGCCCAGACAGGGCGGGCGCATGACCGTCGACCCGACCACGCCGCGACAGTCCAAGCGCACTCTTCGCGAGCAAATCAGCATTGCCAGCGATCGTTCCAGGGAAGTTCATCAACTCTGCAAGCGCGATGACGCGCGGGTCATCAAAGAGCGGATCAAGATCAACTGCCGACAGGGTCGCGTTCGCACTTTCCAGTCCACTTGCCGGAACACAACTCGACGCCGTGAACCAGATGTGCATCGCAGCGCGACGCGCATCCTCCATCATCCATCGGATACCGGCGGCGCCGCTGACATTCGCGATCTCATGTGGATCGGCCACGATTCCTGCGGTGCCGTGCGGCAGCATCATGTGCGCACATGTGGATGGGGGGAGCATGGTGCTCTCGATGTGCATATGCGCATCGAGCAGTCCCGGCATCAAAACACGGCCGCTCGCGTCGATGCGCTGAAGCGCCTTCACGGCAATCGTGGGATCGAGCACGGCAGCAATACGCCCACCGTGGATCACGACCGTCGCGGCACGGAGTCGACGCGAATGGACATCCACGATCAGCCCTGATCCGATGGCGGCATCGGCGGGGGCTTCGCCCCGAGCGACGGCAATGAAAGATGGATCCGTCCGCGGGATCATGGACGGCGCTGTCCCGTGGTCAATTCGGCGCAGGCGGCGGCGTACCGCCGCCCTTCCCACCAAACGCCATCTCACGCGGCGTCTTGTTTTGGAGGACACGCGCCTGACGCGTGGCCATCGCTTGATCGAGGAAGTCTTGCACCATCGCATCAGCTTGGGCGGCACCAGATTGTTTCACTGCCTGCCGATTGATCTCGGTGATCGCCCACGCCTCACAGTTCCACGGCAGATTATTCGCGGTGTTCCGCATAGCGGCAAGAAAGAGTCGGGAGTTCTCGACATACTGCGACTTGTCTCGCACGAGCGATCCGTTGGTCTCGTACACGCCGCGGAAGCAGTACCACGTGCAACTTGGCGTGCTGCCATCTTCGGGCGCCCGCACAATGCGTCCCGCCACCGCAATCAGAAATCGATTGCGAGCGGGAAGGTAGTCGTATGCGATTCCATCAATCGTCTCAGTCAACTTGACCGGATTGCCGCTGCCATCGGTTTCGTCAAGCGTTTGTGATCGATTTCGGATCGCTTGCAGTATCCGTTCCTCTCCACCCGAGTTGTTCGGCAACTTCCCCTCATCACTGTGTGCGCTCACGATGCTGCTGCACGCGGTCGAGACTTGCGTTGAAACGAGCGATGGAACGGTGGCCCCCGGAATGGACCCTCCTGGACTGGCACAGCCAGTTGCCGACAGAAGTCCTGCCGTCGCAATCAGAATCGTGGTGAACGCCTTCTGGCGTGATCTCGTCTTGGGGGCGCTCATGACCTTACTGTAACGCATGGCGCGGTTTCCTTATTGCGATTGGCCGAGCGACGGTTGCGCCAAAGCGCGACGACCGAGCCTCTGCGAATAGACTCGCGTGGCGGCGCTCCGTTCCGCCGCTTGGTTTGGAGTCCCGGTAGCTCAGCTGGATAGAGCAGCGGATTTCTAATCCGCAGGTCGGTGGTTC
>Ga0172373_10006809_pt1 | contig 15067 bp, 10 predicted proteins | sample Lak10m_2_FD_114546 | JGI IMG/M metagenome (GOLD analysis project Ga0172373, IMG submission 114546) | Freshwater microbial communities from Kabuno Bay, South-Kivu, Congo - kab_092012_10m | ecosystem: Environmental > Aquatic > Freshwater > Lake | place: Democratic Republic of the Congo...
CGAGAGCCTGCTCGTGGGAGTGCCGGGTGGCGACGACGTGACGGCGATGCTCGCCGGTCTCGGGGCTCTGGGTTGTGAGACCGTGTCGGAGGGCGAGGGGTCGCGAGGCGAGGAGGTGCGGATCGTCGGGTCGGGCGCGCGTTTCGCGGGAGGTGCCCGGATCGACGCCGCTCTGGCCGGCACCACCTCGCGCTTCCTGACCGCGGTGGCCGCGCTCGGTCGCGAGCCGACTCTCGTGGACGGCGGCGCTCCTCTGCGCCGTCGCCCGATGCGTCCGCTGCACGACGCATTGCGCGCTCTCGGCTTCGAGATCGAGAGTCGCGCACTACCCGGTGAGTATCTGCCGGTTGCGGTGGCTCGTGGTTCGGCGCACGGAGGGAGGGTGTCGCTGCCCGGCGACGTCAGCAGTCAGTTCGTGAGCGCCCTCATGATGATCGGACCGGTTCTGGACGAGGGGCTGACGATCGAACTGTCGACACCTTTGGTGTCGTTGCCCTACGTCGAACTCACCGCGTCCGTGATGAGGTCGTTCGGAGCGTCCGATGTCCGGATCGATGGATCCGTGATCGAGATCGCCCCCGGTCGCTATCGCGGAACGAGGTACGAGATCGAGCCCGATGCCTCCTCGGCGTCGTACCCGTGGGCGGCGGCGGCCCTGACCGGTGGAGTCGTGGAGGTGGTCGGATTGCGGGCGGACGCCCTTCAGGGCGACATCGAGTTCCTGCGGATCGTTCGTCGCATGGGATGCCGGGTGAGCGAGGGGGACCGTGGCGCTCGAGTGGAAGGGCCGGCGCGACTGGAGGCCATCGACGTCGACATGACCGATTGCTCGGACCTGGTGCCCACGGTGGCGGTGATGGCCGCGGTGGCCGACGGACGATCGCGGATTCGCGGCGTCGGCTTCATTCGCAACAAGGAGAGCGACCGTATCGGCGACCTGGCGGCGGGACTGCGTCGTCTCGGTGCGTTGGTCGTCGAACACGACGACGGTCTGGAGATCGAACCGGCGCCGTTGTCCGGCGCGAGACTCGCGACGCATCACGATCATCGACTGGCGATGGCGTGGTCGCTGTTGGCACTGGTGGTCGACGGAGTCTCGATCGACGATCCGGGCGTGGTGTCGAAGAGTTGGCCCGGTTGGTGGGAAACGAGAGCCACCCTTCTGCGGTCGGCCGAGGGGTAATCTCTCGGCATGGCCGACGCGCGACTGGTTCCGTCGGAATCCGGTGGTTCGGTGGTCGTGGCCGCTTTCGACGTCGACAAGACGTTGACGACTCGGGACTGCGTGGTGCCGTTCCTTCGGCGGGTCGGCGGACGTGGTTGGTACGCGTCGTTGGCGGTGCGCATCCCGCAACTGCTGATCGCCACGATCCGTCGCCGTCGCGACCGGCTGAAGGAGATCGCCACGGCGGCGGCGGTGCGCGGACGCGACGCCGGACGGGTCGATGCCGAGGCGGCGCGGTTCGCCGAACGAGTGGTCGAGTCGTGGATGCGTTCCGATACCTGGGCTCGACTTCGTTGGCACGCGGCGCAGGGTCATCGGGTGGTGCTGGTGTCGGCGTCCTACCGGAACTATCTGGCTCCATTGGCTGATCGGCTCGGTGTCGAGTCGGTGCTCAGCACCGAGATCGAAGTGGGTCCCGATGGTCGGTGCACGGGTCGACTGGTCGGATCGAATTGTCGCGGCGAGGAGAAGTCGAGGCGCTTGCGCGCCTGGCTGACCGAGCGACGACTCGATGATGCGGTGATCTGGGCCTACGGCGACTCCGCGGGCGACGATCATCTGTTGGCGATGGCCCACGTGTCGACCCGCGTCGGCCGGGCGCCGATTCCGGAACGTCCCGACACCATGGCGGCTTGAGATGACGTCGACGTCACCCACCTCGCCGACCCCACCGGTCTCGTCGACCGCGCCGACTTCGGTGATCACGGTGACGAGGGCTCTGTTGCGCGAGGCCCGCCCCAGGCAATGGGCCAAGAACGTTCTGGTGTTCGCCGCACCGGGAGCCGCCGGGGTGCTCGACAACTGGTCCAGTCTGTGGCCGACGTTGTTGGCCTTCGTGGCGTTGTCCCTGGCGGCCAGTGGCACCTACTACTGGAACGACATTCTCGATGTCGAGGCCGATCGACGACACCCGACGAAATCCCGTCGTCCGATCGCCGCCGGAGAGATACCGATCGGATGGGCTCGGGTGATCGGCACGCTGCTTCTGCTCGCTGGTGTCGCGATCGGATTTCTCGCCGACTGGCGGTGCGGTGTCGCGGTGGTCGTCTACGTCGCGTTGACCGTGTCGTACTCGACGTGGCTGAAGCACCAACCAGTGCTCGATCTCGTGGCGGTGGCCGCTGGTTTCGTGGTTCGCGCGGTGGCGGGGGCCGAAGCCAGTGCCGTCGACATGAGCACCTGGTTCTTGTTGTGCACCAGTTGCGGTTCGTTGTTCATCGTCGCCGGGAAGCGTTACGCGGAACTGCGCGAGATGGGTGATTCGGCCGCCGGAACCCGGTCGATACTCGCGGCTTACTCGACGGGATACCTGCGGATCGTGTTGTCGGTCGCCCTCGCGGCGACTCTCGTGTCGTACTGCATTTGGGCGTTCGAGACCAAGGAGATCTCGGGCTCGAGTTGGCCCTTCTACGAGTTGAGCGTGATACCCATGCTCACCGCGTTGTTGCGGTATCTCCTGGTGTTGGAGGCCGGTGAGGGAGGCGCGCCCGAGGAGGTCTTCGCGGCCGATCGCGTGTTGCAGGTCGTCGGACTGGTGTGGGCGATCGTCTTCGGGCTCGGCGTCTACGTGGGCTGACGAGTCGGACCCACGACCCAGTGGTACGACCCAGTGGTACGACCCAGTGGTACGACCCAGTGGTTCGACCCGGCGGAACGATGCCCGGCGACGCCGTGGGCGGCTCCGTACAATGACCGAGCCATGCGACCCGACTACACGACGGCCCGTTTGTCCGGCTGGGGTCGTACCGCTGCGTCCTCGGCGCGCACGGCTCGCGTGGCGACCGACGAACTCGCCGAGCACGTGAAGTCGGCGACCGGTCGTGGAGTGATCCTGCGCGGACTCGGGCGTTCGTACGGCGATCCGGCCCAGAACTCCGGGGGGACGGTGCTCGTGCTCGGAGGTTCCGTCGACGAGGTCGTGATCGACGACGAGACCGGCGTCGTCACTTGCCCGGCCGGGGTGAGTCTTCACGATCTCCTGCGAAGAGTGGTTCCGCGAGGGTGGTTCGTTCCGGTGACCCCCGGAACTCGTTTCGTCACGGTCGGCGGAGCCGTCGCCAGCGACATCCACGGAAAGAACCACCACTTCGAGGGATCGTTCGGAAACCACGTTCATTCGCTGCGCCTGATGCTGGCCGACGGCACGGTGCGAACCATCGGACCCGATCAGGAGCCGCGTCTTTTCTGGGCCACCGTCGGTGGAATGGGGCTCACTGGGGCGATCCTCGACGTTCGCTTCTCGTTGCTCCCGATCGAGACGAGTGTCTGTCGCGTCGAAACGACCCGTTGCCGGAACCTCGACGAGTTGCTGGCGGAGATGGCGCACGGCGACGAGAACCACCGCTATTCGGTCGCTTGGGTCGACTTGTTGGCTCGCGGACGACGCGGAGGCCGGAGCGTCCTGTGGCGGGGGGATCACGCCCGACTCGACGAGGTCGACGAGCGGCGACGACTCGATCCGTTGTCCTACGCGCCGCGCCATCTGGCCTCGGTCCCACCGGTCGTTCCGTCGTCGGGGTTCGTGAACTCCACGACGTCGGCACTGTTCAACGAGTTGTGGTTCCGCAAGGAACCCCGGCGGCCGGCGCGGGCGATGAAGTCGATTCCGTCGTACTTCCACCCTCTCGACGCGATCGGGGGCTGGAATCGTCTCTACGGGCGCGGTGGTTTCGTGCAGTACCAGTTCGTCGTTCCGTTCGAGCGCGAGGATGCGCTCCGGGAAGTCGTGCGCCGCGTGGTGTCCTCGAGGCTGGCGAGTCCCTTGATCGTGCTGAAGAGGTTCGGCCCCGGCAATCCGGGCCCACTCAGCTTCCCCATGGAGGGTTGGACCTTGACGGTCGACATGCCGGCGGCCCGGGACGGGTCGGGACCTTTGCTGCACGCTCTCGATGCGATCGTTCTCGAGGCGGGAGGACGGCACTATCTGGCCAAGGATGCCCACACCACTCCCGAGGCCATTCGACGCGGCTATCCGCACCTCGACGAATGGTTGGCGATCCGTCGCGAGGTGGATCCCGACCGGCTGTGGCAGAGCGATCTCGCTCGACGATTGGAACTGGTCGCCTAGCGACCGGAAGGAGAGACGTGAGGAACGCAACGGGAGAAGTGCAGAACGTGCTGGTGCTCGGAGGGCGCAGCGAGATCGGCCTCGCGATCGCGCGTCGACTCATCACACCGGCCACCCGACACGTGGTGCTGGCCTGTCGCCGACCCGATGACGCCGACGCCGCTCTGGCGGCCCTCGCCCGACCGGGACTCGAAGTGCGGGCGGTCGCCTTCGACGCGGCGGCGACGGCCGCGCATCGACGGTTCGTCGACGGACTCGTCGACGAGATCGGTGACATCGATGTCGCGATCGTGGCGTTCGGACTGCTGGGCGACCAGGAATCGATCGACGACGATCCCGACCGCGCGGTCCCGATCGCGCACGTCAACTACACGGGAGCGGTGAGCGCCACATTGCACGTGGCGCGGCGCATGCGCGCGGCTCGTCACGGCAGGATCGTGGTGCTCTCGAGCGTGGCCGGTGAACGGGTTCGTCGATCCAACTTCGTGTACGGCTCGACCAAGGCCGGTCTCGACGGGTTCGCACAGGGACTGGCCGACGCGGTCGTCGCCGACGGCGTCGGCGTCACGATCGTCCGTCCCGGTTTCGTGCATTCGCGCATGACGGCCGGACTGAAAGCGGCCCCGTTCGCCACCACCCCCGACGCGGTGGCCGAGTGCACCATCGCCGGAATCCGGCGCGGTCGACGAATCGTCTGGGCGCCGAGCGTTCTGCGGTGGGTGTTCATGGTGCTGAGGCACCTGCCGACGCCGATATGGCGGCGGCTTCCTCTGGGCTGAAGCCCTGTCCGGCCGGTGCCGGGCGGCCGTTGCAGGTGGGCGTGCAGGTTCCGTCCGGTCGCGGAGGCACCGGAACCAACACCTCGACGGCGTAATCCACGCGAGGCCGGTACGGCGGGTCGTAGGGTCCGATGTCGTCGCCGGAATCGCAGGCGCGATAGAGGCGCACGACATCGGCTTGGTACGAACCTTCGAGGCAGAAGCGTTCCTCGACGACCCGATTCGGTTCGTCGGAGCCGAACACCACGGAATCGTTGGGTTCGATCCAACCACTCCAGTAACGGGTGAGGATCAGCCAGTCGGCACTCGCGACATCGGCTGCGAGGCGCGAACCCTCCTCGTTGGCGAGACCGGGATCCATCTCGATGAAGTAGGTGGCCGGTTCGAGCTCGGGGAACAAGTGGTAGAAGAAGGCGTCGCTGTACGCCGTTTGCCGCAGGTCGACCGGACCGACGAAGAGTCGTTCACCCGGACTCGCGAGTCGATCGAGGTCGTCCACCACCTCCACGGCGGCGCGCCACGGTCGAAGATCGCCGAGATAGAAGTTCCGATCGTCACGACGCACCTCGAGAACGTCGAGGTCCGCGGTGATGCTCCGGACGGCGAGGTCGGTCCATGTGCGAACCGTGTAGAAGGGCAGAACCAGCACCAGGAGCGCCAGCAATCCGCCCGCGCCCACGGTCCGTCGAAGTAGGGGAGTGCTGCGTGGAACGCGCCTCGCGACGAGGTCGGACACGGCCGGAATCAGCAGTGGCCACGAGATGCAGGAGACCCAGAGGAAGTGCGCCGAGTCGGGCCGCTGCAAGGCCTGGGGAAGAACGCCGACACCGAGGAGTCCGGCCGTCAGGAGTGTTTCGCCCGTCGCCACCCCGCGGATCGCGGGGGTGACTCGGCGCGCCACGAACACCACCAGGGCGGCGATGATCGGCAGGAGGAAGAACCAGACGAGGAGTTGCTTGGGGGCGCCGAGGTGGGGCAGTCCCCACCAAGGGGCGAACTTCTCGCCGATCACCTGGAGGGCGCCGTCCAGATGATTCCAACTCGGCGGACGGGGCAACTCGCGACCGGCTCGAAGCTCGAGCACCGGCTCGAGGAACATTCCGCGGAACACGGCCGACGGTCCGGCGACCACGAGGTGGTACCAGAACGGAATCGCACCGACGACGAGTCCGACGAACGTCGGTTTCCACGCCGACCGGCGACGGAACAACAAGGCACCGAGGGCCAGCCCGAGCGCGAGAACCAGGTCGGGTCGGAAGCCGAGCGCGAGACCGGCGAGAGCGCCCGAGGTGATCCACCAACGAGTCGCACCGGTTCGGGCCCGCAGAGCCGCCACCACCGACCAGCCGGCCAAGCCGACCCCTCCCGACCAGGCCAGTGCCTGCAGTCCGATGGGAGTGAGAACGAAGAGCGTGGAGGCGGCTCCGACCAGAGTGGCGATGGCTCGTCCCCACGGTCGAGCGATCAGGTACAGCGCCGAGATGAGAAGAAGGTGCTGCAACAGTCCGAAGGTCCGTTCGCTCGTCATCGTCGTTCCGAACAGTTGGAACCAACCGGCGAGCGCGTGCAACGACGTCGGGCCGTACAAATGCAGGAAGTCGACGTTGGGCACGTCGCCGCGCAGGACCCGCTCGGGGAAGACCAGCATGAAGCCTTCCTCCATCGTGGATCCGGTGGCACGGAACAGCGCCGGAAGGGTGACGGCAACCGCCGAGCCGACGATGCCGAGGGCCAACCACGATCGTCGGGCCGAGCGGCGCCACGGAGCACGCAACGGTCCACCGGCGACGAAGCACCGGTCGTCGGAGTCCGCCGGTGCGGGGCTCGCGCCGATGAATCGCGGTCGCCACCGTCGCGCGAGATGAACCAAACCCATCGCCGCGACGATGCACAGAACGGGTTCGGCCGGAACCCGGAATCGTGTCGTTCCGTAGGCGTACGCGGCGGTGAGCGTGACCGAGACGAACACGGTCCCGAGAGGCGCCAATTGCCAGCGGGGGAGACGTCGTCGCCAGGTCGCCACGCCGACCACGCCGAGAGTGGCGAGCCCGTAGTAGTAGAAGAGACCGAATCGGGCGGCGTCCTTGTTCCGTCCTTCGATGGGAGCGAAGTCGGCGTTCTGCCACGGACGGAAGAGGTCCCACTGCCGCAACACGCGCGCGGCGACGACCCTTGGCAACTCTCCCGCGTGGTCCGATGCGTAGTCGAGCCCCACCCGCCGCCAGTGGAGGGACTTCTCGGCCTCGTCGCCGGTGGCATCGAGTCCGGCGGCTCGCAACTGTTCCTGGCAGTCGTACAACCAGAAGCCGAGGAACTTGCCCGAGTAGGTCTCGTCGCAGTTCGCGTAGACGAACAACTCGTTGCCGTTCGTCGACAGCGGAACGAACTCCTCGAACGAGCGAAGGTTGCGAAGCATCCACGGGGCGAGGACCGACAGGCAGGCCACCGCGGCCAGCGCGACCTGGACGATGCGTCGGCGCCACGGCATTCGTCGGTCGGCGAGGATCCACGGAGTGATCAACAGGATCGTGAGCAGCAAACCCTCGCCGCGCGTCAGCGCGGCCAGCGCCGCCAGCGCACCCATCGCGATCGACCAGCGGGCACCGGGGGATTCCCTCCAGCGATAGGCGGCCCACAACACCGCGAGCGTCAACAACGCCATGAGCCCCTCGGGGAACAGGACACCGTCGACCAACCACAGATTCGGATACAGGGCGGCCAGAACCATTGCCACGAACGTGACCGTGCGCGACCCCGGTCGATCGCGACCCACGACGAGTCGCGCCACGAGACCGGTCGCGATCACGACCGCGGTGCCGATCAGAATCGACACGAACTTGTGGTCGAAGTAGGTGGAACCGCCGAAGCGCGAACCGAACGACAGCACCACCGGGTACAGGGGACCGTGGAGTGCCGAGGGGATCCAGTTCTCGAAGGCGATGAAGTTGAGTGGTTCCGGGAAGCCGCCTCCTCGCGCGAGGATGTTGGCCGTGGAGTGGTAGAAGAGCGGGTCACCGCCGTCGGTGCGCGCGGGCGCCACCGCCACCAACGTGGCGAGGCGCACCACGAAGGCCAGGGCGGTGGCCCAGGCGAACGACACGCGAGGGCTCGGCCACGACCAGCGATGGTCGGTCAGGCGTCGATCGATGGTCGCGACCGCCGTTCCGACCAGGATTCCGAGAAAGCCGGTGGTGACGACGCTCCAGAGTCCGGAAGCGAACCAGGGTCCGATCGATTCCGACAACCGACCGTCGACGATCGTCGCGCGCTCGGGATTCTGGCGAGCGATCAGTACGAGGGGCACCGGGGCGACGGCGAATGCCGCCAGCGCCCACGTGAGACGCATCGGCAGAGCGCGGGCCGAGGTGCGCGTTCGCTCCAACCGGTCGGCCAGCAGCCACCCGATGACGATCAGATGGAGCCCGCCCGGCAACCAGTGCCGGCCCGGAAGGTCGACCGCGTGGGCGAACGCGGGCACCCCGAGCATGGCCGCCACGAGGGCGATGGCGCGGCCACCGAGTCGCCCGTTCGGCACCACCCGTCGCCACAGGGGCCGGGCGAGGGCGCCGAGCAACGCCAGTTGGAGCACCGCGCCGTGGGCGAGGAGGCCGGAATCGTCGCTGAGGGGCTGGAGGAGGGCCGCCGAGAGCGCGAGAGTGCGGGGTCCGAGGTCCGGTTCGACCGCCATCACCACGGCCAGCGTCGCCCACCAGACGCTCACGGTGATGGCGAGCACGCGACGGACGGGGATCCCGGACAGGGCGACGATCGATGCGACCGCGCCGAGGGGGCCGGCGAGATCGGCCAGGTGCCCGGCTCCGGCCAGGGGACCGGACGCGGCCAGAACCGCGGCCACGAGCAGTCCGGCCGTGACCGGGGAGGCGGCCTCGCGCGTCGTCGGTCCCACTTCGGCGATGGTAGGCGAGGTCGTCGGGGTGCCTGGAGGATCGACGAGAGCGATCGGCGCCGGTTCCGAGCCCGCGCGATCAGGTGCTCCGATCGTGGGGTGGGTCGGTGGTACGGTGCTCAGCCGATGTCCAGACGGCCGGATGCACGCGTCGGAGGGCTGATCGGAGCGGGGATACTCGCCGTGGTTCTCTGGTGGTGGTGGCCGGGTCTGACCGATGAGCGTCCCGATGAGCGTCCCGAGGTGGGAATCGTCGCGAGCGGCGACGTGCGTGCCGCTGCCGAGCCCCTCGATCGACGTCTGCGCGAACAGGGTCTCCGGACCGAATGGTCGGACGAACCCGTCGACTGGTGCTCGGTTCCCGAATCCCTGGCGGGGCTCGCGGGCGGGGTCGACATCGCGGTGGTGGCGATCGGTCGGAACAACGCGATTCCGACGGGCGATTCGACCACTGATTCAGGTGTCGAGCCAGCTGTCGAATCGATCTGTGGTGAAGGTGACGACGTGCTCGACCTGGACGACGTGGCCGAGGCCGTTGTCGGGGCCGGTCCGCGGATCGTGGTGATCACCGCCGACGACATCGACGTTCTCGGTCCCGACGACGAAATGGCCGCGGCACTGCGCCGGGCCGGCGCGGCGACGATCGACGTCGGACGTCTCCTCGGCGGGGTCGACGAACCGATGGTCTGTGCTTGGTGGGACGACTGCGACTCCACCGGAACCGTGGTGACGGTCGACTCCGCTGGACTGACCGACGCCGGATCGCAACGCGTCGCCCGCACGATCGTGGCCGGCGTCGTCGGCGAGGGTACGGGATGAACGTCGTCGCTCGATTCGGTTCGCGGGTGGTCGTCGCGGCGGAGGGACGGGTGCGGACCCACCCGAATCTCGCGGTTCTGTTGCTGACGACCCTCGTGATGCTGCCGGCCATCGTGGCGGTGTCGTCGAATCTGTTCGTCGACTGGCACCCGACCGGCGACATGTCGCTGGCCGAACTCATGATGCGGGGGATTCCCGAGCATCCTCCGTTGGTCGGCGTGGCCGCTCGAGTGGGACGCGACATCAACGATCAGGGTTACAAGCCCGGCCCTTCGATGGCGTACGTGTTGTATCCCGTCTACCTCGTGTTCGCCCGATCCAGCATCGGCGTGATCGTCTCGACGCTCGTGGTGCACGTCGCGGGCGTGTTCGTCACGCTTCATCTCGCGCGTCGATGGTTCGGGTGGCGGCTCGCGTTGCCGGTGGCGGCCGTGACGGCCGTGATGGTGCGGTCCTTGTCCCCGGAGTTCTTCCTCGAGCCATGGAACACGTGGATCCCCGTTTTCGCCTATCCGGTGTTCCTGGTGCTGCTGGTCGGGGTTCTCGACGGTCGCTCGATGGCGTTCCCGTGGGCCGTCGCGGTCGGCTACCACTGCCTCCAGACGCACATCAGTTACGTGCCACTCGTGGCGTCGGCTCTCGTCGTGGTCGGTGGCTGGCTGCTGGTGTCGCGCCGGAAGAATCGGGAGTGGGTGCGTCCGATGCTCTGGACGGCGGTGGTCACGTTCGTGATGTGGTTGCCACCGGTGATCGAGCAGTTGCAACCGGGTCGGGGAAACCTGCGCCGGGTCTGGGAGCACTTCACGTCGCCTCCGTCCGACACCGTGGGGCTCCGGTTGGCCGCACGGGCCATCGCCGGCGAGATGAACCTGGCCGGACCGATGGTCGTCGGACCCGGTCGCGACCCGTTGGATGCGCCGGTTTGGTGGGGCTTCGTACTGTTCGTCGCGGTCGTGGCGACGGGTCTCGTCCTCTGGTGGAGGCGGCGGGACCGTGGCCGCACCGCCATGGCGTCGGTACTGCTTCTCTCCACGCTGGTCGGTGCGTACGCGACGACCAGGATCTTCGGGACGTTCTACGACTATGTCATCCGGTGGATGTGGGTCCTGGCAGGGCTCTGGATCGCGTGGTCGTTCTGGATGCTCTGGACCACGTTGGCGTCCAGCGCGCGCCCGGGTCGTCGACGGTTGCTGGCCGTGGTGACGGGGGTGGTCGTCGTCGGCTCCTCGCTGTCGGGGATCGCCGGGTCGGCCGGAGCGGATCTCCCGTACGCCAGCGACTCGCGACTCGTCGAGAACATCGGCCGGCAACTCGACCGTCGTCTGGCGGGTCGCGAGGACGAACGTTTCCTGTGGCGCTGGCACGACCCGGCCTCGCTCGGTGGAACCGGCTTCGGGATGGTGTTGGAAGCCGAGAAACGCGGACTCACCCTGAGGGTCGACGACTGGGCGAAGGCGACGGTGCGCCCGTATCGGTCGTTCGACGAATCGGAGGCGGACGGTGTTCTGTGGTGGGTGGTGGGCGAGCGCAACATCGAGTACTTCGCGACGCGGGAGGACGCGGTGATGCTCGCGGAGTTCGATCCCCGAACACCCGACGAGAGGATCGAATCGGACGCACTGCGGGTGGCGATCGAGAGTCGAATGATCGAACTCGGTCATCCCGAGTGGATCGAATTGCTCGACTCCCAGTACGGCCACACCCAGGTGATCTACAACGTCGATTCGCCGATCGACCTTCAGCGACTCGTCATCCGGTACAACGACCTGCGACTCCCCGGTGCGGTGTTCGAGGTGCCGGTGGGAGCGCCGCTCTTCCGATGACAGGTTCCTCGTTCCATCACTCCGGTGTCGGACGACCGGTTCTCGACGAACTGGTGGGCGAGATGCTGGACGCGGGCCTGCGGAGGGTGCATGTGCTCGCGTGGCGCGATCTCGACGATCCCGATGCGGGAGGTTCGGAGGTTCACGCCGACGAGTTCATGCGCCGATGGCAACGGGCCGGACTCGAGGTGGTGCATCGCACGTCGGCGGCTCGTGGAGTGCCGGCCGAGTGCACGCGCAACGGTTATCGCGTCGTGCGGCGCGGCGGTCGTATGTCGGTGTTCGCCCGCGTGCCGGTCGCCGAGATTCTCGGCCGAATGGGACGACGGGACGGTCTGGTGGAGATCTGGAACGGAGTCCCGTGGTTCTCGCCGGTGTGGTGTCGATCACCGAGAGTTCTCGTGTTGCACCACGTTCACGGACCGATGTGGGACCAGATGTTCCCACGACCCCTCGCGGCCCTCGGTCGGTCGCTCGAGTCCCGGGTCGCCCCGCCGTTCTACCGACGCACGCCGACGGTGACGACGTCGGAGGACACCCGGCGGGAACTGCTCGAACTCGGGTGGTGCCCCGAGTTGGTGCGCACCGGTCCGGTGGGAGTCGACCCCTGGTTCTCGCCGTCGACCGATCAGGAGCACCGGTGGTTCGACGACAAGACCACCGAACCGTCGGTGCTGGTGGTCGGACGCCAAGCCCCGGTGAAGAGGATGCACGTTCTGCTCGAGCAGGCCGAGTTGGCCCGGGCCTCCCTACCGGCGCTCCGTGTCACGCTCGTGGGCGATGGACCGGAACGTGCGTCGCTCGAGACGTGGGTGGCCGACCATGATGCGCGTTCGTGGGTGTCCTTCGCCGGCCGGGTGAGTCGCGAGGAACTGCGCGACCATTATCGACGGGCTTGGGTGGTGGCCAGTGCCTCGTTGGCCGAGGGGTGGGGTCTGGCCCTCACCGAGGCGGCCGGCTGCGGTACGCCGGCGGTCGCCACCGACATCGGCGGGCATCGTTGTTCGGTGGTCGACGGAGTCACCGGACTGCTGGCACCCTCCGAGCACCTGCACGAGGCCCTGGTGAGGGTTCTCGGCGACCGCGATCTGCGACGACGGTTGTCGGCACAGGCGCAGAGTCGGGCGCGGAACCTGTCGTGGGACGATCTGGCGGTCGAGGTGCTGCGTCCGTTGCACGCGCAACGGGCATCCCGTCCCACCGGCACCAACGGGCACTAGGGTCGAACGGCGTGTCGATCGAGTCCGTGGTGGTGGTTCTTCCCACCTACAACGAACGCGAGAACATCGAGCGGATGATCCGCACGATCCGCGATCGTGTTCCGGCCGCCCACATCATGGTGGTTGACGACGCCAGCCCCGACGGCACGGGAACCATCGCCGATTCCTGTGCCGCCGAATTGGGTCGGATCGACGTGATCCACCGCTCGGGAAAGGCCGGTCTCGGCAGCGCCTACCGCGACGGATTCGGTCGGGCCATCGCCGCCGGTCACGACGTGATCGTGTCGATGGACGTGGACTTCTCGCACGACCCGGCGGTGATCCCCGCCATGCTCTCGGCCATCGAGGGCGGTGCCGACGCGGTGATCGGTTCGCGTTACGTGCCCGGAGGTGGAACGGTCGACTGGCCGTTGCATCGACGCCTCCTGTCGCGCTGGGGAAACCTCTACACCGGATTCGCGATCGGGGCCGGAGCTCGCGACTGCACGTCGGGTTTTCGGGCCTATCGTGCGTCGGCGCTGGCGGCCATCGCGCCGGAAACCACCCGCGCCGAGGGCTACGCCTTCCTCACCGAACTGGTCATGCGTCTGTCGCGGCGCGGGCTGGTGATTCGCGAGGTCCCCATCACCTTCGTCGATCGCCAGTACGGAGCCTCGAAGATGTCCGGGCGCATCGTGGTCGAATCGATGCTGCTGGTGACGCGCTGGGGCGTCGTCGACCGTTGGAAGCGGTGGAGGGGTCGCTGAGACTCAGCCGAAGCGCCGCCGCCAACGGCGACCGATCGGCGAGTAGCGCACGATGCAGTACACGGCGCGCACCCCATCGCGCCATCCGATCTTCTTTCCTTCGGCGTAGGTCCGGCCCGAGTACGAGATACCGACCTCGAAGATACGGAAACGACCCTCCGCCAGTTTGGCCGTGATCTCGGGTTCGAATCCGAAGCGGTCCTCTTCGATGTCGATGGACTGGATGACCTCGCGACGGAAGCACTTGTAACAGGTTTCCATGTCGGTCAGGTTGAGGTCGGTGAACATATTCGACAGCAGGGTCAGGAACTTGTTGCCCATGCTGTGCCAGAAGTAGAGGACGCGATGCGGACGACCGGACAGGAAACGAGATCCGTACACCACGTCGGCTCGATCGTCGAGCAGGGGTTCGAGCAGAACTCCGTACTCGGCGGGGTCGTACTCGAGATCGGCGTCCTGCACCACCACGAAGTCGGCGGTGGCCCGTGAGAAGCCGGTGCGCAACGCCGCACCCTTGCCGCGGTTGTGCTCGTGCAGTACGACGGTGAGTCGAGGATCGGAGAGCCCCGCCAGGATCTCGCGCGAACGATCGGCCGAGCCGTCGTCGACCACCACGACCTCGGCCACCCACGGGGATCGCAGAACCTGTGCCACGAGCGAGGCGATGGTCGTTTCCTCGTTGTAGCAGGGGACGACGACGCTGAGACGGGGTGAGGGCGTCACGAGTCCGAAACCCTAGCGGGCGGTGGTCGAACGAGAGCGGAGGCGGCGAGAAGCACCACTCCGACGAGAGTCGGTCGGTGCGCGCGTTCGAAGGTCCGGGGCCACCAGAACGAAGGCTCGGCACCGGTGCGGAACTGTTGGGCGACCACGAAGAGCGCCGCGAGAGCCAGCAGGACTCCGCCGACGCGCGCGAGTGTTCGGGCGAGATGCCGATGCGGTGACGCGACGAGGGCGACGGTGGCGACTCCCCAAAGGGGCGACACCACCAGGGCCACCACTCCGGCGACGAGCAACGTGGTTCGGCGCCCCGTTGGCAGGGGTGGATCGGCATCGACGAGGTCCCCGACGAGCGGTCGACCGGTCCAGTTCTCTCGTCTGGTCGCTCGTCGTACCGCCGCGCATCCGAGCGCGACGAGACAGGCGAGCACGACTGCCGTGCTGGTGGCGAGTCCGATCCACATCCACGTCTGCGGGGTCCAGCGCAGGCGCAACTCGCGCTGGTCGGCGCCCGGGGGTAGGAACCACGTGGCGCGACCGGCGGCCGATGCCGACGGGGCGCCGAGATCGGTCCCGTCGACGATGGCCGACCAACCGGTGTTCCATCCGAACGGGGCCTCGAACCAGCAGCCATCCGCGCACGCCGTGAATCTCCAGAGCGACGATCCGCGCGAGGACGAATCGGGTGAGATCACGCGTGCGGAAACCACGGCGACACCGCCGAGCGAGGTCGATCCGAACACGACCCGATCCACGTCGAG
>Ga0172373_10006812_pt1 | contig 15061 bp, 11 predicted proteins | sample Lak10m_2_FD_114546 | JGI IMG/M metagenome (GOLD analysis project Ga0172373, IMG submission 114546) | Freshwater microbial communities from Kabuno Bay, South-Kivu, Congo - kab_092012_10m | ecosystem: Environmental > Aquatic > Freshwater > Lake | place: Democratic Republic of the Congo...
TACATCTAGTTGCCTCAGCGTGTGGAGGGGTATCGCACACCTTGTCTCCCTCTGTTTTACAATCATTATTTGAGGGGCAACCATCCGGACCTGATTCATCACCTTCAAAAGTATGATATAAGCCTAAAGAATGCCCCATTTCATGAGACAAAGTTTTTGACACTGTTGATGTGAAAACACTGGAACGAATAACACAACCATCTTTAACATCTCCATGTAAAGTAGGAGGATAAGCATATCCTCGGGTTCTAGTAGAATTATTTATTTCAGATACTAGATAAATGTTGTAATATTTATAGCGATCCCATCCTGCGTAACTTTTTAGAGTAGCATCCGAAATACCATCTCCTGTTAATCCACTATTAACACCGTTTGTTGAATATGACAAAACACTTGACATGTTGACTCTAGTAATACCATTTGTACAATTACCATTTGGATCTCTCACTGCTAATTCAAATGTTATTTCTGTATCAAAACCTTTGGCTTTAAAAGTTCCTTTATAAATGTTGTTTAAATCTGCAATTCGTTCTCTAATTACAGCATCACTAATATTAGTTCCAGAACCCAAAGCTTCGCCCAAATGCATCACATGCACCACTACCGGAATTGTATAACTTGTTGCAGTTGTTCTGTGAATAGAATATGATTTCTATAGCATTGCTTTTTCAAATTCCTGATGTTTTCGAGCATATTCCGGATCTGTTTTTAAAAGCTGTTGATGCATTCCTGATGCACCGCACTCCTCTGTCTGTGCTCTCAAAATAGCTCCTATAAAAAAGAAGCATAAAATAAATAACGAAATTGTTTTTTTCATTTTTGATTTTTGTTTATGATTTTTCGCAAAAATATAACATTATTTTTGTTAAAAAAAACTAAAAACCAAAGTTTTTTTGAGAAAAGTTCGAAGTGTAAAACAAACCCTTTAGCACTTTATGAGCAAATACAACTATTATAGTGTATTGAAATAAAAAGAAATAAATGTCGAGCATAAACTCGAACCAAAAATATTGGTGAAATAAAGCTTCACTATCCCTATCAATTAAGTATGGGTAGTATTATGTTTTTAATATCAACGAAATCCCAAGGTTTTGTAAAAAGGCCGTCTAAGCCGTAATGGGTTTTAAAATCGTTGATTTGTTCTGTATCTGCCTGACCGGTTAAAATAACTTTTTGAACTTCGGGAAATTTACTAATGGCATGTTTTAAAATATCTGTTCCTTTTGCGTCGTCTAAATGGTAATCCGAAATCACTAAGGCCAACTCATGACCGCTGTAGTAAAAATCATCTATCAATTGAATAGATTCATCTCCTGATGATGCCGCCTCCAACAAAATAGAATCAGGCAATATCCCGCTAATTTGAATGCGAAGGGATTCTAAAATGATGAATTCATCATCAATAATGAGTATGGCTTTATTCTTAGACATTAGCTACAAGACTATGAATGACATCCAATAAGTCTTTTTCTTTCCAAGGCTTTTGTAATACTTTTAATACAATATTCCTGTTCAGTAAATCAACAGACTTCTCTTCAGTAATTTGACCGGTAAGTAAAACAATGTTCAAATGAGCGAATTTAGCTTTAACTGTTGCCGCAAATTCATCACCTTTCATACCCGGCATTTGGTAATCTGAGATTACCAATAACAATTCAATACCTTCGCCAACCAAATCATCAATCACTTCAAGGGCTTCCTCTGCACTCTCTGCCAATTCAAATAAATATTCTTGTTTAAACGATTTTTCTATTTGTATTCTTAAGGAATCCAAGATGATGCGCTCATCATCCACGGCAAGTATCGCTATTTTTTTTGAACTCATTTTTTTAGGAAGTTTTATGGTAAAGATAGTATTTAGTTCAGTGCTTTCGCAAGTTATTTTTCCGTCATGTTTTTCAACAATGCTTTTCACAATATTTAAACCTAAACCGGTTCCTTCGCCTCTTTTTTTGGTGGTAAAAAACTCGTCAAATATTTTAGGTATAACGTCTTCCGGAATTTTTGGTCCGTCATTTTTTATTGAAACTATGTGTTCATTGCCGGTATCAGTATAATCAATTAAAATAGCGCATTTGTTGTTACTTGCTTGCAAGGCATTGTTCATAATGTTGGTCCATACTTGCGCAAGTTCATCCTCGTACCCGGTTAATGTAATGTTTTCGGGAATATTGTTTTTCACAGAGGCATGGTATTTTATTTTGTTCCACAACAACATAATGATGTTGTCCATGCTATCTTTGAGATTAAACGGCGCTTGTTCTTGTTGGTCGGTGCCGTGTGAGTACACATTGAGTGCTTTGATAATTTTACTGCTTTTGATGGCGCCCTCATTAATGGTTTTGAGAGAGCGTTGAATGTTTAGCAATACTTTTATCATTTTCATAATTTCCTGACAGGAATCTAGCTGAAGAAGTAACTGTAACTCCTCTGTTAAGTTTTCAAAACCAAGTGCCGCAAGCTCTTTGGATAAAACAAATGCATTTTCATTTTCAGGAAAATGCAGATTAATTTCTTGTAGAATTTGTTTAGCAAACTGGCGTTGAACGATGGTGCTTGGAGCATTTATAAGGTTGAGCTGAGCATACATTTTCAAGGCGTGTTTTAAATCGCTTAAAGAAAGGTTATTGATGATGCGTGTAAAATCTGTTGAAAATAAATAGTCTAAATTGTCAGCCGACGCTTTTATAGCACCTAATGGGGTGTTTACCTCATGCGCAATACCGGCAATCAACACCCCAAGTGTAGCCATTTTTTCTTTCTTCACAATCTCGTCTTGCGATTTTTGAATCTGAATGATACTTAGTTCTAAATCGCGAGTTTTTTCGGATACTTTTTGTTCTAAATTTTCATTTATGACTGTAATTTCAGCTTGTTTGCTCTCTATTTCCTGAATATAGCTTTTTATTAATTGTTCCTTTTCTATTCTGTCGGTAATGTCAATCTCTATGGCCATAAAACCTTCAGGAATTCCTTTTTCGTTATAAATTGGCTGTATATACAATTCGAGCCAATAGCTTTTTCCTGTTTTTGATTTATTATGAATTTCTGTTTTAAAGCTTTTAAAAGCTTTTAAATTTTCTCGTATAAATGCTTTTGTTTCTGTATCGGTTTCATCAAGCTGAAACATTCTTGGGGTATTCCCAATAATTTCTTCTCTGCTGTAACCCGTTAACTTTAATAAACTATCGTTTACAAAAAAGTATTTGTTGGTTCAAATCGGTAATGATAATGCTGTTAAAAGAGTTTTTAACTGCCTGCGATAATTTTCGTAATTCGGCATCGGCATTTTTTCGTATTGTAATATCTTGTACAGTGCCTGTTAAATAGCATTTCCCTGTTTCCTTATCTGTCGAACATTTTCCGTTTATGGCTATCCATTTCAAAGAATCCGTATTTTTTTCCTGGGCTGCGGTTTTTAACTCTATGCTAAACGGAAGTATTGGCTGACGAAAAATATTAGTTTCAAACTCTTCGGTGTACGCTTCATCAATAATGGCTTTAAAATCTTCTATCTGCTTTAATTCGACGCCAACTATTGTTTCTAAATTCGCAGAAAAGTGGAAACGATGTGTTTGAAAATTATAACTGTAATAGGCTAAAGCTGCTATTTCCTGAGCTTCATTTAAGCGAGTAAGTGTTTGATTGAGGTTTTCTGTGCGTTCGGTAATTTTATTCTCCAAGCTATCCAATAGGTTTTTGTTTTCCTGCTTTTGTAGCAGTAAACTATCTTTTAGGCTGACTAATGCATTTTGTAACAATCCTATTTCGTTGGTAGCTTGTTGGGGTATAATATCAAACTCGTTGTATTTTTCTTCCTGTAATAATTTTGCGTTTCTAATAGCTAATTTTATTGGGGCTGATAAGTTTCTGGCTACCATATAAAAAAGAGTGGTAGTAATTGTTAAAATAAAAAGTAGCGTGAAGTATATCGGTAAATTGGATTTTTGAACTTCATCAGTTATTCTTTTCCTGCTAATACCAATCACAATTCTTCCCTTCATGATGGCAGAGGAAAATGCCTCTGATTTAAAAATATATTGGGTACTGTCGAGTTTATGAAAATCAAATCCGGGATAATCGCTAATTAACGAAAAAACACTTTCTTGGTGTGTTACAGAATCTTGTTGTGTTAATACCAAAAAATCAAAATCTTTCTTTTTGGTTTGGTAATAATTAACTGATTTGGTGAGTTTCTGAAAATTATTTTCATCTAACGAGAGTTCTACACCAAGGGCAATGGTTCGCGTTAACTCCTCCAACTCTTTACCCCTATACTTAATAATGGCTTGTTTTTGCTGATAGGTAAAATAATAAATTACCAAACCGGACGAAACAAACAAGATAGAGGAAAAATAAACCCATATTTTAAAAGATATATTTCCAAATACTTTCATGACCAAAAACTTATTCTTTTACTTCAATTACCAAGTCTGCTGCTTTCGATTTATTTTTTGCGTGTATAAATCCAATAGCACCTTTATTGTTTTGAACAAAACGTATGGTTTCCTCATCGGTTGCAAAAAAGAAAGGAGGATCTGTTCTTCCCTGAAAAACAAGTGAAAGCCAGTATTTTTGCATACCGTTAACTGTAGTTTTATAAATAGTAGTAGCCACCGTAGGAGCCAATTCAGATTTTTGGGAGGGTAAGGCAACAACTACTTTTTTGCCATTTGCCCAAAAGTTGGATTCGCCTTTAGCATATAGTAGTGTTTGTTTTTTGGATAAAGAGTTATTTCCGGTTTCATTGCCAATTACTACCAAGTCGGGCGACAATTGGGCAAATACAGATTTTCCGGCAACCAACATGAACAAAAATACCGCTATTATTTTTAATTTTCTAAAACCCATACGCCAACTGTATTTTAAATTCATAACTATCCGGGCCACTGTTATGGTTATGGCTGCTTATTAAAGCGTGATTTGGTGAAATTTTAGCAACGTGCAGTTTTACATTTAGCATGTGGGTAACATCGTAACGACAACCTAGTATGATTTTGTTTCTGCTAAAATGTCCAACATGTACATCTTTATTTGAAATATCAATAAAATCATAGGATATAAAAGGAGTGTACTTGTCGTTAATTTTATAACCTAGGTAAGTATAACTGCTCATATTTACAGCAATACCTAAAGTATCGGTGCCGGTTTTATTGATACACGATTCATTTAAAAATTCGAGTTTATCAGAGAAATAGGCCGCTGAGAACGAAAATAATTCGAAATTAACATTGCCTTTGTATTTGGCTAAAGCTACTTGATGGATGCTAGATGAATGTCCGCTGTGAACACCTGAATAATTTCCTTGTATGTAATCGTAATAATAAGAAGCTCCTATTCTGAGGTTATCGATGGGCTTAAAATGGACAGCCGCCATTACCGAATTGTTCAGTCCTACATCACTAAAATCTGTTGACGAAATGCCGTTGCCAGTTACAATGTCATAACCAAAACGCAATTTTCCTAAATTTTGTCCTTGTAAACGAATACCTAATGTATGCACAGGTACCAAATATGAAAAAGCAAGAGGTCTGTCAACAGTCGGAAAAAATAAGCGTCCGTGGTGGTACACGTCATTCCAATGATTAATGGGCGTATGCATTTTACCAACTATTAAACTGTGATTTTTATAATAATCAAATTTCAATTGTGCCCGTTCAATGCTTGGTATAAAAAACGATGGCGACTTCCCATCGTAACGAATGACATTTTCACCTAGAAAAGAAATACGGTCGGTGAGTTTAGAGGTAATAAAAAAATCTTGTTCGCCAATGCTGAAATACGAATTACTTCCGGTTGACAATTTATCAAAATCGTATTCTAAATGTCCGAAAAAATTAATCTGTGTCTTTTTTCTCTCTTCTTGTGCCTTTAAACAACATGTTGTAAAAAAGAACAAAACTATACACAGTTTTTTGAAATACCTCAGCCGACTTGGTGAATAGAGACGCTGCGCCATTTGATGATTCAGTGATTGTTTCATTTACTATTTTTTAATAAGATGGTTGTTTAGCCAATGTAATGGTAAAGGTTGTTTTTTCGGGATTACTTGTACACTTAATTGTACCCTTGTGTTTTTCAATGATATTTTTTACAATGTTTAAGCCTAGTCCGGTACCATCTCCTCTTTTTTTAGTTGTAAAAAATTCATCGAAAATTTTAGGTAAAACATGCTCCGGAATTTGTGGGCCGTTATTGGCAAAAGAAATGATATGATTGCTTTCGTCTTCGGTATAATCTATCCAAATGGTACATTCGTAATTAGCTGCTTGTAAAGCATTATTAATAATATTCGTCCACACTTGGGATAACTCCTCCGGATTTCCGGTTATATGTAGCGGTTTGTTGATATTATTAATTAACGAAGATTTATATTTTATTTTGTTCCAAAACAATGTAATAACAGAGTCTACATTTTCGAAAAGGTTAAATGTTGATATTTCATTCTCTACATTACCATGCGAAAAAGTATTGAGTGCTCTCACTACTTTACCGGCCTTATCAACTGCCAAACCAATGGTTTGAATAGAAGTTTTTAACTTGTATAAATCACCGGCTAAATCAACAATGGTTTGGTACTGAGGATGTATAAGAAAAGGTGCTAAAGCCGGTTCAAGTTCAGAAAAACCTAATTCTACCAATTTTCGAGCGAAGAAATTTGTATTGGTAATGGCTACAAATTTTTGTTTTAGTTCATATTCTATAGCTTTTATAAATTGCCGTTCCTCTCTGGTAGTGTAGTTTTTTGCTCCGTGTTTTACTAATGAGAATAATTCTAAACTCTGAATAATTAATTCCTGGGGTGTGGTTTTTAATTTTTCTATAAATCCATTCATTAAACCTTGCTCCACATTTTCGTTTGAAGCCTTAATGGCCCCTAAAGGTGTATTAATTTCATGAGCAATACCCGCAATCAACATTCCTAAAGTAGCTAATTTTTCTTGTTGCACAAGGTCAGCTTGCAGGGTTACTAATTCTTTGATGGCTTGATTTAAAGAGTTGTTTTTTTCTTGTAATTCGTCTTGCGACTTTTTTAATTGTTCAGTTTCATAGGCCAATACGATGATATCAGCCACCGAACGTGCAAATGAAATGTCATTATCCAAAAACATTTTTTGCTCGCCAATGTATTCGTTACAAATCACTCCTATTGATTTTTCAGCTTGCAGCAAAGGTACATCGAGCATGGATTTTATATGGAGTGGTTGCAAATAGGTTTCTTTAAATTCAAAGGTAGCAGGATGTTGTTCGGCATCCGTTGCGTCAATCACTTTTTTGTCTTTCAAGGCATTAAAGTAAGCAGGCACATCTTTAGCCCAAATGGTTGTTCCTTCAATAAATGCATCACCTGCTTGTAAGTAAATGTAATTAGCGCTGATGTTTGTACAGTCTTCGTTATACAACCAAACGGAGGTACGTCCACAGCCAAGATTTTCGGCTGTTTTTTGATGAATAATTTTTAATTTCTCATCCAGGGGCATACTTTGAGGTAAACTACGCATCTCTAACAGCGCGTGTTGATGACTGATGAATGCTTCGTTTTTTTCCTGCTCTTGTCTTTCTTTTTGTTTAATATCTGTAATATCATGCAAATACAAGCGTAGTATTTTCTTTTCTTCCAAAAAGAATACATTACGTTCATAAAATTTATCGTTCAATTCAAATGTAATTTTAGATGTATCTTTTTTGATAATCGTTTCTTCACTGATATTAAATTTTTGAATAAAATCGTGATAATTAGGTGTATCGTGCTGACTGAATTTTTGTTTGGCAGCAGGATTCATGTAAGTAATTTCTTTTTTTTCGTAATTAAACTCAAATACCGGATTGGGATTTTGTTCAGGAAACAGCGCTAAACTTTTGATTTCTTTGGTTCGTTCGTGAATACGCTCTTCCAACACTGCATTCAAATTCAATAGCGTATTTTTAGAGTCTTCTAACTGTTTGTTTTTATCGCGCAATAAACTATTTAATTTGTTTAAATCTTCCAATCCTTTGGTTGATGTTTGCTGTAAAAACAAGTATTCCGCTATATAGTCTTGTCTCGGAAAATCGGTTAACTTAACCAAATAATTGGCTAGTGGCAGTTGCGTATTAATAACCGGTGTAGCAAATATAAAATAGGTATACTCATCATTCTTTTTTACCGAACATTTGTATTTCTGCTTTTCATCAGCAGATGCAAAAAACAACATGCGATTGTGTAAATCGCTGCCATCTAATAATTTTTGTGCATCAAAGCGTGAATTCCAATGGAAAAATTGGCTGAATAATTTTCCCCTGTCAATTTCCGGATTGGCTTTCCTAAAATTTTGCCTAAACTCTACTATTTCATTATAGTTATTGATTAAAAAATAATAGGGTGTCGAAAAATTAATGCAATCAATTAAAAATTGCTTAGACTGTTCGAGTAAGTTATTCTTTTTCTTAATGCTGAATGAAGCGATGACTTTTTTGGCAAGAATTTTCAGCGCCTTAATTTGTTGTTGGCTTAGTTCTCTTGGCCTACTGTCAATGGTACAAATGGTTCCTAATGCAAAACCATTTTCATCAACCAATGGTACTCCTGCATAAAAAACAATATCCGGATTACCGGTTACCAAAGGGTTATCCTGAAAACGTTCATCTTTTCGAGCATCCTCCACAATCATCACATCGGTTGGATTTAAAATGGCATGACCGCAAAATGAGATTTCGCGGCCGGTTTCGCTGGCGTCAATCCCTACCTTCGATTTAAACCATTGTCGGTGAGCATCAATTAAACTAATGACACAAATAGGTGTTTGACAAATTTCGGAAGCCACGGTAGTAATATCATCGTACTCTTGCTCGTCAAGGGTATCTAATATATCATAGCTTCTGAGGGCTTTTAACCGTTCAGCTTCATTATGAGGTAATGCAGGAGCAATCATCTTTTTAATTCCATTCTATTTTAAACACCTCGCACTCCTTGTTTTCAAGTTTAGTTTCGATGTGCTGAACACTATAATTGTTCAAGTTAAAACGTTTACATAAACCTTTTAGTAAACCAATCACCATTGGGCTCATGCCTTCGCGTTGCGAGCGGTATTCTAATTCAATAGAATTGTCTTTTTCGTTACGCGTAGAAAATTGTGGGGCTACTAAATGTGGCATGATATGATTTAAACGGCTGTGCAACATATCTAAGTTGTTTAAAAAATCAACTAAGTTGTCGCCGGCCAATTGCATCATATCGCCATAACCTTGGTCAACGGTATATAAAATCCAATATTCGCCAAATGCCTCAAGCACCACAGATGAATCAGCACCCAATACTTTTGAAGAATTTTTTACTAAGGTATAGGTTAACGCATCGGGGTAAGACTGCATGCCTACAAAAAAATCGTCCTCAAACCCACTTAACTTTTTTATTTCACTCCATTTGTCTTCTCCAAATTTTTCACATACTAAATCTTGAATCGCTTTATTTACTAGTCCGTACATTGTTTATTCGTTTTTATTATTGTTAGTTTTAATTGTAATTTTTATAGGGAGTTTGAATTTAAGCTATAAATTCAAATTCGAAAAGAAAGTGTTTGTGTTCAGGAAAAACAGCCGTTCCTTTTAATTGTTTAATAAAATTTTCCATTAACCTAAAACCAAACCCTCCATTCTTCAACTGTTTCAATGGTTCCGGCAAGCCATTTCCTGTATCGGTATAAGTCATCTTGTATGTTGTTTGCTCTTTCTCAATGGCTATTCCTATTTTCACTTCATCATTCACTATACCGTACTTACAACTGTTTGAGATAAGTTCGCTAAGTAATAATCCGAATGAAATAGATTTTGACAGTGACAAAGAAACCTCTGGCTGAATATTAACATCAAAATGGATATGTTTTGTATTTCTATTATCAAACAATTTTTTATAGTAATTCGCTAATTCATGGGAATAATCATGCAAATTAACTTCTGAAAAAATACCACTTTGATACAATTTTTGATGAACCAAAGCAATGGTTTTGATGCGCATTTGAATGTCCGTCAAATTTTCAGCTAACTGTACATCCGTTGTCTTACTTTTTTTCAATTCGATAATACCATCAATAATCGCTAAGTTATTTTTTACGCGATGATGCACTTCACCTATTAAAACATCGTTCTCTTTGAGTTTAAATTCAAGTTGCTCAATTAACTGTTTTTCTTCGGTAATATCTATAATATAAACAATAATTTTAAGTTCACTATCTGAGGTTTTGATTACTGAAAAACGCAACGAAAACACCTTTTCCAAATCTGTATCAGGCATTCGGTATTTCCAATCGCTTGTTACTAAAAAGTTTCCTTGATTTTTTATTTGTTCCAAGCTTAATTTTTGTTGCGTCGTCTCATCTAAAAAGTCAAAAATAGCTTTAAACTCATTTTTACCTTCTCTTAATCCCAATACCTTTCCTGCAAATTCATTGGCATATTCGCGAATAAAACCCTGACTATCTTGGTTAAACTTAAACAGAATAAAACCTCCTCGCGTAGTGTTGATGATAGATTGCAACAATTTTTCTTTTTCTTCAATTTTTGCCACACTCTTTTTTAAGTCAGTAATATCAACTGAAAAGCCAAAAAGGTTATAAGTTCCTTTTTCATGATTAAAAATGGCTTTTTTACCACATAAAAAATGTTTTGTTTGATTTCCAAAATCCACGTCCATCTCAAACTTTATTAAGGAGTCGGGTTGCTGCATGGCCTGAATATCAGTATCTTTTAGTTGTAAAGCACAATGTTTCGGAAAAAGTTCAGCATCTGATTGAGAAAGCACTTCTGAACCTAGTGTTTTTTGCATAATCTCATTGGCGTGCAGGTAATTACTGTTTTCATCTTTGATGTACAAACAAATAGGCACCGAATTAAAAACAGTTTGCAATAATTTCTCTTGCTCAATAATTTTATTTATGGCCTGTTTTTTTTCCGTCACATCTCTAAAAAAAGCATGCGTAGCCACCATCTTACCATTTTGTAACAATGGCACCACATTTCCCTCTAGTAAATAACGTTTTCCACTTTTAGAAACAAATTCTACACCAACATCTTTCAAAGCTTTTCCTGATAAAACCTCCTGAAACATCAGCGAACAGTGGGGTTTATATTCATCTGCAATAATGTCAAACAAGTTCATGGTAGCCGCTTCTTCTTCTGTATATTCCAATTTTTGATGCCAAATAGAATTACAAAACAATAACTTACCTTCTGCATTAAAACTTTGAATAATTTCGGGACTGTTATCTATAAAATCTCTGTATTTTTTCTCGCTTTCAGCCAACTTCCCTTTTGATAAAATAACCTCTGTAATATCTACTACCGAACCAACAATCAACACCTCTTTATTTGGTTCCTGATATAAATCTGAATTAACCGAGATTGTAATCATCTTGCCCACCTTGGTTTTTCCCTTCAGGTGGTAATTCTTTACATGTTGTTTCTCTTCCATTTCTTTCAAAAAACGAATTCGTTCGTCCGAATCAAGATATAATTCAGAGGTATTGAATTGAAGCAACTCCTCTTTAGATTGGTAACCAAACATATTAGCAAAAGCATCGTTACAATCTATCAATTGTCCCGCTTTAGTACTCATATAAAATCCGGTTTGGCTATTCTTAATGAGGATGTTTTCTAGTTGACTATATTGCATAAAAAAAGTTAAAAGAGTGAAGTTAAAAAAGATAAATGACATTTTTTTAACAAATACCTTATGTATTGATGTTTAAAAATAGTTAGAACAAACAATAACCATGATTTTTCATTAACTTTGAGTTAACACATCCTGTTAACTCGACACTTTTGTTTTGTTCAGGTCATAAGCTTTTTGGATGAAATTACCATTTTACAAAAAAATAAACGACAGCATCGAATGGACTCAAACTAAACTGTCCAAAAATCAATTTATTATTTTTTCCAGTATCCTTGTAGGATTATCGGTTGGATTGGCGGCCATTCTTTTGAAAACGTTTGTTCACTATATCTTTTTAATAGCTACTTATAAAGGATTTGGGAATTTACATTATTCGTTTCTTGTTTTACCAATTATTGGAATTTTACTAACCGTGATAACGGTTCAAAAGGTCTTAAAAGGTAAGCTCGAAAAAGGCTTGTCTCACATTCATTTTGCGTTGGCAAAAAAATCCAGTATCGTACCCCGAGAACAGATGTATGCTCAAATTGTAACGAGTTCACTTACTGTTGGTATGGGGGGATCTGCCGGATTAGAAGCACCCATTGTTATTACAGGTGCAGCATTTGGCTCTAACTATTCAAGAACTTACCGTTTGAATCACCAAGACAGAACTTTATTACTGGCCTGTGGTATTGCATCCGGAATTGGCTCTGCTTTCAATGCTCCTATTGCCGGAGTATTATTTGCCCTCGAAGTATTACTCATCGACATTAGTATTTCAGCATTTACACCTCTTATAATTGCCGCAGCAACGGGTGCGCTGATCTCAAAAATTATTTTACAAAATGATATTCTCTTGTCTTTTAATTTACAACAATCCTTTAATTACTTGAATGTACCTTTTTATGTTCTATTAGGTTTATTGGCTGGTTTAATTTCTGTTTACCATTCACGAACGTTTACAAAAATTGAAAATTACTTCAGTAATTTTAAAAGTCATGAATATGTTAACGTACTTATTGGGGGTAGTTTACTGGCAGCACTACTGTTCATTTTCCCCTCTTTGTTTGGAGAAGGATACCAAAGTATCAAACAACTATCTCTTCAGCAACCTGAAAATTTATTAAACAACAGTATTCTTGAAAATTACAGACAAAATGAATGGGTAGTATTGAGCTGCGTAGGTGTACTTATTTTTGTGAAAGCCATAGCCACAGCGCTGACGATTGGTAGTGGCGGTAATGGAGGTAATTTTGCGCCATCACTATTTGTAGGCTCTTACTTAGGTTTTTTCATTTCAAGAGGATTAAACAAATTGCAAATAGCTACTTTACCCGAAAGTAACTTTACTATTGTGGGCATGGCCGGTATATTAAGTGGTCTTTATCACGCTCCACTTACTGCCATATTTTTAATTGCTGAAATAACCGGAGGCTATGTCCTTATGATTCCTTTAATGATTGTATCTTCCATTAGTTATGCTATTTCAAAATACTTTGAACCCTACTCAATGGACACTAAAAAACTGGGAAAAAGCGGAAAGATATTTACCTACGACAGAGATCATAATATTTTAACTACAATCCGAACTACTCAGCTTATTGAAACTAATTTTCAAAAAATAAAACCTAACGACACATTAGGTAATTTGGTTGAAATTATATCCAAATCTAAAAGAAATATTTTCCCTGTAACAAATACAAATAATGTATTATTAGGTATCATTATACTAGATAATATTCGTGACATTATGTTTAAGAATGAACTTTATAATAAAATAACCGTTAAGGAGTTAATGACAAAACCACCAGCTACTATAACGTCGCATCAAGACATGGAGTCTGTGATGAAATTATTTGACGAAACTGGTGCTTGGAATTTACCGGTTATTGACAATGGACAATATGTTGGTTTTATTTCGAAATCAAGTGTGTTTTCGAGTTACAGAACTAAGTTAAAATCTACAACAATTACCTAACTCATTTTTCAGGAAACATGACTCGTTTTTGTTGCCTATCAATAAATCCCTAACTTCAAATTCTTATTTTTTATAATCAGAATACTAAAATTATGACAAAGACTGATTTGAGAGCTTATTTAGATAATTACTGTTTCTTTGGTTTATTTCAGTCAAATAATAATAACGGAAAAAACACACTTTTTTTGTCTAATAAAAAACCTGTAAAAGAACTCATTTCGAATAAAGATTATATGGTCTTCATCAGTTACGACTATAAAAATGCCATTGAAAAATTTCATGAAAAACAAAATAATCCTTTAAAGTTCCCCCAGCAGCTTTTCATTGAAATTGAAAAAAAAATTCCTTTTAACGAAATTCACCTAAACACCGACGGTATATATGATGCATCTGACATTTTTATTAAACCAACGGTTACGAAAGAAAAATATATCGAAACCGTTCATGCACTAAAACATCACATTCAAAAAGGAGATATATACGAAATTAACTATTGCATCACATTTGAAGCTCATGATGTTACCATCGACCCCCTTAGCATATACCAAAAACTAAATCATATCAGCCTTGCCCCTTATGCTGCTCTCGTAAAAATGAATGATCTATTTATTATTTCATCAAGCCCTGAGTTGTTTTTAGAAAAAAGAAATCAAATGCTTTACACGAAACCAATTAAAGGAACCGCTAAAAGAGGTATGACACACACAGAAGATCAGACAATTAAAAATACACTTAGAAATAGCCTTAAAGAACAAACAGAAAATGTGATGATTGTGGATGTGGCTAGAAATGATTTATCTCGGATAGCCGATAAAGGAACTGTGGTAGTCAATAAATTATTCAATATAGAATCTTACCAACAAGTGCACCAAATGGTAAGTACGGTAAGTTGTGTATTAAAAGAAAACACTTCATTTAACAGTATTATAAATGCTACCTTCCCGATGGCAAGTATGACAGGCGCTCCAAAAATACGTGCAATGCAATTGATTGACGAATATGAAGTGTATAATAGGAGTGCTTACTCAGGGGCGTTGGGTTATATTGAAGAAAATGGAAATTTTAACCTCAGTGTTCTTATTAGAAGCATTTTTTATAATCAAGAAAAAAAACACCTAAGTTTTACTGTAGGTAGCGCTATTACGGCCATGTGCAATCCGGAGGATGAATATGATGAATGTTTACTAAAAGCCAAAGCTATGATGCAAGTACTTAGTGGTGGGTAAAGACCACAGACGTAGTATTACAAAAACATGATAATTAAAATAAAGGAATGAGATATATAAAGCTAAATTCATCAATTCTACTCATACATTTTTTAACAATACTATTTGTAGCAAAAGGACAACATACAAATAAATTTATAGAAATTGATGAGCTACTCAAAACCAACTCCATGATTGATGCGATGACAGCTCTCAATAAATTAAAAAATCAATTTCAAAAAGACACTA
>Ga0172373_10006813_pt1 | contig 15060 bp, 24 predicted proteins | sample Lak10m_2_FD_114546 | JGI IMG/M metagenome (GOLD analysis project Ga0172373, IMG submission 114546) | Freshwater microbial communities from Kabuno Bay, South-Kivu, Congo - kab_092012_10m | ecosystem: Environmental > Aquatic > Freshwater > Lake | place: Democratic Republic of the Congo...
CGAACGTCGGGTCCAACGTTAAAGTAGCTCCTATGTTTAGGTATCTGATGTTGAAGGCATAGCATCCCTGCGCCGCTGCATCCACCATGGATTCGACGATGTCTTCGATCGGCATTATTCGGTGCCTTTCCAAATGCGAGAGTATCTGCTCTCTTACCCAGCTTTCTGCTTCCATATGCTTTCGATCTTGATTCTTCTGATCAGCGATTTGTTTCTCGTCCACCAAGGTATGTTCTGCCTGAATGGAGACTTTTCCGAGAATTCGCGATGTGCTTTGGCGTTCATATGATATGCTTGTCTATCTTAGATATGTATTCGTACGCTTCTGCTTCGAGAAGCTGCGACTTCAGCGCTATCAGGTGCTTCTGAGGCGCGGCCGATAGAGCCAGGTCCACATGTCCTTCGTCGAAGTAGCTTTCGTATATCAGAAGCTTCAGCGCCTTGTTGATGAAAAGCGACTCCTGCATCTCTTCGTCGTTCTTTTCCTGGAGTTCCTTGAGGAATTCTTTGTGGCATGCTATCATATATTCGTGCGTCTTCGACTCGCCTATGTATTCTGCTATCATCCTAGGAAGGTCTTGCTTTTCTATTCCGTACTCCTTTGGCTTCAGCGCCATGTCCATCAAGAAGCCTATGGCCATTTCCTTTCTCTGGACTTTGGATATGACTATTTCTAGGACGTTCGCGTCCTTGTATGACTCATCGAATATGCATTCGTATATTAGCTCAGTGTCGCTTTTCATGGAATTGTGTATTTCATGCTAAGATATTCAAAAAAATGGAATTTGGATCTAATATATACAAGAAAAATTTCAAGGCGAGCATGGATATAAAAGGAACTATCAGATTCACTGAAGACGGCTTCGTTCTGAAGCCATATGGCGGCGAAAGCGAGGCATGGTACAAAAGCGCCAGCGTAGGCGATTCTTATATAGCTATAGATGGATTCAAATACCGTCCGTCCAGCTTCAAGCCGAAAGAAGCGATTTCTTTCGATTCTGAGGATGAGGACGAATAGAGAGAGCCGGCTTTATGCCGGCTCTCTTCATATGCCGATATCCTTCAGCTTCTTCTGTCTTAGAAGAGAGCTGTATTCTTCCATCTTTATGTAGAACTCTTCCATAATAGGCTTCGCTCTATATCCGTCTATGGCGGCTTCTCCTATGGCGCAGCTCGCTATTATTCCGGACTCGTCTGAGGATATCCTGGCGTCTCTCAGGTTTACCCTCAGCGGCTGGTCTATGTGCGCGTTGTATTTGTAGAGGCAGATGTCTTCTATCAGCCCGTAGTCCAGCTTCATTTCTTTTTGGCTTTCTTTTTCGCCTCGGCCGCTTCTGCCTTTATCTTGGCCTTTGCCGCGCGGTAGCTCTTCTTCTGGCCTTCTGTGAGATCCTTGACGACGACGGTAGTCATCACATAGCTTTTCTTGGCAGGATCGTAGACCCAGTCTCTCTTTCCGACAGGAGCTATGTCCATGTAGCTGTAGATCCTCAGAAGCGTGTCGTACCACTCCTCGGTGTCGAGGCAGTAGTTCAGGAAGAGCTGCCTGTACTTGGCGAAGTATTTCTTCATCGCCGCGGCGTCGTTCTTTGCCAAGAATTCCCATTCTTTCATAGCGGTGGCCGCGAGTGGGTGCGTCGCGTCCTTTCCTTTCTCGAACATGCGAATGAACCTGGAGTGCAGCTCGGACTTCTCCGAGTCTACTTCGAGCAGCGACGTGAGCTGCACTTCTCTCTTCAGAGAGTCCAGATGCTCCGCTATCCCGTATGTCGCCGTGTTCTCGTATACCTGTATGGTTCCTTCGACGCCTTCCGGCATCTTCTTCAGTTCCTTCAGCATAGTCGCCTCGTCGTAGTAGAGCTTCGTCTCGTTGTGCCAGTACTGGTTGTTTGGCCCGTAGCGAGCCTTGTATTTTACTTTCCAGATCATTTTCCGTCTCCTAGAATCTCGTTAAGCTTCTGCTCTCTGATGTAGTCCAGAGTGGCGGTCTTGTATCTGGTCTCCTTGAACTCGTAGGGCATGGCGAAGCTCACGCTGCTCCAGTATGGCTCGTCCCATGAAGAGTATGTTCCTTCGAGGAGCACGTATAGGTTGTGGTTCGTAAAATAGAGGCATACCAGGTACTCGTTTCCGTCGCCGTAGTTCATGTCGTAGACTATATCGAATTCTGGGTTCCTATATTCTACGTATAGGTTGTAGAACCAGTCTTTGTCGTTCGACTTCACTTTTTCAATCAATTCTTGTCTGCTGATCGTCATATCTCTCGTTTTTTATTTTTCTATATCTTTCGTGCATGCTGGACATCGAAGCCGTCCAATAGCTTTTGCTCCATCCTTCTATGATGTGGTCTGCCAGCCATTCCGGGTGCAGCCTCGTCACCAGCGTCCTCTGCGCCGCTCCGTACGCCGCCGCGTCTGGGAGGTGCGAATATCTCTCGATGGCGATGACGTATGCCTCTTCGAATATCGCGTCTACTCTTTCCATTCTCGTCATGGAGAAGAACTTGTCTCTGTCTGGCGAAACTTCGCCTTCCGCGACGAACTTCTTGTATGTGGGCGGAAATCTGAGGGCTTCGTGAAGCGAGTCGTGCGACTCCTTCCTATTTACCCTGTCGTCGAAGAAATTTCCTGGAAGCACCTCGAAGTCGGTCCTCTTCTGCTCTCCGTGCTTTTGACGCCAGAATTCTCTGAGGTCCGCGAAGAAGGAAGGGACTATCTTGCACCCTTTCATCTGCAGGAACCTGATGTCCGCCATCGTCTTCTTCCAGTGTATGTCGTATATGGCGTGCGACGCCTTTACAGTATACATCTCGTCTGGAGTCATCTCCCGGTCTGGCGCGAAGGGGAGGAAATGGTATTCCTCTCTCGGGCTGGACGGCTTCAGCTGGCACGGATCGCTGGTTATCCAGTCGATGTCGTTGGGCTCCCTGAAATCGGGAAAGTGCTTCTTTATCAGCGTGGATCCGAACAGGTTCATACTATTTCGCTTTTGTATATGTAGATGGTGTCTCCGATTTTGGATCGCCCGCATCTTTCCGAGAAAGAGGCGCCGCAGTCGAGATAGACCATGCATGTCCTATCGAACTCGATGGTAGACCTCTGCCTTTCTGATATGGAGTCTACCACGCACGCGGTCATTTCGCCTTTTGGCCTATGTCCTTTTCCGGTGCATGACGCGAGCATGGCAGTTGCCAATATGAGCAATGTCGATTTCATATCTGTGTTTTATGAGAAGATCTCTTTTAGTTTTATCAATACCTCGTCGATTTGTTTGTCGTTGTCGAAAGGATACATGAACGGGCAAAGAGAAGGGTCTGCAGAGGTGAACATCGTCTTCGTGAAATATTCGTTTTGGAAGAATCTAGATTCTGCCTTCGTCAATATTTCGGAGCATGTCGGCTCTGAAGTAAGCAGCCCGCATAGCCAAGATCCACCTTTTTCTTCCAAAAGCACGCATGGATGCTTGAATACTGGATGCATCAGCACGTCGCCTTTCTTGTATAGAGATGGAATCTTCTTTCCTTTCGCGGCGGATTGCGCGAGAGCTGCCGGAGCAGGCGCTGCCGATGTGAGAGGAGCGTCCGCCAATTGGTCTACCCACGATTCTACTGCCTTTCTGGAATCTATGATGCTGAAGTTTCCTTTGACGCTGGCTAGGAATTCGTGCTTTGTCATCTGCGTCGGAGTAAGCAGCGCGTTCGGAAGCGGAGTAACCCATCTCTTCAGCGTCTCGAAGTCGTATTCCTGCTTTATCTTTTCCTTGAATATTTCCTTTGTCATTCCCATGTCGATGCTGTTTGTTTCACAAATATAAGGAAAAATCCCGGCTAGATGCCTAGCTGGGATATTTTTTGGTCTCTGATGAAAGTCTTCAGTTCTACTTTTCGGAAGTTGGACGCGTGCCGCGCCCTTCCGTCTTCGGTATGGAAGTATATTTGGTCTACCTTGGCGCCGTTCTTTCGCTTTCGCTTTTCGGCTCCGACTATCAGCACCAGCTCTTCTCCTAGATAGAGGTAGTTGGGTATTCCGTTCTTCTCGAGCGTTTCCCAGTATTGGCCAGTAGGCTTTTGAATTGTTGTTTCTGCGGCTTTTCGTTTTTGTTTATATTCCTAATTGTTCGAGCTTCTTGTCTCTTCTCTCTGTGGGATCGTGCAGCGCGTATATCGAGTTCTTCGTTATCAGAACGCATCCTTCGATGATCCTTTCCACTGTCGAGGTGTGCCAGGATCCCTCGTCTATGTAGTATGGCTGCCCTTCCATAGGCGGCGCGTCTTCTTTTCCCTTTATCGAATGGCCTTCGCAAACGTTCAAGTGTCCGCGCATTCCCATCTTCGGGCTTCCTATTATGGACTTCGACGCCTTCAGCATCGCGTATTCTTCGGAGCAGTGCTCTCTGAGCATACGAACGTAGGTGTCGCATGGCTCGCCTGCGTCGCTCACGACCATCATGATCGGCTTCTTGCCTATCTCCCGCCTGGAAGGTATCGCGGGAAGCCGGTTCCCGATCTTGTATATCTCTATCTCTCTCTTCATAGTTTAAAAATAAGGCAAGCCGAGCTTAGCCGCGATTCTGTTCTATCCTATCATTTGTCTATGCCACTAACCCGGCCTCTTCGAATAGCTCACCTTCTCGGCCTGTTTGTGTTGCATCCTCGGCGGTGATGGCGGCTGTCTAGGCCTCCCGCCTTAAGCTACGATGTCGCGAACTTCCTCAGGCTTTCGCCCGCGATAGGTTCTCTTGCTTGCCTTGTATGTTATATTCCTAGCTCGTTGAGCCTTTCTTCTCTGATTTCTTCCAGCGAAAGGAACATGCTGGCCGGAAAAATCCTTTGCTTTCCGTCTTCGCAGGTAGCCACCACTCTTGGAGGTGCTGGCTGGAAAGTCATCGGATCATACGCGGCCTTTCCTGAGCAGCGCGGTGCCTGCGTTGTCGAATGCGTCCTGCTTCGAGATCATTCTTGCTCCCGCGGAATTTTCCATATGCGAATATATTCCTTTTTCATCGGATTCCCAAATCGGATATCTTCCTGTCTCTTATCTCCTGCTTCTTCATCTCGTACCAGTCTTCCAGCATGTTCTCGCTTTCCTTTCCCGAGTGTTCCTTCACGGAGCGCCTGACGAATAGGACTGCGTCTTTGCCGTAGGCGTCCATCCAGGAGAATATGTAGTCATAGTAGAAGTTTTTGGAGAAGCTATGCTTGGACGATCGCATCAGTATCCTGAGATGGCTGTCGGCGAATATGAACATCATCAGCATCGAGCTGTCCGAGACATGCAGCTCGCTTTCTGCCGAAAGGCTCTTCTGCATCATCATCTCCTTCTCGAAGTGGCTCTCTAGCTGATTCCTTATTTCTTTCGCGTCCATCATATCGAAAAAGGCCTCTTTCGAGGCCTTATTTTTAGTTTTCCAATACCTTGTCGAGATTCGCTTCCCTTACTTTGGCCCTGATCCAGGAAGGATCGTTTTCCAATTCGCTTTCTTCGATTCCCAATTGCTTCATGAATACTTCCAATAGGTACTCTCTGTTCTCCCATCTAGCACGCCACGATGGGCTTTCTGACATTACTTCGTCCATAGCTTCCATTTGTTTTGATTTGATATTTATAGCATCCATTCCGGAAAAGTTTTTTAATATATAAAGCATGGACAAAAGGATTTTCAGATATTCCGACTTCAGGGCGGAGGCGAGGCTTCAGATGGTTCTTGAGGCGAAGATAAGATACGAGCATGACTTCGTCGAAGTTCTCGGCAGGATAGACTCTCGAATAGCGAAAGAGCTTCAGGCCCTCGCGTGGGACAAGTCGGGAGAGGAAGTAGACGTAATCACGAACTACATCGACGTCGTAAGGAAAAAAGACGACATGGTCAGCTTCAAGCCCGACGAGAAGGTCGCCAAGGAAGGAGAGAGCATTGTGGGAAAGGCGGCGCTCGCGACGTCGCCAGGGGCCAGGTACGATTTGGTAGGAGATAGGATACTGAAGGACAAGAATAGAGAGCCTGCCCGGAACCAAAGAGGCGTAGTCGAGCGAGAGATATCGGAAGAAGAGCTCGGTGGAGGATGGGGATTCGTTTACCCGTACTCGACGCTCGTCGTCTTCATGTGGAGAGACCAGAAAGGAGAAGGCAGATGCGTCTTCGACAAGAGGAACCTGACTATGGGGCCTGAAGCCGTCAAGCCGTCGGAGATCGGAGTGGGAAGGCTCGTCAGGGGAATCCTGTCCAATGCAGGCGTGGAGTTCAGCGATTCGGAGATAGAAGACTTCGTCTACAAGTACAGGGCCGAGGTCGCCAAGCTAAACGACGAGATGAAGAGGTTCAGGATAGCTTCCGGAACCGAGATAAGGAAGGCCTACCTCCACGAATCCTACGAGGCCCAGACAGGAACCCTCGGCAATTCGTGCATGAGGTACAGCTCTTGCCAGGGATTCTTCGGCATATACGAGGAGAACCAGGACGTGTGCTCTCTGGTGGTGCTCGACTCGAGGGAAAAAGAAGGCAAGATCTGCGGAAGGGCGCTTCTGTGGACAGACAGCGAAGGCAGGAAGATAATGGACAGGATCTACGTCAACAGGCCGCAGGACGAGAGGCTCTTCAAGGAGTTCGCCATGCAGAGCGGATTCTTCCACAAGGAGACGCAGAACATGGAAGAGAATCCTTTCGTCTCTCCTGACGGAAAGGTCGCGGACCTAAGCGCCAAGATAATGGTCAAGGGTTATTTCTACAAATATCCCTATCTAGACACCTTCAAGTATTACAGGGAAAGCAACGGGCCTTCCAACGAAGGATCGTATCTCACGAACGACTATGAGAACAGATACGACTATACTCTTACCGACACGGAAGGAGGAAACGGCGACTCCTGCGAGATGTGCGGAGGAGAGCAGCTGGAATGCCCGGAATGCTACGGGAACGGAGACCATAGGTGCGAAAGGTGCGATGGCGAGGGAGAGCTGGAATGCGGCGCATGCGGCAACGCCAGGGAGAGGGATTGCGACTCCTGCGACGGCAGCGGCGAAGACTCGGAAGGAAACGAGTGCGGCGAGTGCAGCGGATCGGGAACTCACACCTGCGAGGAATGCGGAGGCGAGCCTATCGAGTGCGGCGAGTGCGGCGGAGAAGGGAGGATCGAGTGCGAGTTCTGCGGAGGAAACGGAGATGTTCCGTGCCCGGAATGCGGATAGAACTTCTCTATCTTTCGGGCCCTGGCCTCTCCTGCGGTCAGCAGCTCTTTTCGGGATAGCCAGGTGATGTGCCGGTCTTCTTCTCTTTCTTCTTGCGTGCAGACGAGGTATCTTTCGGCATGGCGCCATGGAGTCGTCCGGACCTCGCGTTCCAGAACGACCAGCCTCGCCGGAAACAGGCTCTTGATATGGCTGTCTCCGACCATCACTACCTTGTCGCCTTTCGATATCATATTCCTAGATTGTCCAGCTTTTCGCCTCTCCTGGCGTTCTTCGTCTTCCATTTCGGAAACGAGGCGAGCTTGCTCCGGCTGCTTACCGAGAAGTGCCTGCATAGGTAGTCGTATTCTCTGTGAAGCTCCCTGTCCGACTTGCCGAGAAGCCTTCCGTCTAGGAAGTAGAAGTATGATCCGTCTTCCAGCTCGCATTCGACGAACCGAGACGCGGACATAGAGAATACCTTTCTGAGGTCGAAGCTTATGTCTTCGTCTTTGGCGAATATTCCTACCGCTATCATTATGGCGGCGGCTCCGGCCACGAGGAACAGGACTATGTTGGCGTCGTTCCACCTTCTCTCTACTATTCGCCCGTTCTTAATCTCTGGCGGATTTCCTTTGTCGTACGCGCGCGCCTCGAATTTCTCCTCGTTTTTTTCTATCGACTGGATCACGTAGAATTCTCTTCCGTCTTTCTCGTATCTGTAGTCTACTCTCTTGTATTCCACTATGTCGGGAATTCCGTTGAGGAAAGGCGCCGCCGCTATTAGCGCGATGGCGGCTATGGTCTTGGCAGGGTTTGTCTTGATCAGGCACCAGGTCCATGCCAGATAGAATCTAAATGATCTCATTTCTTTTTTTGTAGCTAAAATAGCGATTTATTATTAATATATGAACTACACATTAGCTACAAGCCGTTCGAGCTTTTCATGGCGGACTTCAAGATCCCTGAGGAAAGGGCGAGGCAGTTCGCGCATCTTTTAGGAAACACCGACTGGAGCGCTACCAGCGCATGACGCTTCTGCGAAACAGGCTTTTGTCTGCCTTCTCGTCGAATATCATGTTTCCAAGCACTCTGGCCTTCTCTTTGAAGTCCTCGAAGCTTCCGTCGTTCGTCAGAACGATGTTCGCCTCCGATACAGGAATCTTGTTCGTGTTCTCAGACGTTCCAAGGCGCTTTGATGCGTCTACCCATATTATGACGTCGAATAGCTCTTTGGATGCGTTAAACTCGTCCAGATCGCGCATTCCGACGTAGCAGTCGTGCTCTTTGACTATGTCCTTCGCTAGCCGGGCGCGGTCGTCCTTGTTGTAGCCGCAAATCATTTTGTACCATAAAGTTCTATGGTTTACTCGGTCTTCAAAACATTCTTCCATAGTCGAATATCCAAATTTTTCTGCTATCTCATCAAAAATGAATAGTTCCATCGCCATTTCAGATGATGATTTGAAAGTCATTCCAAAATGTTTATTTAATAGTTCACCTAATGTGTCCTTACCCGATCTCATATCACCTAATATTAGTATCTTCATATTTCCATTTGTATTTTTTACATAGATAATTTTTACTCCTAGTGCAGGCATATTGTATAGCACCACCCGTTACTCCTAAATATTTACCAGCTTCTCGTGCAGATTCAAAAGATTGAATAAAATTCCAATCTAAATCAAACATCAAAACTTTTTTGGATCTAATACCAATTTGTCCTTTCTTAAAAGAGCCAGAATTTGTTTTATATTTTTTATTAAACCTATCATCAATTATTTTTTTAAGTTCAATAAATGTTATTGAATTTAAATAATCATCATAAAACCATGCAATATCTTTAATTGTTTTACTTCTATTGTTTGTATTACAACTTGAACTTATACTACCTCTATTTATATTAAAATGTGAGGAAGCATCTGAGGCGGAATTAAATTCAAATATTTTTATATATTTGTCGTTAAATCCTATAACTTTTTTACCATTTTGTCCTTTTTTAAAGGATGTTTGGTTCGAAAAGGTACATCCATCACCACCATCTGTATAATTTATCAAATTAAATCCCCATGTTTTCATTTGGGAAATCCAATATTTTTCCCAAAATTTCCATTCATCAATAGGAACAGTATCAATAATTTCAAATATTGGTTTTAATCCTAATTTTTTTAGTTTTTCTATCCAATTACTTTTATGTTTTTGGTGTTTTCTGCATTTGTTTAAATGTGCTTTAAAACGTTGTTTAGGGTTATTTGATTTACCAACATATCTAATCTCATTAGATATTGGGTCTTTAAGTGTATATATATAAGTCTCCATAACTTATATATAATGATTTGCAACCCCTATTATGAGTTTTTAGTCTTTGTTAAAGTATCTACTTGTACTGCGGTGATTGCCAATATGATTGAAAAACCTAATGTATCTTACTCTTTGTGCAGGTAGCTGTCCACTAGATTGCTCGCCAATAGGGAAAGAGCCGCGATGCCCAGCCCGCCAAGCACCCATAGGGGGTTGTTCTTCATGACTCCCACCATTCCTGCGGCAGCCACGAGCGCCATGAGCAGCGCCGCGAAAACCGGCATTATTCCTTTGGCCTTTGTTACTTTGTCGATCCTCTCGCTCCAGACGAGCCTCTCTATCGCGTCCTGCATGTCTTTTCCGTATGCGGGCACGTCATGCTCTTTTCCGTCTTCTTCTTTTATGGTCACTTTGTATTTGAAGTATCCCGGGTGGTCCTTGCTTTCTCTCAAAAGCTCCGCCTTTATGGCCTTTCTTCTAGATTTCATCTCTATTGTATGTTTTTTATCTTGTTTATATTCGCGAATATAAGGAATGTTTTCCAGATTTTATATATACTGAATGAGAAAGATAAGATCGTTCGCGGCATTCGAGACAAGGCATTGGCCTGCGGCTCCCGGATACTTCATACCGCTCCACAGCATAGGGCACTATCTGGACCCGGAAGAAGGCGTGGTCTACGCGATGCTGAAGGCTGGCGGATACGAAGACGAGCCGTACGACGCGGAGGAATACCTTTTCGACGAAGAGTCGGAAGCGAGAGAGCGGCTGACGGAAAAGGAGCTGGAAATGGTAGATTCTTCTTACAGGGACGGAAAGGAAATATTAGAGCCGGCCATCGACAAAGAATTTATAGAAGAGGTCAAAGACATAGCCCTTTCGGAAGAGATACTGGACAGAGGATACTATCTTAGGATAAGGGCCAAGCTTAGGTTACTGAGGGGATTTTCTGGTCCTGTGGTGTACTGCGAGTGGTACGGCCATGACAAGGAAGATGTGTGGTATCCAAAGCTCTTCAAGAAGGCGTTCAGGGATATCCAAGAGGCTGACAGGCTGTCCGACAGCATCGTGTACGAGATATGCGTTCTTCGATCGAACGGTCCTGGCGGATTCATGCCGGTCAGCAAGACGCAGCCGGATAATGTCGCTATGGTTCAGAGCTTGATGAGCAGGATTCATGACATGGATCCTAGGATGTTCTCCAGGCTCGAATATTCTTGGTGGTGAAAAATCGATTGTCGCTGCATGAAATGGCTTCTTGTTCTTCTATTCGTTCCTTTGCTTTGCTTTTCTCAGAAAGACACGGTCAAGTATTCATTGGACAACGGCATAAACGGATCTTTCGCCAAGTACAGCGACAATAGCTTCATGTCGAACATAGGCGCGATAGGAGACAATCTGCTGTCCTATAAGAGCTTCAAGCTTTCTTCTTCAACCAACTATTCTATGTCTTTCAAAGACACTATCGCATCGAGCGAGCTTCTCGAGAAGGTGAACGTAGGATACGGAAGATTCTTCTTTTCGGACGTCTACTCGAGGTCGATGGCGCGTTCCATAGCGAACGACAACTCTTTCGGCCTTGGATGGGGAACGAAGCTGCAGGCAAAGTCTCTCGCGGTATCGATTTCATACGCAGTGCTTTATCAGAACACCTATTACGTAGGAGGCAAGCATGTTGCCATAGCGAGGAATTCCATAAGGACGAAGGCGAAGTACGAAGGCGCCAAGCTTGGATTCTCGGCAGAGATATACTACCAGCCAAGCTTCTCTTCTATGAAGGACTATATCGTCTACGGAAACGCGAAGCTGGTGTTATTTCCTAAGAACAGATTGAACTTCATAGTCCAGGACGCGCTGAACTACATAAGCACAAGCAAAGTGCGAATGCTGCACAATCTTTCTTTCGGAATAGGATTCTCTATGAAGAATTAGGCTTTAGGATCTTCTATCGCGAAGAAGTCGTCCGAGCGCGCTTCTTTCTTGTCGGCTGGCTCTTCTTTCTTGATTTCTTTCTTGGCGGACTTTTCTTTCTTGCTCGCTAGCTTGTGGTATAGGCAGCTGATCTCTTCGAAAGAAAGATTCGACTTCTTGCCGTTTATCTCTATCGTGCACGCGACCACGTTTCCTTCGATGTATCCTTTGTCCGAGTCTACCCTGTCGAAGCTTCTCGCCAATGGGCCGTCTTCCGTGAATGTTTTCCCGGTGTAGTAGCATGTCTTGTATTCGAGCATCTTCCTTACGTATTCGAAGCTGAGGTTGAACTGCAGCTTTCTGTCTTGCGCGGACTGGAATATGTTTATCAGCTTCTTGGCTACTTCTACGTCGCTTATGCTAGGCTTTGCCTTAGGCTCTTCTCTTGGCAGCTCTGGAGTTTTCGGTTCCGTCTGCACCTGCGGCGCTTCTGGCGCCTTTGCTTCTTTGGCGGATTCTTTCTTCGCCCTTGGCTTTCTCGCCTTAGGAGCAGCCTTTGCCGCCTTTGTTTCTTTTTCTTCCATGTCGGAAATTGCGTTTTAGGTGTTATATGCTTTTTTCCGGCATAGTTTCGTCAATTCATTATTATCTCCTCGAGCTTGAAGGCTGCCGACCTGGTCTCCTCCCTGTTCGGATGCTTCTCGTCAGGGCATTTCAGTATGAAAGCGAACTTCTTCTCCTCTTCCAGTATGACGTTAAGGAGTATCTTGGACTCGGGTGGCCATTTGGATTCGTCGGTGGACGATTCTATCTTCAGGTCTACGAGATGCGGATGCCTATGCAGGTTCCATTCTATCTCGTCTACTGTGGCGACGACATATTCCTCGGCGGATTCGTCTGAAAGCCTGAGCTTTATCTTGGCGCCGATCTTGAATTCGTTGAAATCTACCATTTTATTTTTGGATTTTCAGTTAAAATTATATATTAAAATCCGAAAACGATGCTTTGATTACAAAAAAAAGCTGGCGATACGCCAGCTTTTTGTGGAGAATACGGGATTCGAACCCGTCGCCTCTTGCCTGCCAGGCAAGCGCTCTAGCCAAATGAGCTAATCCCCCGTGGCTTTTATTGAGCAGAAGAGGAGAATCGAACTCCCGTCTAAGCCTTGGCAAGGCCTTATAATAGCCACTATACGACTTCTGCGTTCTAATAAATCCCTCTTATATTTCGGGTCATACACTTATACCTCTACGGATCTCTTTTGTTTAACCCTTCTTACGATTTTCTTTATCGCGTCAATAATAGACATATTTCTATCTCTTCTCATCCTTTCTCTGCTGGATCTCATAGTTCCCTCCATAACTGTTCTTGTCTTCATATCTTTCATATTTTTTTTCAAAGTCTTTTAAAGCGTGTTCCTATCGAACTATACCCGTGGAGCTTATGGGCATCGAACCCATCTGATATTCCTCTGTGCAAGAGAGGTGACCACTCCTAGCAGTCCCAAGCCCCAAATAGAAGGAAGACTAACCTTCTTTTATCCCTCGCGGGACTTTTAAGTCTTTTGGAGCGAGAGATGGGGCTCGAACCCACGACCTTCTGGTTGGAAGCCAGACGCTCTAGCCAACTGAGCTACTCTCGCGTTTCTTTGTACCGATAGCGGGACTTGAACCCACAGCCTTGACGATATAAGCGTCCTGCTCTGACCATTGAGCTATATCGGCGTTTTTATTGCAGTCCCACGGAGGATCGAACTCCGATTTCTAGGATGAAAACCTAACGTCCTAACCATTAGACGATGGGACCAAAATGATTCTTTTTCATGAATCGCTCTGTTGTGGGAAGTGATGGAGTCGAACCACCCGAATCTTTCGATAAAGCATTTACAGTGCTTCCCGCTACCCCTACGGTATAACTTCCCTTAAACGAAAAAACCCAGTCTGTTTCGCAGACTGGGTTTCTCAATATCGTAATCTCTTCAACTACTCAACAGACAAAGTCAGTCCACTTACAAGGCTCCCCGCTTCATACGCATACCCTATCGCTTCTATGTTGATTGTCGCTCTCATTTTATTTTAGTTTTGTTGTTTCTTCTACAAAGATAGGGAGATTTTCTGTATCTGCCAAATCTTTTTTTTTTATTATAGTCTTATATATTAAAAAAGTTTTCTCCCTTTTCGAATATCTATGCAAATATATGAAAAAACTTATATTATCTGCCTTTATATGAACTACACATTAGCTAAAGACTAATGTGTTTCAGGTTTCATAGACTCGTCTAACGACAACGCCTCCACCTGTTTTTGTTTAATGTCCGACTCGGTTCCCGAACCAGACAATATTTTTAAACCTTGTTTTAATATGTTTTTACTTGCATTAAAATCTCAGCTTCAAGACCATCCACATATTGTATGTAGTAGAAGTTATCTAGTTCTGAGTATTCATAGTTCACCCAATACAATGTATCCATTGTTGGGTTTGGTAAACCTGCGTAAGTAGCTGCTTGCGCTCTTGCGTCAATTGCTTCTTGTTCTGTTGTATATTTATATCCTGTCATGATTAATTATTTTTTAGTAGATTGAGTAAAATGAATTTATGTTTGAAGATATTCCACTTCTGTTTGCAGTTTGGTCGGAGAAATAAGTTGTTATTTCTTGTACATAACCTTGATGATATAAACCATTGTATTCACCACCTCTACCTATTGATGTTTTGAACTCTGTACTACTACTTTGTTGTGCTGAACCACCTAACCAATCATTTGAACTTTGCAAAATATTATTCCAATAAAAAACACCTAAATATGGTGAAGTATTTGATTTATAGTGTTGTTCAAATAAGTAAGATGAACTTTGAGTTGGTACATTAGTAGTTACCCAATATCTATATTGAGATCCATTACCCACACCTCCATACATTTGGTATGCAGTTGGTGAAGAAGAACTTACACCAATACTATTGTAACTACTTAAACCTTGTCCAGCATTATTTCCCGAACCAAACATAACTCTTGTTGTTGTTAATTGTGTAAAATTTCCTGAAATAAATGTTGAGAAATTTGATGGTTTAGTCCCATTATTTAAATATCCACAATCTAAAAATCTTGGGTCACCATTAAAAAATACGGAAGGTTTGCCATTATATGTTTGTAAAACACCATTAATTACAATATGAGGTTGATTAGCTGATGCTGGTTGTGTTGCATTTTTACCATTTCCACTTTGGTCATACCAAATAGATATAAATCCGTTATTTGTTGAACCAGTCCCAACAAATGATAACATTGATGTAGTATCCAATGTACCATCTGCTTTAAAGCCAACGTCTATTGTAGTATCGTCAGAAGAACGTCTAACACGTATTGCGTATCCTGTATACGCTGTTCTTAGTTTACGTAGTGAATAAGCTGCCGCAGCTCCACTATAAGTGTCTAAAAGTAATGATGTAGCAGCGGCAGGAGCTCCCACAACACCTGCGGTACGCCAGCCTACCTGGCCATTAATTAATAATCCCATAATGTTTATTTGTTTTAAAGTTATTACTATTATACATATTGCTGAACCACTCATATTTACTCTTAAATCTTGGAAATTTAGTTTGTTTTCTAAAAAATTTACCATAAGCAGTATCAAGATTTCTCAAAGATGATTGAAGTGATTGGCTATTAATTTCTTTTAACCAATTAAAG
>Ga0172373_10006816_pt1 | contig 15056 bp, 15 predicted proteins | sample Lak10m_2_FD_114546 | JGI IMG/M metagenome (GOLD analysis project Ga0172373, IMG submission 114546) | Freshwater microbial communities from Kabuno Bay, South-Kivu, Congo - kab_092012_10m | ecosystem: Environmental > Aquatic > Freshwater > Lake | place: Democratic Republic of the Congo...
GATTTTTCGGACATCACGACTGCGCGTCCTCAAAGGACGGGCAGTCGTCATATTGCCGATATTATTTCATGCTCATTCCTTAGTCGGTAATCGCCAATCTGGCGTTATGGTAACTAATCAGAAGGGCGCGGCGGCAATGAATTATGTCAATGCACACATGAAATTTAAACATTTAACAAAGCTGTCCATCCAACTTACTGTATCACTCAAGCGAGTTGTTAACTTGATGCTGTTTACACATCACCGTCAATCATTGCGGCACGCCTAACTTCACTGAATAGCCTAATCCGTATCCATCAATGTTTAACTTAGGAGAGCATGATGTCAGCACATATTTCAAACACGTCTTTTCGAGCCTATGCCGGCGAAAAAGCGCGGATCAGCAGAGCCTATGACTATCTCATCCTGGTCTTGGCGTTATTCCTGTTTATCGGTTCCTTTCATTTACAATTTGCGCTGACCGTCGGCGACTGGGATTTCTGGGTGGACTGGAAAGACCGGCAGTGGTGGCCGCTGGTGACGCCCTTGATGGGCATTACTTTCCCGGCGGCTGTGCAGGCGGTTATGTGGGGGAAATTTCGCCTGCCTTTCGGCGCAACCTTGTGTATCGCGGCCTTACTGATAGGCACTTGGATAACGCGGGTGTTCGCCTATCATCTTTGGAATTATTTCCCGATTAATATGGTGTTACCCGCCACGATGCTGCCTGGCGCGCTGGTGCTTGACGCCCTATTGATGTTGAGCAACAGCCTGACGATCACGGCGATTTTCGGCGGTTCAGCGTTTGCGCTGCTGTTTTATCCCAGCAATTGGCCTATCTTAGGCCTATTTCATACGCCGGTCGAGTACGGCAACGGACAGTTGACCATCGCCGATTTGTTCGGCTTCGAATACATACGCACCGGTATGCCGGAATACCTGCGCATCATCGAACGCGGCACCTTACGCACTTACGGTCAATTTGCGACGCCGCTGTCGGCATTTTGTTCGGCGCTGTTATGCTCGCTGATGTATACGCTGTGGTGGTATATCGGCAAGTGGTTCGCAACCGTCCGTTATCTTAAAAAAATCTGAGGGAGGATCGGTTTATGAAACAGTTACTTATTAACAGCTTAGCCGCTTTGGGCTTTATGCTTTCGCTGTACACGTTGAATGTCCAAGGCGTGATGGCGCACGGAGAAAAGGCGTTAGAGCCGTTTATCAGGATGCGCACGATTCAATGGTACGACGTGCAATGGGACAAGCAAAAATTGAATGTCAATGAAGAAGTCAGCGTCAGCGGCAGGTTTCATGTCGCCGAGGATTGGCCTGTTAGCGTTCCGAAACCGGAGGCGGCTTTTTTGAATATATCGACGCCGGGGCCGGTGTTAATCAGGACCGAACGCTATTTGAACGGCAAACCGTTCATGAATTCGGCAGCCTTGCAGCCTGGTGGTGATTACAGCTTTAAGGTTGTGCTCAAAGGCCGTTTGCCTGGACGTTATCACATTCATCCCTTTTTTAATCTGCGAGATGCGGGGCAAGTGATGGGGCCTGGCGTGTGGCTGGAAATTGCCGGACATCCAGCCGATTTTTCCAATGAGATTAAAACCATCAACGGCGAAGTGATTGATATGGAAACCTACGGCCTGGGCAACGGCCTGTTCTGGCACCTGTTCTGGGGCGCGCTGGCGACGGCTTGGTTGCTTTGGTGGCTGCGGCGGCCTTTGTTTATTGCCCGCTACCGGATGCTGCAGGCAGGCTTGGAAGATGAATTGGTCACGGTCAATGACCGCTTAATCGGCAAGGGCATTTTAATCGGCGTGCCTGTGCTGGTGCTGACCGTCTATATCATGACCACCAATCGATACCCGAACGCCATTCCTTTGCAAGCGTCGCTGGACCGGATTTTGCCGCTTCCTGCCCAGGTCAATGCCGGAGTGGTCGATGTCGAGACCTTAAAAGCCGAATACCGGGTGTCGGAACGAGCGATGACATTTACCGTAAAAGTCAATAACCGTAGCGATAATCCGGTGCAGATAGGCGAGTTTACGACGGGCAATGTGCATTTTCTCAACAAGGCATTGCCTGCCCCTTATCAAGCCGAATCAAATGGTATGACGGCATTTGAGGGCTTGACGCTGCAAAATATTGCGCCGATACAACCCGGTGAACAACGCACGATGGTGATCACCGCCCAAGACGCGTTGTGGGAATCGGAACGGCTGGACGGGTTGATTCGGGATGCCGACAGCCGTATCGGCGGCTTGCTGTTTTTATACGACACCTTATTGGGTGAGCGTTTCATTTCCAGCATTAGCGCCGCCGTCATCCCTAAATTCAATTAAATCTCAACAGGACAATATCATGGCTACAACATCTGGACACACACCGCTTTTGGCAGAAGATACCAAGTGCTTCCCTTGGTATTTACAGGATTTGCCGGTTTATTTGAAAGGCTTTGGCATCCTGGCCGTCATCTATGTCGGCTTGCGCCTCTATCAAGGTGCATTTGCCGTTGCATCGGGACTGGATTCCACCGAACCTGCTTTCGAACAATACTGGATGCGCCTGTTTTACATTGAGTTGATAGTCCTGGCCTGCTTCGTGAGCGGCGTATGGGGCTATTTATGGTATTCCCGTGACCGCAACTTGGGCGCGCTGGAGCCGAAAGAGGAAATCCGCCGTTACATGACCCTGACGATGTGGATCAGCATCTACACGTTTGCCGTGTATTGGGCGGGCAGCTATTTTGCCGAGCAGGACAATTCCTGGCATCAGGTGGCTATCCGCGACACGCCGTTTACTGCCAACCACATTATCGAATTTTATTTCAATTTCCCGCTGTATGTGATCCTGGGCGGTTCCGCCTGGCTGTATGCGAGAACCCGCTTGCCGCTTTATGCCAAGGGAATTTCTTTACCATTAACGCTGGCTGTAGTCGGGCCGTTTATGATTCTGGTCAGTGTCGGCTTCAACGAATGGGGGCATACCTTTTGGTTTCGGGAGGAATTTTTTGCCGCACCGATTCATTGGGGCTTTGTGATTGGCGTCTGGTTTGCTTTGGGAGTCGGCGGCATACTGCTGCAGGGCGTAGCGCGCTTGATTGAATTGCTTGACGGCTTGGAAGACGCGCCATAAAACCCGCGCCACTTTAAACTCCAATTTGTAACTATTCAGCGCCTTGTCAATCCATTAACTGTAGGGTGCGGCGCGCGCGGCGCGCCCTACAAGACAGCTTTAGATAGCAGAATAGTCACTCCAGTTTTTGAATAGTGCGGTTAATTTCTTCCAGACCCAATCATGTAAGGACTATCTAACGATGGCAACTATTCAACGCGCCGGCATTCATTATGCCTGGGCCATACTCGCGGTAACCTTTGCCTGCTTATTCGTTGCCGCCGCGCTCCGGTCTGTTCCGGGAATCGTCATGTTGTCCTTGGAGCATGAGTTTCATTGGCGCAGGGAAACCATAAGCGGTGCGGTTTCTATCAACCTGTTGTTGTTTGGCCTTGCCGGCCCGTTTTTAGGCCGGTTGATGGATCTATACGGAACAAAAACCATCACCTTGATTATGCTCACGTTGATAACGGTGGGCGCAGGCAGTAGCGTTTTCATACAGGAAGCGTGGCAACTGTACCTGTTTTGGGGCGTCATTATCGGCGCAGGCTCTGGAGGAACTTCAATGGTAATGGGAGCCGCCGTAGTCAATCGCTGGTTTCAACAACGCCGGGGATTGGCATTGGGAATATTGGGCGCGGCATTTTCGTCAGGCCAGTTAATTTTCACGCCTGTGCTGATGAGCTTAAATACCGGCTATGGCTGGCGGGCTGCAACGTTCTTTATCGTAGTGTTGCTGGGTTTAATCGTATTGCCCCTGGTCGCCCTGTTTATGGCGGATAACCCCCATGCAAAAGGCATGCAGGCTTATGGTGAAACCGGAGTGGCGGCATCGGCGCCTGAACCCGATCGGCATCCTATGCGTTCGGCAATGGCCAGCATGCAGTTTTGGCTACTGGCATTCAGTTTCGGTATCTGCGGTTTCACAACCTCTGGCTTATTCCAGACGCATTTGATTCCGCACGGTATCGAGCATGGCTTTCCGGAAATGACGATGGCGGCCTCGCTAGGCGTAATGGGCGCGACCGACGTGGTCGGCGCCATTTTTTCCGGCTGGTTATGCGACCGATTCGGCAAACGCTGGCCGCTGGCCATTTATTACACATTACGCGGTGTTTCGTTAATGCTGCTGCCGTATATCGAATCGACGGGGCAACTGATGGCCTTTTCTGTCGTCTATGGGCTGAACTGGCTATCGACAGTCCCGGCAACGGCGGCGCTTATCGCGGATTTGTTCGGCAAACAGAATGTGGGTGTCGTGTTCGGCTGGGTTTGTTTTGCTCATCAAATCGGCGCGGCCTTAGCGGCTTACGGTGCAGGTTACCTACATGCCTTGGCCGGGAATTACACCTTGGCTTTTGTGGCTTCCGGCCTCTTTGCTTTAGTCGCTACGGGGCTTGTCGTTAATATGAAGGAATGATGTCGCGTAGGCCGGGAGAAGCCTCTTGCTAATCAAGGGTGGAGCTTAATCGGCCCACCGCTCAATCGGCTTTCAACGACAGCAGGCTGACAATTTCCTTATCGTCATTACCGGGCTTAACTACCGGGTCGAGTATATAAACCCGTTCCTGCGGGATGCCGCCCTTTTGGACGATGTATTTGGCAATGGCTTGGGCTCTATGTGCGGCGAGGTCTTCCAGCCGTTGTTGCTCGGGATTGATGATTTCGAGCAATTTCTGTTTGGCGATGTCATAAAAATCCCCCGGCTGCGGCGTTTTTAACTCCGGCGACCCTAACAACGATTTTTCCGCCAGCAGCGGAAATTTCTCGATGAACAGTTCCGCCAGCAAACGCCGGTAGTCTTCCGTTGACAAGGCTACATATTCCGGGCGTATTTTTATCGGGCTTTTTTGATTAATTTCAGCGGCCCGGCGTATTTTCAATTGATCGAATAACGCATCATCGCTGATTGCGGGCCAATCCTGCTGCTGGAAAGTCGCGCCTTTAATTTCCAGCGTTAACTTAGGGCGTTCCTGCAAGGCTTTTGATAACTCGAAAAGTTTGGCTTGCTGCTGTGCGTCTAATGCTGAGCTGCCGGGTTTAAAGCTGATGCTGCTCAAGTCTTTCTTGCTGCCCATCAGCGACGCTAACGCATTAAACGGACGCGACTATTTTTTTTATCGCATTGACCAGCGCATGGCTAATAACGGTGCCCAGGTTGAATTGCGGGTCTTCGAGGCTGCCGGTAATCGGTACGTCAAATTTTATTCTGCCGCTGGAATCCTTAAGCAGCGCGACGGCAAGTTTAAGCGGTAGCGGTACGGCATCGGGATTGTCAACTTTTTCGCCCAGTTCGAATTGGTCGATTAATAAATTATTGCTTGCCGTCAGTTGTTTGTCGGCAACTTTATAATCAAGCTTCAGCGACATTTTACCTTTTTCAACCTTGTATCCGGCAAATTGCACCATATACGGAGATATTAGCGGCATCGGCAAGCCTTTGAAATTGATCGTAACGTTGTAATCGCCGAGGTAAGGGCTGATCTTGCCGCTGACATCGACCGGCGCTAAATCGTAGGCATTACCTTTTAACATGACGTTAAGCGTTGAGTTTTTTTCCGAAGATACGCCGTCTGCACCGCCGTCCAGGCTTTGTATATGTGCTGAAAACGGCAAAATTAACGACAGGTCGGTAAAGTCGGAAGAGCCGTCGGTAATTTTAATCTTGCCCAGTTTGAAATAGGCGGTTTTGCTTTCTTTAACGGCAATCTTTGGCCGGCTTATATCGCTGATAACGAGGCCGGAAAAGTTGACGGTTTTGTCTTTCCTGATGGTAACTCGGGCATAAGGCTTATCGATGTCCAGCGTATTGGCTGTGTAACGGTTTGCCGATAAATCGACGGCGATGTCTTTCAAATCCAGGTTTTGCCATTTGACAAAGTCTTTATGCACGCGCTGGTCGCGGGTTAAGAACTCGGCAATTCCGGTATTGCCGTTAAATGTAAGTTCCAGTTTGTCGCGCTGGGCAATCGACATCTGGCCCTTAACCGCCAGCAGGCCGTCGATGACATCGAGACGGATAATACGGTCGAAATAAGGCTGGTAATTTGCCAGGTCAATATCTTTGACATCGATAGCCATGATTGCGCTGGGCGGCGTAATGGTCGCGCTGCCGTCCAGGTTGATTAAGCCGTTCTTATCGATACCAGCATGCAGTTCAAAAGGCAGTTTGGCGCCGGCTTGGTTGGTGTAGCCGGCCAGTTTGAAGTCTATCGGTTTGAGGCTTAATGTAAACGGTTTAGGTAAGCTCCGGTCTTCAAAATCCAGTACGCCATTTTTCAGGGTAATGCTATCGGCGGTGATATGCCACGGTGTTTTTTTTTGACCGGTATCGACGGGCGCTTGCTGATTGTCGGTTGCGGGCAGCAAGTCCTGGTAATTGAGCATGCCGTCGGCGCTCAGCCAGGCCTTGACGGCGGCGGCGTCGATGGCGACGGAAGCGGTGCGAAGCTGTTGGTCGTTAAGGTTAAATGCGATGCCGCGCATGGCAAGGGCAGGGATGGCGGCAAGCTGTTTGTCGCGTTCGGATAGTTGTAAGCCCTTGCCGTCAAAGTTACCTTGATTGACGATGACGTTCAGGCTGTTACCGGCAGTGCTCACTGTGTAGGCGGCTTCCAGCGCCAGCTCGGATAGCGCGCCCTGCAATTGGTTTTGCTGTACGCGAATATTGCGGCTGGTGATGGCGGCTTTGTTAACGTCAAATTGCCAATTATCGGCCGTGTAATGGAATGCCAAATCGGCGTGATGCGTAAAATCCGCCAGCTTCAGCGCTAAGCCATCGGCCTCATACAAAACCTCATGGGCGCTGATTTTAGCGTTGTTAATCGACAGTTTTACGTCGTTTTCGGTAGTGCTGAGCTGGTAGTCCATATCAAACAAGACATCGCCCCGCCAATTTTTGTGGCGCAGCGCCGGGACGGGTATTTTTTGCAGTTTTACGCCATCCAGCTTGATATGGCCTTTTGAATAGGCGGGGCTGACGCCGAACGCGCCTGTCCAGGCCAGGTGTCCGCCGGAAGCGAGGGCAAGGGATAATGTCAATTGGGACTCTGTACCGGCCTGCGTTGTCAGCCCATCAATATCAAGTTGTATCGGCGTTACGGTTTCCGTGATGGCTTCGCCGGAAGAGGCGTCTTCCCAGATCAACGTACCGGCCGATAAAGACAGTTTGGCAATCGAGACCGGGAATAATGCGGCGTGTTCCGGGACGGCCTCGGCCTTATCATTAATTAAATCATTAAGGTTAAAACTGCCGTCTTTGTACCTGGCGATGTGAACGTAGGGATTCTCCAGTAACACTTGGTCAATCACCAGCGCGGCTTGCGTGATGGACAATAAGGGATTAATGCGGAGATAAAGCATATCGAACGCTACGAGGCGTTGCTTATCTTTTTCATCAATGCCGAAACCCTGTAATTTGAGCGCCGGCGGGAACACGCTGAGCTTGACGTCGGCAATGGAGGAGGACCGGCCAGTTTGTTGCCGGATTATTTCCGGCAGCTTGGATTTTAACAGCATCGGCAGTCCGTAAACGCTTAGCGCAATAACAGCTGTCAGGAGGCCGCTTGAGATGATTAAAGCTTTTGCAAGCATGGATATAGCATGTCGAATGTTCATAAAACCCTGGCTTTTATCTCATCGGCTCGTGTGGAGTCATTATAAACAAAAAAGGCGGCTTTAAAGGCCGCCTTTTTTATCGGCTAAGCATGCCGCAGGCTTATAAATCGAGATAACCGGTTTCTTCATGCAGCACGGTATCAAGCCCCTGTACTTCTTCATCAGCGCTGACGCGCAGGCCCAGCCATTTATCCAAACCTTTCAGGATCAGGTAACTGAATATCGCGCTCCAGGCTATCGTGACAACGATCGCCAGCGCCTGGACGCTGACTTGGTGGAAGATTGAAACGCCTTCCGCCAAACCCATACCGCCGAGGCCGGCGGAAGCAAAAACACCGGTTAATAATGAGCCGGTTACGCCGCCCACGCCGTGTACGGGGAATACGTCCAGCGAGTCGTCGATTTTTAATGTGCGTTTGACATACTGCGTGGCATAAAAACAGACGATGCCGGCGGTAACGCCGATGACCAGCGCGCCAAACGGCCCGACAAAGCCGGATGCCGGCGTAATCGTACCCAAGCCGGCAACCATGCCGGTGACGATGCCTAAAACGCTGGGCTTACCGAAACGCTTCCATTCAATACCCATCCATGTCAACGAGCCGGAAGCCGCGCCGATATGCGTGACCAGCATCGTCATGCCGGCATGCCCGTCCGCCGTCAGTGTGCTGCCGGCATTAAAGCCGAACCAGCCCACCCATAACATACCGGCTCCGGTGACGACCATCGTCATATTGTGCGGCGGCATCGCCGTGGTCGGAAAACCTTTCCGGTTACCCAATACCAGCGCGGAGACTAACGCGGCAATCCCGGCATTGACATGAATAACGATGCCGCCGGCAAAATCCATTGCGCCCAGCTCGGCCAGCCAACCTCCGCCCCACATCCAGTGACAGATGGGCAGGTAAACGATAACCAGCCATAAGCCGCTGAACCACAGCATCGCTGAAAATTTCATGCGTTCGGCGAAAGCGCCGACTATCAACGCCGGCGTAATGATGGCGAAAGCCATTTGAAACATGAAATACACGGTTTCAGGAATATCGCCGGTTAATGTGCCGGTGCTGATGTCCGGCAGGAAGGCTTTCGAAGCGCTGCCGATGAATTTTTGCAGGTCGCCGCCGTCGGTGAAAATAAAACTGTAAACCCCGGCCAGCCAAAGTATCGAAACCAGGCAGGTAATGGCGAAGCATTGCATTAATACGGAGAGGACATTCTTGCTCCTGACCAAGCCGGCGTAAAACAGCGACAGGCCCGGAATGGTCATAAACAAAACCAGCGCAGTCGATGTCAACACCCAGACCGTATTCGCCTGGTTGAGCTGGCCGGCGAAAGCCGGCATCGGGCTTAACAGCAAGCTTGCCAGCAGGCCGTTATTTTTCGTAAACAACATGGTTTCTTTCCTGCAGCCTAAATGGCATCCTCTCCGGTTTCTCCCGTCCTAATGCGGATAACTTGTTCCAGGCTGGTCACAAATATTTTGCCGTCGCCAATTTTCCCGGTATTGGCGGCTTTAACAATGGCGTTAATCGCTTTCTCCAGCACGTCATCCGCAACGGCGATTTCCAGTTTCACTTTAGGCAGGAAATCGACCACATATTCAGCGCCCCTATACAATTCGGTATGGCCTTTCTGGCGGCCAAAGCCCTTAACTTCCGTCGCCGTTACGCCTGAAACGCCTATCTCGGATAATGCTTCCCTCACATCGTCCATTTTGAATGGTTTAATGATCGCGGTTATTAGTTTCATGTTATCTCCCGGTTATTATGTAGTCAGTGTGAGGCGGCAATCATAGAGAATTATCCATCAACATACAATTAAGGTCATCATTCAATGGCCGGATGCAATGGAACGTAGATGGCGCAGATGGATAAGATGGACACAGATAACTGAAGAAAAATATTAGCTTACAGTACCCGCGCTCGCGCATCGCCACTTTGGCTTATTAAAAATCCACAATGATTATCAGGCTATCGCCACATTCAAACTAATCCATCAATCTGGCAATGCTGGGCGCCTAATGGCTTGTGTTTATTGAAAAATGGACTATCCGTGTACTTCCAATTCTATAATCAGCAACGTTGGCATCAATCGCTAAACTACAAAACGCCCGATGACGTCTATAAAACGGCTATCGGCGGCGGTGCAAGGATTGTGGATAAATTTAATGATACGGGTGAAGTATCAGACCCCCTACCACAAAATCGGGACAGCGCCGTTCAGCTGGAGTGCGAACAGAGTTCTATCTTAAATTAAAGTGTTTTTTGTCTGGACTTTGGGGTCCACTTTATTGGCGGCTATCGAGTAATTTGCGGGGATGTAGCATGGTCTATTAAAACGGCTTCCTGGAAAAATCAGCAGATTTTAATGAATTTTAGCTCTTTAATGCTAACAGTCCGGAATACATATTGAGCCAATACTGATTACGACGCGAATAGCCTCTACTTGACTATTGGCTCACAACTGTAATCACATCCCCCGTAAGACAGTGTTAGTGCTTCAACTCCAGCATACAAGCCTTATATTTTTCAGGTAAACGATCGATCGTGCATTTCTTACATCTGCTTATCAATCCCTGACGGTCGCCTTGTTTTTACTTGCTTCCGATAGAATTTAATGTAAAGTGTTTTGAGCTTTAAGGCCAGCGCCGAAACACCAACCATCAAAAAAACAGGAAGAATGCATGTCAACTAGAATGAATCTGTGTATCCGGAGCAAGCGCATTCTGCCGTATGAGTTTACACCAGAATTCTTCTGCGCTACCGAAAGCAGAATAATTCCAGAATAAAAACACATGAACAAATCCCCAGCTAAGCCGTTAGCAGTCGGTATTGTCGGCGGCGGCGCAGCAGGCATGTCATGCGCGCTATGGTTAAAACATTTGGGCTACACACCGTATATTATCGAGCACAACGCAAAACTGGGCGGACAATTGCTGCAGTTAAACCGGGTCAATCGCTGGGTGCTGGGATCGCCGGACAAAACCAGTGCAGAACTTGCAGGTCTTTATGCCGAGCATGTCAGCAGAGAATCTGTTTCTATCCAATGCAATGCCAGGTTAACTGCCGTCAAGGCAGGACAAGCCGGTTATGATCTTATGATCGAGGAACCTGGACAAGCGGCAAATCCATTATCGGTGCGAGCGCTGGTTATCGCGACAGGTGCGCGCATCCTGGCCCATGAAGCTTTTGCTGGGATACCGGGGTTCCAGTCACTGTACGACGAAGGACTCATCTCTTCCTTTCCTATCGGCCATGTCGACAAATTGGCGGAAATGCCGGGTAAGACGATTGCCGTAATCGGCGGTGGTGATAATGCCTATTATACCGCACTGGATGTCGCGTTGGCCGGCGCACGCACTTATCTATTGATACGCTCCCGTCCAAAAGCCCGAAACGCTGTCCGGAGAGAAATTGAATCCCTGGTCGGACAAGGGCTTATCAGCGCGTACAACGACACGCAAGTCAGCGCTTTCCGAAGGCATCAAGGCGGCATCGAAATCGCTTTACAAGGACCGGAAGCGGCTATTGAACGAATTAACGTCGACCTGGTTTTTGCCCGGACCGGATATGCCGCCAATACCGAATTCCTGGATGCATTCGAGGCTTTTTCAGGCATAGCGAAAGAAGCCGGTTATTTAATTACAGACCCGGTGAAACGCACGTCCATCCCCTGGGTTTATGCTATTGGCGATGTTGCTAATCCCAAACATCAATCAGTAGTCGGTGCAATCGCCGATGGCGCCGTTGCCGCGCAGGATTTGAGCGAACGAGGATAAATAATGACAGCCGCATACCCTAGCAGGAAAAAAGCCTGTAAGAATGTTCAACCGCTGGTATGGGTCGTAGACAGCGTCTATACCGGTGAATTACATGCCCGTATAGGGCTGGCAGAGCGTTTGGGTTATGGCTACGAGATGATCCCGGCGCCGAACGGCGACGCCACCGCTTATGAACAGATGCTGGTAAAACGCTATGCCGATAACGGCGATGGCGATCCACCATTGCTGGTCATCAGCGGCACGGGCGAAGACACCACCGCCGAAATCGCCAATTTGCGAAGCCTTTTTACTGATCGTTTGATCAATATCTATCTCGCCTCTATTTTGCCGGACGAACCCCATCCGCGTCTTTACGAATACGATCTCATTGCGTCGCCGCAACTGGCCGGCGCTAATATCGTCACAATGGTCGGCGTACCGCACAAATTGACCCGCGAAAGCCTTGCGATCGCCTACCTGAAACATGAAAACTACTTCAACAATCTGCCAAGACCCATCATCGGCGTATTGGTTGGCGGCAATACCCGCTATTGCGACGGCTTTAACGAGGCACATGCGAAGCGCTTGGCCGAGCGTGTCGCCAGAATCGGCAAATCACTAGGCGGATGTATTGTTGTTTCAAACAGCCGCAGGACACCGGACTCCGCACTCACGGCGTTGCTGGACGGGCTTGCGGCGCTAAACTGTGTTTCTTTTGACTGGCGGCAGGTTGAAAGCAGCTTCTACCAGGCCTTGCTGGCTCATGCCGACTTATTTATAGTCACCGGCGATTCGCTGTCGATGTGCTCGGAAGCGGCTTTTACCGGCAAGCCCTTATTGGTCGATCTCAGCGATAACGCTACCGAAAGCTATCATCGTGAAATTATCGGTAAATTAATTGATTACGGCGCAGCCAGGTTGCTTACCAAGCACTTTGAGTCCTGGACTTATGCACCGCCGGACCCGACAGGAGCAATCGCCGACACCATACGGACCCGGTTTCAAGATAGGTTACAGCAGGCAGCCATCAGGAACTGTGTCGAAACCGGTTAAATCCTAATGCTTTTTATCCAGTCTCGGCGGCATCTCTTCATCTTCATCAAGATAATCAGCCTCCGTATTGCGTACAAAAAACCTCGAAAACAACAATCCCAGCTCAAACAACATCCACATCGGTATTGCCAACAGGGTTTGAGAGATGGCGTCGGGCGGCGTTAAAAACATCGCGATAACAAATACCCCAACCACCACATAAGGCCGCTTCTCAGACAAATCAGCTGGGGTCGTCAGGCCTGTCCAAACCAATACGATGGTCAATATCGGCACTTCAAAACAAATCCCGAATGCAAAAAACAGCGCCAACACAAAATCCAGGTATTTGGCAATATCGGTCATGACCGCTACGCCTTCTGGGGCCGCCGCCGATAAAAATCCGAAGACCAACGGGAAGACAACAAAATATGCAAAAGCCATGCCTAGATAAAATAACAACGTACTGGCAAGCAATAACGGCAGTACCAAACGCTGTTCCCGCTTGTATAAGCCTGGCGCAACAAACGCCCAAAACTGGTAAAGGATAACAGGGATAGAAATGAAAATAGCGGCAATAAGGGCCAGCTTAAATGGCGTAAAAAAAGGCGATGCCACATCGATAGCGATCATCGTGCTGTGCTCCGGTAGATGCTTCAGCAAAGGCCCTGCCAAATAACTGTAGATTTCATTAGCATAAGCAGCCAAGCCCAAAAACACCGCCAGTACACATAAGATAATGCGCAGAAGCCGGTCACGCAGCTCGATCAGGTGGCTGATAAACGGCTGCTCTGCCGCCCCTTCAAAATCATTCTGGCTCATGCGATTTAACCTGTGCTGCACTCTCTTCCAACGGCTGTTCAAGCGAAGCTTTAAGCGTATCGGCCGCATTCGAAAAGTCGTATTGCATTTTTTGAAGCTCTTCCAAACCCGATTGCTCTTTTAACAGTTGCCGCATTTCTTCAGCCTGCAATTCAGCATTGATTTCAGCCTTGACGGAAGCCATCATATTACGCGTCTTGCCGACCCAGAATCCTGCAAGCCGCGCTACTTTCGGCAAGCGTTCCGGCCCTATTACCAATAAAGCCACCAGCGCAACCATACACAGCTCTGAAAAACCTACCTCAAACATGGCTAGACTTTTTCATCTTTTTTCGTTACTTCGACATCGATGGTCTCGCCTTCATGTTCGGTAATTTTTTTATCCTCTTCGCCGTCTTTAACGGCTGAACGAAAACCCTTTATCGCCCCGCCCAAATCCGCCCCCAGATTACGCAGGCGTTTGGTTCCAAAAACAATAATGACAATAGCCAATACGACTAACAGATGAGGAATACTTAAGCCCATTTTTAACTCCCGGTTAAACTAAAATTGATAGTTCTTAGCTGCTTTTTACAGCTTCATTTATTGCGTTGTGCTTTTTCTTCTAAACCAGACAAGCCAAAACGCCGTTCTAACTCTTTCAATACCTCTTGAGGATGCAAGCCCTGATCGGCTAACATCACCATACAATGAAACCACAAATCAGCCGTTTCATAAATAATCTGTTCCTTATCGCCGTTTTTAGCGGCAATAACCGTTTCGGTCGCTTCTTCGCCGATTTTTTTCAGGATAGTATCCAAGCCTTTTGCATACAAACTGGCAACATAAGAGGTATCGGCTGATTGTTGTTTACGCTGCTCGAGAACTTCGGCAAGTTGAAAAAGTGTGTTGTTCATAGTGTTGCTATTTTTTATAAATCAGTTCAGGGCTTTTCAGCACGGCGTCCACCGCCTGCCATTGCCCATCAATCAAGCGCCGGTAAAAACAGCTTTCCCGTCCAGTATGGCACGCAATACCGCCTTCCTGGTCAATTTCCAGCAACACGACGTCTTCATCACAATCAAGCTGGATACTCAACACTTTTTGCCGATGCCCTGATTCTTCGCCTTTACGCCATAATTTGCCGCGCGAACGCGACCAATATACGGCATAGCCTTCTTGCGCCGTCAATGCCAGCGACTCCCGGTTCATCCAGGCAAACATCAACACCCTGCCGTTGCCGACTTGTTGAGCGATAGCGGGAACTAAACCGTCTGCCGTCCAGCGTATTTCATCCAGCCAGTTCATAGACGAACCTCAATGCCGCGAGACTTCATATGCTCTTTGGCTTGCTGGATAGTATATTCGGCAAAGTGGAAAATACTCGCCGCCAATACCGCATCGGCCTTACCGTCGGTAATACCCTCGGCCAGATGCTCTAAACACCCTACCCCGCCGGAAGCGATCACCGGCACCGTAACCGCTTCGCTGATCGCCCGCGTTAACGGTAAATCAAAACCGGCGCGAGTGCCGTCCCTGTCCATGCTGGTCAACAGGATTTCACCGGCGCCGTAAGCAACCATTTTTTTCGCCCATGCCACGGCGTCAATGCCGGTTCCTTTACGACCGCCATGCGTGAAAATTTCCCATTTACCAGGCTCATTCCCGACGCTGACTTTTTTCGCATCAATGGCAACGACGATGCATTGCGCCCCGAAACGTTCGGCTGCTTCCTTAACAAATTCAGGCC
>Ga0172373_10006817_pt1 | contig 15053 bp, 8 predicted proteins | sample Lak10m_2_FD_114546 | JGI IMG/M metagenome (GOLD analysis project Ga0172373, IMG submission 114546) | Freshwater microbial communities from Kabuno Bay, South-Kivu, Congo - kab_092012_10m | ecosystem: Environmental > Aquatic > Freshwater > Lake | place: Democratic Republic of the Congo: South-Kivu...
ACCTTCAATTATACTTTTCAATTGTTTTCTTAAATCACTTATACTTAAACTTTTTGGGACGTATCTCTCAGGTATTTTTCCCACTTTTTCCTCTGCTTTTTCTATTAATTCCTCACGTTTTCCTGAACCTTTTTTGTTTACTTTATAATTAGTAATTAGTAGCTCTTTAATTTTTCTAGGTTGTCCACCTTCAGACTTAATTTTAGATCCATATCTAGTATATTCCTCGTATATATTAAATTTTTTAAAAATTTTTCTAATATTTGGACTATCATTAATACTAAGTAAAAATTTACCTTTGATTTTACTCAGTATATCTTCAAGTTCAACATATTTGAAAGGTTCAGTCACGAATTTATATATTTTTTGTTTTTCAGAATCTTCATATGGTGGGTCTAAATAAAAAAAAGTATCTGCGCTATCATATTTTTTAATAACATCCTGATAAGACTTATTTAACGCTATAGCATCCTTTAATCTATCTTTAATATCTTTATAATTAGGATTTACCCGTTCTGAACTTTGTGGAGTCTTTTTTAAAGATAAAAAACTATTTTTTATTAACCATATAGTCTGAAAAAATTTATCTTTTTGACTTTTAGGTTTTCTATCTCTCTCATTTTTAAAGTCTAACTTTTTTTTAACATAATCTTCAATCTCTTTATGGTCATATTTTTTAAAACCTTCAAAAACAATTTTAATATCTGGATCAATATCATTAATAACTTCTTTTTTTGACGGTTCTTTAAACATAAAAATACTTCCACCACCGAAAAAAGGTTCTACGTAAATCATATTTTCATAATTTTCAGGAAAATAATGTTTGACAATAGTTTTTTTAAGTAAATTTTTACCTCCCGAACGTGCGAATAAAGGTCTAAGACCACCTGTTATTTTTCCAGTTCTTCTTAATTCACTTAAAATTATAGCGGTTTTTTGTTTTTTGGCTTTTGTCTCTGTTAAAGGTTTTTTAGAAAAACACTCAGATTTATCATCATCCTTACAAACTTTAAATCCATTTTTAACTTTTTTAATAATATAAGGCATAATATTAAAAAGGTTGATAAAATTTATTTATCATCACGTCTATCTTCTAAAATTTCAATAATTTTGTCTTCTATATCTTTAATTTGATGTCTTTTAGTCTTAAAATGATGAGATTTATTAAAATAAGTATATGAACCTCCACATATATCACAAATAAACTTTTCTTTTAATCTTTCACCATTCTTATTCTTAAAATTATCATAATATTTTTTATTGTCATATTTTTTAACGTTCTCAATTTCCATATATCATACTAAAGAATTTTTTTTATTTTTAAACTTAAAAAAAACTCTAGGATTTTTTATTTAAAAATGCGTTTGGAAGAATTATTTTCTTTAGGTAGTGTATATAACCATATGCCCGTCCAAGAAATCAAAATGATAACCTTTCCTATCAAACAAAATTCTAAATCTCCAGCCGTCAAAGGATGGCAGAATCTTAAAAAATCAGTTCTTCTAAGTAATTCAAAACAAAATAAAGGACTTTTAACTGGAAAAGATTCTAATATTATCGTTCTAGATATTGATTTTCATAATAATTTAAAAGTTCATCCTATTACTGAAGCTTTAGGTAATGATATTTTTGAAAGACTTATTAAATTAACTTATTCGGTTAGAACACCAACTAACGGATATCATTTTTATTTTAAATACAACGAATATTTTAAAACAACTAAACATTTTAAACCATTATCATATGATATTATAAGCACTGGAGGATTTATTATGTGTCCTCCTTCAAAAATTGAAGGATATGAATATATTAAATTAAATAATTTACAAATAGAAGAGATGCCTAATTTTCTTATTAAATATTTATTAAAAAATATGGATAAATCTGAAGAATATTCAAAAGATTCAAATACTATTATAGATAATTTATTATATGTTTTTGATAAAAATACTTTATCTTATATTTTAGATAAATTAGAAAGTAAATTTTATGATGATTATCATAAATGGTTAGTTATAACCACTTGCATTAAAAAAATAGTTGATAATAATATTTTTAATAATAAAGAAGAATTAATAAATGTCTGGGATGAATGGTCTAAAAAATCTAATAGTTATAACCAATCCAAAAATTATGAAATATTTAGAAATCTTAAATCTGATAAAATAGATATTTCTTTATTATTTTCTTATTCTAAAGTAAAACCTCTGGGATTTTTCAAGCCAGTTGAAAAATTAAATTATCCTGAGGATACCTTATACATTAATAAGAAAAAATTAGGATATGACTTTATTCAATCAATTGATTCTAATAATAAAATATTAATAAAATCTGATACTGGAACCGGAAAAACGACCTCTTTCAATCATTATATCAAAGAAACTAAAAATAAATTTATTTCTTTAGTTTCTAGAAGATTATTAGGAAAAGAACAACAAGAAAACCTTAAAAAATTAGATATTGATTCTAAATTTTATCTTGATGACGAATTTGATTATGGAGATAATATAATTATATGCGCGGATAGTTTATTAAAAATCGGAAATTTTGATTTTTCTGAATATGTTATTTTTATCGACGAATTCAATAGCGTCGTAGAATATATTTTAAATTCTTCAACCTTTATAAAAAACAATAGAAGAATAGTTTTTAATATTATTAAAAATATGATTTATAACTCTAAATTATTTATCGGAGTCGATGCAGATATATCAGTTATTAGTTATAATTTTTTAGAAAGCATCACCAAATTTAAATTTATAGTTAATGAAAATAAATATTTTGAAGGAGTTCCTTATTATTTATATAATGATGAAAATTTATTTATTGAAAATCTTAAAAAAGAAGATAAATTTATCCTTGCGAGTGATAGTGCGACAATTATCGAAAGTTTAAATACTGAAATAGATTTTTATAAAATTATCGGAAGAAATAAGAAAAATGAAATTGTTGATGAAGAACAAGAAGAAGGAAATTCTACAAATTTCAAGAGTTTAGATAGTGAGGATAAATTAGGATTTAGTCCTATTATTATTTACGGTCAAGATTCAACTATGAAAAGAAAAGTATATGCTTGGTTTAAAGGTCATACTATCACTCCTCCTCAAATGATTCAACAAATTGCCAGATGCAGAAATCCTATTGAAGTTCATATTTGTTATACGAATAATCGCTCATTTTATCCAGTTTATAATAATATTGAAGAAACGGAAGAAGATATCCTTAATAGTATTAAAATTTATAAAACTGAATATAAATCAGTAGAAGAACTTAATGCGGATATTTATTACGAATTATTAAAAAAATTAGAGTATAAATTAGATTGCTATAAAACCTCTAAATTTATTCATTTAAATAATTTATTGAGAGAGAGAGGATTTGATTTTAAAGGATTTTTAGGAAAGAAAAATAAAGTTATTTTCAAAGAAATGAGAGAAAAAGTTAAAGAAAATATTGAAAAGGATTTCGAAGATGATATTAATAAAAAGAATGTTCCTGAATATATTTCTAAAATCAATAGTTTATTAAATATTCCTAAAGATAAACTTATAAATTATTCTGACTTTTTCACGAACGATTATAAATTAAAAGAACATTTTATTATCTCTAAATTATTCTTTGGAGATAAAAATGATTTTATTAATAAAATAGAAAAATCTAAAGAATTTATTAGTAATAAAATGAAAGGAACAGAAGCCAGAATTTTATATTTAAATAAATTGATGGATATTCTAAATATTAATATCAATAAAATTTATAAAGATGACTTTTCAGATGTTAAAAAATATAATTTTATAGAATTAGAAAAAGAATATAAATCAATCGTCAGAACATCAAAGAAAAAATTAGGCTTTGAATATCCTGCCGAAGTTTATAAAGGTTTTGGAACTATTTTAAGAGGTCTTATCGGTGATTGTTTAACTAGTGAAAGAATTTCAAAAGATAAAGTAAGATTTATGACTTATAACTATAATTTTGATAATTTAAATATTCATCTAGATTTAATCAAATATAGACAATCTCAAAAAATTAATAATGATGAAATTGATTTTATTGATGATGATAACGAAATAGATGATGAAACTAAAATTAAAGACTTATAAAAATTAAATTTACTAAAATTAATTTTTATATAGTATTATATATGGATTTAAGAGACGAATTAGATGAAATTATAAGTTCTCCTATGGACGATAGTGAATTAAAACATTATCTACCTAAAACACCTATAATAACTTATCCTGAATTATCTAAATTTAACTCAATAGATGAACTTTTACCAAACGATAAAACTTATGCTATTATCTTATATCAAGACTCACCAAATAAAGGACATTGGGTGGCTGTTCTTAAATATAATAATTTGTATGAATATTTTGATAGTTATGGAAATAAGATAGATGACCCTTTAAATTGGATAAGTCTTGGAATTAGAAAAGAATTAGACCAAACGACGCCTTATTTATCAAATCTTTTAAAAGGTAAATCAACTAAATGGAATAATAAAAAATTTCAGAGAGAAAGTCCTGAGGTATCTACCTGTGGACGTCATTGTGTTTTTAGAATTTTAAATAATGAAGAGAATAATATAAATTTAAATGAATATAAAAAAATAATGGAAAAAATGAAGAAAGAGACTGGTATGGATTATGATGAAATAGTGAGTGAATACGTTGATGTCGTATAAACCAAATGCCATTTTACGTATAAATTTATATATATATGATGCGTAAAATGGCATTTAAAATTTTATATAAAAATTCTCTGGATTTTAAATCTAAATATTATTATATGTCAATAGAATCAATCCCAATTAAAGAACTTAGAAAACTTTTAAGACAACATAAAATTAGAGGAGTAGGGAAACTAAATAAAAAAGAACTTATGGAACTAATTGAAGGAAACAAAGAAGTTTTAGAAGGAGCTGGATTTTTTGATACTCTCAGAAGATTTGGAACTAGTGTCTCTAAAGGTGTGTCTCGTGCTGTTTCTCTTCCTGCCAAAGGATTAAAACGGATTTTTACCCCGTCAAAATGGTGGAATAATACCTCAGAAAATACCTTATCCAAATTTGGTAATGATAATGTTATTAGAATTCAAATTTATAGAACACCATTAGGTGGAATGCTTAACACACTTATGAGTGCTTTATCTTTTGGTAAAATTGACGAACTAAAGAAAAAATACGGATATGATAAATTTTATCATCTTTCTTTAATTGCTACTGTTATGACTAGTCAAGGAGAAAAAAATATTATTGTAGAAAAAAATGAGGCTCCTTTTATTACTACAGTTTATGAAACATCAGAACTTACAGAAATGATGAGTCTAGACAGACCTATTCCTCCTAATTTTTCTTTAAAAAATATGTTAGATAACACAATAGCTAGTGTAGGAGTTGATAGATTTTTTTTATATGATGCTTTTACCACGAACTGTCAGATGTTTTTAGTTGATATTCTAAAAACGAATGGTTTATTAACTGAAAAAGCTAGAGAATTTATCTACCAAGATATGACACAACTAGCCGAAGAACTTCCACAAGCATTTAAAGGAACAGCCAGAGCACTAACCGATGTAGGTGCGGTTGTTTCTAAATTAAGAGGTAAAGGAAACGGCGACGAATATGCCAGAGCTAGAGACGCAGATAAACCAATTGAAACTCGACATATTCCTGATGAATTAGGCCAATACTTCAACCCAACAATAGGACAATTTACACATACAGGAACAGAAGAAGAAGCAGAAAGAATAAGAACAGAATTAGAAAGAGGACAAACACGACGAGCAGATAGAGGTTTAGACACTGGATTTATTGAATCAGATATAATTGAACCACCTAGTTTATCTGATACTTCACAACTTCCAGCATTTTCAGGAGCAGGAGACCCGTCATTATTAACATTTGATTTAAGAGAAATTGAGAATTATAATTTAACAGTAAATCCTCTATCAACTAGCACAAAAGAAGAAATTGAACTACAGCAAGACTTATTCATATTATTCGCTAGAAAAATAAGAGAAAAATTATATAAAGATGATGGAAGAGAATCAAAAAGAAAATTTATTATTTCGGTGTGTAGTATTATAAGGGAATTTGTAAAATATATTTTACATAAAGAAAGAACAGATACTAGACTTGATAGAGAGGAAAGAGTAATAAGAAATTTTAAAAGTGACACATTCGGTAAGGATATAGATTTTTATGTTGATTTCCTTGAAATTGATTCTGGAACCCGTATGTCTGATGATGAAATAGTCGAATTTATTACGAGAGAATGTTTTGGGATGAAATTACCTAATGGTGAAAGATTGGGAAGATATATAGCGTTCGACATTATTGATAGATTTTTAAAAGACCCAAGTAAACAACCTCATTATTTAGACTTTATAAAAGATAAAGGAACATTAAGACCTGATTATAAGAAAATATTAAAAGAAAAATTTAGAGAAAAACCGTATAATACTTTTAATGAATATGTAAAAGCAGACTATTATGACAGTGATGCAAGAACATTTCCACTTGATAATCCTGTCGCTTGGTCAGTATTAACTGTTAGTGATGATGATGAGGTTGAACCTGATCTCGTAATCCATTTTTTTAGATATTATTGTTCTAGGTTCTCAGAACTTATGTCAAATAACTCAGGTTATGAATCAGAATTTAATTTACAGTTAGAAGTATCATTTTTAGTAAATCTAGCAAGGATTATAGTAGATGAATATAATAGAGGAACAGAATGGGTCGTAAATTTTTCTGTTGATAGACAAAATGTAAAAGAAAAGTTAAAATTTATGGGTTTTTTAAGGAATAAAATTAATCAAGAAGAAAACAAGAACGATTTATATGGTCTAATTAACTCTATTGTTATGAGTAGGTCAGGGAAAAAAGATGAAGACACCGTTAGTAAAGTAATTAGAGATGTAACTAATATTTTAATAGATTCAACAAGATATTGGGATAAAGATGTGGAGACAAATTTTATCTCTAACTTAAAAGAAATATTAAATAGTGAGGAAAATATAAATTATTTTAAAGAGTTAAAAGGACTAAAAATAAAAGAATCAATACAATCAACACGCTCGATAGATGTTAGTGTCGTGACAAGAACAGAAAAAGATAAATTTAGAGAAAAGTATAAAGACAAAGTTGAAGATATGATGAAAAAAAATCCAAGTGATGATATTTTAATTGCTTTTTATAACAATAATGTAAATATAGAAGGAAAATATAAGTGTTTAAATATAGTTGATAAGGTAACAGAAAAAGACGAAATAGAAACTATAAAAAAAATATATCGTGAAGAAGGTAAGAACTATTTATTTATATGTTGTAATAATAAAAAATTCAGAAGAAACAAATGGAAAGATAAAGAAATGGAAAAATATTATAATATTATGAAATCTAGACTTAACAATCTAAAAAATTATAGTGGTGGAACATTACCTAGATATTTATGTGGTGTAAGTTGGGACATCGACTTTACAAGTTGTGGATGTTATGTAGCCAATCTCAAGAATAATATTCTTGAAATTACAACAATATCACAGTGGTCTATTGATAACCCGAAAGATTTAGTAGGTGAAATTTTCTCCACAGTTGACACGAAAAAATATCATATATATATTGCATATTTGTGTTCTGGTGGTGGTGGTGGTGAAATATTTAAACAGATTAATCCTGATAATATAAAAAAATTTTTAGAGACTGAAAATGAAATGGATGACAAAGTTTGGAGTAATCTTGATGTTCTTTCTCTAGGTTCCGTGACGTCATTTAATACATTGAATTTTTATTTTAATAGTGGCCTAAGTTTTGTGTATGAGTATTCAAAAAAAAATGTTATTACAGAAAGTAGTCTGGAATATTTCAAAGAACACTTTGATGATTTGACTTCTGGTTATCATAAACAGACCAAAGTTGAAGAGGATTATAAAAATTCCCTAGGTGCTTTCTCATCATATGATAATGTTCTTAGAGCTTCACCGTATTTATCTGCTCCTAGTAAGTCATATTACTTTATTTATAATAAAGTACTAGAAGAAGACGCGAAAAAATATGTCGGAGAAAGTAAAAAGTCATTTAACAGTAAAAAAGACCCAAAATCTGATAATATATTTTATTTTATTTTTAATATTATGTTGATATCAAGAAATTATTATAAAGGAGAATCAAAAAAATTATATTATTATTTAATGGAGTCATATTCTTCTTTAGGTGATAAAATTTCTAAGATAAAATATACACCTATGAGAGAACCACGAAAAATATGTGAAGACGACTATATAAAATATATAGAAAGAGTAAAACCTGAAGGAGGTGCTAAAATAATTTATCATCCAACAGGTTCACCTTCACAAAAGGATAGGAAAGATATAAAATATAGAATGCGAAAAATTGAAGACTCACCCTCTGTATTAAATACTATTGCTGACCATACCAGATATTTAGTAAGTCTAGTATATCTGGTTTATAGTATGTTTGTTGATTATAATAAAGATTTCAATAATGAGAGCAATTATCCATATCTAGCAGATGTGGTAGAAAGTTTTATCCCTGAAGATGAAAGAGAAATTATAAGAGACTATATAGAAGAAAGTTTAAATTATGAAAAAGATGATACACTACCAGAAACAATAGATGATTTAGTTTCTAATACTATGGGAAAATATCATTCAGAATTAGGAGTGGAATATGATGTAGATGATTTATCTAGTGGTCTTGCATCAAACGTTGACAATTTACCCGAAAATGATAGGATTATATATAAAAGACTTAAAAAAATTTTGGTTTATTTAATAAATGGCATACTTTTTGATAATAGTAATATGATAAAAGAAGATGAAGAAATGGAAGGTGATGGGTTTTCAGGAGGTGCTAAAATAATAAGTTATCCACCTCAACCAATAGGAACAGAAAATAGAATTAAACAATATATAAAAAAATACGTTGAAACAGAAATTAATCCTTTTGTTAATGCAGATGAAGCAAACAATCGTGATAGACATACGATTTTTTGGGATGCGGGTGGTTTTGAATCACCACATAGATTAAGTGATATTATTGTTGGTATGTGTTATATTGTGTATTCTACCATTGAAAAATTCGGTTTAGATTTTAATAGTTATGACCAAATTAGGTTACTTGTTGGTTATGTTGAAGATTATTTAGACCCAGAAATTTTAAATTTCATAGTAAACAAAGATAAAAGAGATGAAATAATTAGTGAGATTGAGGGAGATGGTGAAATGCATATTTTACTTACTTTAATGGTATTCCATAAAGAACTGAATATTCCTCCTGCCACGTCAGTTGATAATGAAATAGAGGAGTTTCTAAACATTGATGAAGTGCGTGAAGTTTTTAATAAGATGAAAAAAATTATGAATGTTATTAGAACAGAAATTATAAGGATTGAACCACACAAGACATCAGATGACGATGATGGTGAAGAAATGGAAGGTGATGGGTTTTCAGGAGGTGCTAAAATAATTTATCAACCAACAGGAAAATCAAGAGATGATAAAATAAAAAAAGTGTTAAAAAGAGAAATCGACAGAAAAGTAAATCCTGAATCTGATGATGATTTTGATGTTTCAGTATATAGATTAATATATATTATTTATAATGTATGTGAAGATTTTAATATTGATGTTTTTAATGACTTAGAACTGAATTTAATTGTAAATTACGCTGATGACTATTTATCATATGAATTTAAAAATGAATTACAAGAACAATATATGGTAGATAGTGATTACGAAAATGATAAAGATACTAAAGTTGCAATAAATTATTACGCTTCCAAAACAATAGATAAATACTATAAAGAATTAGGACTCACACTATTAGAAGATAATCTCCCTACTGAGATAAATAAGATAAAAGATATTAAGAAAAAAATGAAAAAAATAGCTATAACAATATATAATATTGTTCTTAATAAATCTATAAGAGGAGATGATGAAGGAGACGAAGAAGACGAAGAAGACGATGTCCCTGTCGGTGAAGGATTATATGGTGGAGAAAAGAAAAATTATGATGTCTTAGTTATGACACATAATAAAATTAAAGATTTACCTTTTTAAACATTTTATTTTATCTTTAGATTTTTTAAATAAAATATCTAAAGATAATTATATGGAAAATATCGCGGAAAAATTGAAGGAAAAAGGATTATCTGATACTAGTGTTAAAATGTATCTTAGAAATCTTGAAAAATTAAATGACGATAAACCTTTTAAAAATTTAAATTTTTTAAAGAAAGTAGATAATATTATAGAAAAGATTAAAGATAAAAAAGATAATACTCAGAGAAGCTATCTTATTTCTATTGTTTCTGTTCTCGATTGTTTTTATTGTAAAGAATCGACACTCTATAAAAAATATCACGAATTAATGTTAAATAAAAATGATGAGATTAAACAAAAACCAAAAAATGAGATGAGTGAATCTCAAGAAAAAAACTGGAAAAAATGGGATGATATCCTTAAGGATTTTAATGAATTAAAAGAAAAAGTAAAGGTAATGAAAGGAACTAAATTAAATAAAAATCAGTATGGAAATTTATTAAGTTTAGTTGTTTCTTCATTATATGTTTATCAAGAACCTAGACGAAATCAAGATTATCAGAAAATGATGAAAGTGAAGAAGTATAATGATAAATTACCTAATGACACAAATTACATAGATGACGAAAATTTTATTTTTAATGTTTATAAAACATCTAAAAAATACGGTCAAAAAGTCATAAAAATAAATGAGGAATTAAAACCTATTCTAAATTTATACTATAAATACGTTGGAAAACCTAAATCGACACCTCGTCCTTTCTTAGTTGATTTTGAAGGAGAACCTTTATCAGTTGTAAATAGTATTACTAGAATTTTAAACAAAGTGTTTAATAAAAATATTGGTTCTAGTATGTTAAGACATATTTATTTAACTAATAAATTTGGTGATAATTTAGATGAGATGAAAAAGACTGCTGATAATATGGGTCATACTGTTGAGACTCAAAAAGATTATATTAAGAATGATAAACCTAAAAAAATGGGAGGTATTACAAAATCAGATAATATTGTAGTAAATTTTAATTAATCTAAAGATTTATTATATAAAAATTTTAAATGCCATTTTACGTATAAATTTATATATATTTTGATGCGTAAAATGGCATTTGGACTTTTTATTCCATATCATTTCTGGCAAGCCATATTTCATTTTCGGACAATAAAACAACCGGAAAGTTTTTAAAAACAGTTATCCATCTTGATGGAGCATTTCTAATTTTTTTAATATTCTTCTTATCTAATCCTAAATAATCCTCTAATAAATATTTCATTCCTCTATTATAGTTAGCAGGGAAGACAGTAATTGTATGACATTCATTTAAAACGGTTTTAAGTTCTCTTCCAGTAAAGTTATGGTTAGTGATTACAGAACTGACACCAATACTACGACCACCTTGAAGAATTTCATCTCTGATATGGTCGACAATATCTCTTAAAATTTTAGGTTTAATAATGTCAGTATCATCGAATAAAACTAAAGAATTTTTGAAATCTTCCATTTTAAGAGGGTCTTGAATTAAATTATCACCTATTTTAATTCTCTGAGGTTTTACATCATCTAAATTCTCGTCTTCTTTTTTTCTTGAAAATAAATAAACAGGATTCTGGTTATTATGTGTTTTTAAATATTCTTTAACGAATTTTTTAGTCCAAGTCGATTTCCCAGAACCAGATGCTCCTGTGATATAATGACAGTCTCTTTCACTTTTTGTATTTGGAACAGGTTGAAAAGTAGCATCGGAAGGTAATTTTAATTCAGTAAATGTAGGCATTCCTTCTATTTTATTATCTTCATTATTGTGTGGTGTTTTAACATCACTATCAACATATATAATTTTTCCATCATATTTACCTCCTTTAATTTTGGCGAGAGGTCTTCCTACTTTCATAAAGTTTAATGACATATATACTTTATTTTAGATATTTTTTGTAATTCAATTTAAATTTTTTAATAACTTTTATAGCTTCTTTATTAGTTATTTCTTTCAATTTATTTTGTAGTTTTTCTGTTCTTAATTTCATACTATTGAAATTTTTAATATTTCCTATTTTATCAAATTCTTTGAATATACTTAATGGTATGTTGAATTCGTAAATATTACCTAACCTATTTTTTAATATCTGAAGATGACTGTTAATTTTATCTCTTAAATTTTTAAGTTTTGATTCAGTCAAACTTTCTATTAATGATATTAAATTATCTAAATTTGAATAAACTTGATATGACAGTCCAATATTTCCATTTAAAATTTCGGTTATTTTTTCAATAGTTTTTTTATCTTTATTAAGTTTTGAAATTGAAAAGATTCTTTTTAACATTTTAACATAATTTTTTTCATCATAATAATACTTAATATCCTCATAAAGTCCAGTCAATATATTAGAGTCTTTAATCGACAAAGGTTTTCCTCCAGCGTATATTTCAAAGACATTATTTAAATCTACAAATTCACCATCCAAAAACGCTAGAATATCTAATTTAATGACTGAACCATCAGATAAAGCATCTTCAATTGTTTTTTTCTTTCCATTAACTATTTTATATCCTTCCATAATTTCTTTTGGTTTCCATCTTAATCTATATAGACTTGTAGTATATTCTTTTAATTCATCTAGTTCTGAAATACTATTTATTTTTTCAATTTCTTCTTTTGTTAAAAACTCTTTTTTATTTTTATAAAAATCTTTAATTTCTTTTACAGTATTTAATTTTTGATATAGTTCTTCATTATATCCTAACTTGAATTTAATAAAATAGACATTTGGATTTTGAGCTATTCTCCTTATTATTAGTCTAAAATTTTTTATTATTTCTTCTTTCGCTTTTTTTAAATTAATATATTCAATTTCTTGAAGTAAATCATAATCAGCATTATATAATTGACTTTTTAGAGAAGCAGTTCCTATTATTGATATTTTAAAATTATTGAAACTTATTAATTTTATTTTTTCAACTAATTTATTATTATAAGTTTCTATAGGTCTAGTTTCTATTAAATTATTAGACATTATAATTTAATAGAAAATATAATTATACCTCATAACGTCTGAGAGCATATATATCTTGTCCTTCGTGATTATATAATCGTAATGGTGTGAATCTTCGAGGTGTCTCTACATCAGGAGGAACAGTTAATGTTTGACTTCCACCATAAAGCCCTTCACCTTCCATTTCTTCATCTTCTTCATCCTTACCTCTTCCTCTTGGAGGAGGAACTCCTGGGCGTCCTGGGCGTCCTGCAGGCATTCCATAAAAAGGAGGTAGTGCTGCGCGTGGAACTGGAACAACTAGACCGGCATCTCTCGCTGCTCTTGTTAATGCATCATTAAGTCTGTTATATTTTCTATTAATTACATTAATCTCTCTCTGTCTTTCTGCTGACGAAATACCATACTCTGCTGGTGTTATTTTTCTAGTTTCATAAAATCTGATTAAATCATCTACTTGTGTAGCATCAAGTTCTCCACTTCTAACTGCTTGTTGTAATGATAGAGGGTCATCTTTGATACCAACAATTTTTAAAACATCGGGGATTAGTTCTCCTTCTCTTTCTCTCGCTTCTAATTTTTTTCTTGTTATATCACGTGCTTCAGTTGCTCCAATTCTAACTAATCCAGTCAGGGATTTGTCAAATGCTACATCAGGGAATTCACCAGATGTAATTCCGTTTTTAATTCTGTCGAATGCGGTAATCATATTTGAATATTGTGCGGTTCTTGTATTTAAATCATCTAGGTCTGATGAAATTCTATCTAAATTTAGATTTATTCCACTTTCTTTCAGTCTATCTTTTAACATATTAATGTCTGACTGGGTTCCTTCTCCAGCTCTGTATATTTTTCTTAATATTCTACCAGCTTGACTGTAGGCAGTGCTTAGTTTCATTAATTTTTCAACGTTATCTTTAAACACTGTATCAGAGAAAGCACCAATTTTACCCTCTTCTATTCTTGTTTTAGTATTCATAAGACTTGTCATAAATTCAGAAACAGAATTAATTAATTGTTGTAAGCTTACTTCAAAATTTTCAACGGTTAGGACATCTTTAGAAGTTTCAGGAAGTGTTTCCTCAGTCCTTGACCTAATTTTATTTACTGCACTTGAATAAGTTTTGGTTCTTGCTCTTGCGTCTTCATCAATAGCTTCACGATTTAATGATTTTAGTAATGGCATATATAATTATATTTAGATAATAAATCCAGAGATTTATTATATAAAAATTTTAAATGCCATTTTACGCATCAATTTATATATATATTAATGCGTAAAATGGCATTTGGATTTCTAATAACTTAGACCTTCATTTTTAATAGCTTTAGACGCTTCAGCAAGAGAAATATTACGTTCTTTCATAAGTTTTTTTACTAATTCAGCACGTTTTTTCATCTTTTCTGATGTTTTTCGTTTAGCTCCTCCACTCATAGAACTTCCTTTATTTGCCTTCATTATTAATTGACCTCCTAAAAGTTTATCGATTGTAGGGTCAGATTCTCCTTTTTTATCCTTTTTACTTCTTCGTTTCTTACCTCCTTCCATAGGTTCAATATCATCCATCCTGACATCGACATTTTCCTCAACTTTAACTTTCTTAGGACGACCTCGTTTTTTCTTTCCTTCTCCTTCCATATTAGAACTTTCTAAAGCTTTATCTAGTTCTTTCTTTAGTTCTTCCTTTATTTCTTCTTTTTTCTTTCCACCACTTCGTCCTCTTCCACCACTTCGTCCTCTTCCACCACTCATTCCTCTTCCACCACTCATTCCTCTTCCACCACTTCTACCACGACCTCCTTCAGGTTTAGATTCTTCTAAGGCTTTTTTAGCTTTCTTTTCTTCAGCTCGTTTTAATGCTTGTTCAGCTCTTTTTAATAAAATATTTCCACCACTTCTACCACGGCCTCCTTCAGGTTTAGGTTCTTCTAAGGCTTTTTTAGCTTTCTTTTCTTGAGCTCGTTTTAATGCTTGTTCAGCTCTTTTTAAT